>Ga0190275_10000305_pt1 | contig 47581 bp, 41 predicted proteins | sample Popmic550T_FD_133745 | JGI IMG/M metagenome (GOLD analysis project Ga0190275, IMG submission 133745) | Populus adjacent soil microbial communities from riparian zone of Yellowstone River, Montana, USA - 550 T | ecosystem: Environmental > Terrestrial > Soil > Riparian zone > Trees stand | place... | reverse complement strand
CGTTGCGCAAGGCCAGAGAGTGAGAGGAGCCAGCAGCCAGAGCGGTGATGCCGGAGAGGCCCGCCACCTGGACGGGGGTGAGGCGCTGGGTGGTAGTTCCATCGCCGAGTTGGCCAGAGGAGTTGCGGCCCCAGGCCCGGACGGTTCCGTCCGAGATCAGGCTCAAAGAATGACTACTCCCGCTCGTGATGAAGGTGGGGGGGCAGCGAGTTGTCGAGACGGTGAAGGCTTTGGTCGAGAAAAGGTCTTGCTCGTCCAGGACCGTGACGGTGATGGTCACCGCGCCACCGGCTAGACAGGTACCGGCGGACCAGACCACGTCGCTGGTGGTGCCGGTACTCTGAACACTTCCAAGGGAACCTGCGCTAGCCGCCCAGGAGAAGTTCAGTGAACTGCTCTCGGCATCCCGTGCTGCCACATGGAAGGTGGCGGTGCCATGCGCCTCCACGTGCGAAGCAGACTGTGTGCTTTCCGTGAAGGAGGGAGGAGTGTTGTGGGGCAGACCTCCGTCTGGAACGCCTGAGTCTGGAACTCCTGAGTCTGGAAGTCCTGAGTCTGGAACTCCTGAGTCTGGAACGCCTGAGTCTGGAACGCCTGAGTCTGGAACGCCTGAGTCTGGAACGCCTGAGTCTGGAACTCCTGAGTCTGGAACGCCTGAGTCTGGAACTCCTGAGTCTGGAACTCCTGAGTCTGGAACGCCGCAGCGAGTGGGGTGGTGTTGGCAGAACCTCTCACTCGCCTGACCGAAGTCGATGCAGCCAGAGAGCGCGAACAGCAGGGGCGCAAGAATTCCACGGAGGACGCACTTCATTAGAACTCCTGGGCTCATGGCCACCTCCAGTGAATGATGGCGGCGCTCCCAGTTGTTCCCACGCCGAGTGTCATGGGCTCGGCAGGTCCTCCGAGCACGTAGAAACCTGCCGCCGTGAGCAGTCCAGCCGCCCCCGCCCCCAAGAGGGTGATACCGAGCGTCTGCAAAGTGCGCCCCCGCGAGACACTGCGCCGCACATCTTTCTCCCTCATGAGGCTGGGCGAAGCCGTGCGCAGGCGGTTGAGTTCACCGCGAGAGAGGGCCCAGGAGACTCCGCCCGCCACTACCAGGCCGCCTCCAGCAATCGCTGGGACAAGGGAATAGCTTTGCGAGCGCTCCCTCGGTGAGGAACTGGCGGCGGCAACTGAGAGAGGCGACTGCGGCGGGAGCGAGGACGTCTCGATCGCCGACGCGATCGGCGGTTCGGGCTTCTTTAGGGGAGCGTCGTGTTCTGACGCGGGGGGCAGGATGGCTGCCTGTTCGCGTTTCGCCTGCTCACGCAAGGACTCGAAGCGTTCCTTCACCTTGGGAGAGACCTGCACGGGAAACTGCACCTCCGAGTTCAACGCCAATGCGTTTCTGAAGGCGGCGGTGCTCTCGGCCCACCGGGTCAGCTCCGCCAACAGGATGCCTTCGTAGAGGAGCAGCGTGACCTCTTGCTCCCGGGTCCGAAACACCTGTCTGGCCAGACGGAGCTGTTCGAGCGCCTCCTCATAATCGAGGCTCTCCAAGAGTTGCTTGGCCGAGCGCAGATAGGTCTGAGCATCGCCATCCGTGGCGGCATGAGTGCCCGAGGGCAGCAGCAGGCCGAGCGCGAGGCTGAGGACGAGACCGTAGGACCGAGGGATATGGCAACTCTGCCGGAGCGGAAGCCGCCCAGTGGACCGTGACATGGAGGGTGATCACGGTAGGGCAGGGTTTCTTGACCGGTCTGTACCACCGAGGGCGTACGGACCCTGGCAGTCGAGCACGCTACCCAAGGGGGCGGGTGTTCTCCGGACTACCTCTGCGGTAGGGTTCTCCCCAGCTCCCAGCCTCTTCCGGAGAACCCTCATGAGCGATGAAGTGACAGCCGTCGATCCCCACGCCCCGGTGCACGGCTTCACCGTGGGCCCTTGGCTCATCCTCGAGCGCCTGGACTCGGGCACCTTCGGTGTGGTGTTCCGGGCCCAGCGAGCCGGCCACCCCGAGGCGCTCCCGGTGGCTCTCAAGATGGCTCGCAACCCCCAGGATCCGCGCTTCCCGCGCGAGGCGGAGCTGCTCCAGCGCTGTCTGCACCCCTGCATTCCCGGGTACGAGGACATGGGCGTGTGGACTTCCCCGAAGGGCCAGCGCTACCCCTACCTCGTCATGGAGTGGGTGGAGGGCCTCACGCTGTACGACTGGTTTCGGGAGCAGCCGCGCTCCTCGCGGGAGGTGCTGCAGGTGCTGGCCCAGCTCGCGGGCGCCCTGGCCACGGCCCACGCCCGCGGTGCCGTGCACCGGGATGTGAAGGGAGACAACATCCGCGTCACCGCCGCAGGCAGGGCCGTGCTGGTGGACTGGGGCTCAGGCTGGTTCGCTGGCGCAAAGCCCCTCACGGACACCACCGCGCCCCCAGGCACCACCGCCTACCGGCCCCCGGAGCAGAAGGCATTCATGTGGCTCTTCAGGAAGGACAGCGAAGCGCGCTGGCACTCCACGCCCGCCGATGACCTGTACGCCCTGGGAGTGGTGCTCTACCGCATGGTGACGGGGGTGTACCTGCCCCCGTGCACGGACGGGGGAGAGCCCGTGGAGCGGGAGGTGCTGCCCCCGAGCGCCATGGCCACGGTGAGCCTGGAGCTGGAAGCGCTCACCCTGCGGCTGCTCTGCGAGGACAGGCAGGCGCGGGGCACCGCGGAGCAGCTCGAGCAGGATGTCCAAGGGTTAGTGGAGACGGCGGGGCCCGCGGCAGACAAGCCCATTCTCCTCACTCCCAGCGCCGTGCCCACGGAGGAGGGGGGGCAGATCCGCTCGGACGCTTTCTCGGACGGGCAGGATGACGAGCGGCTCTCCGACACGGCTCCAGCGCGCCCACCGAGCACCGACTCCTCGCGGGAGGAGCGGCGCCGCCCCGCGTTCCCCTCCTGGCGCTCCCTGGTCAGCGCGGGCCTGGTGAGCGGCATGGTCGTGGCCCTGGCGGTGCGGGTGGTGCAACCCTCCCGCCCCGAGCCTCCCGAGCGGGCGTCCTTCCTGGCCACGCCTGAGGAGCTGGCCCCGTTCGCCACGGACGGGGGCGTTGCGGAGGAGGCGCTGTCCAGCGTCCAGGACGTGCCGGGGTCCGTGCTGCCCACGTTGCTCTCCCTAGGGAGGTCCATGCCTGAGGAGCCGCTCCCAGGTCAGAGGACGCCCCCCTGCAAGCGCGGCGAACGGGAGATCAACGGCGGGTGCTGGAGGGGGCCGATTGAAGGGGAGGCAGCTCCGTGTGGTGACGAGATGTATGACCATGAGGGCAAATGCTATTTTGCGAGTGGGCGTCCTCTGCGCCCGCCCACCTCGGGGACGCCATGAGCATGCGCCAGCTCATCGTCATCTTCGCAGCGCTCGCCCTCGGGTGCGGCACCCTGCAGCCCTCCATGGCACCGGAACAGGAGGTGCTCGCGGACGGGTTCCCCAAGCCGCATCCCGCCCAGCAGCGCCCTGGGAAGGATGGGAAGTGCCGGCAGTCTGAGAGCGACCAAGGGGACGAGGCATCGACACTGCTCGTGCAATGGGCTCGTGGCAGGCGCAGGACTTCAAGTCATTCAGCATGAGGAATATCGGGCCAGGGAACTACGTGCACGGGCCGTACTACTTTCCGAAGACGGGAATGAACGGCAACGTGTTTGGCGGTTTTTGGAATGGGCCGGCCGGGATGATCGGAATCCAATGGGACGACTCTGAGATTCGACCGCGGAATGTGGCATTGCAGCCCTGCATCAAGTACTGATTGATTTCCCCCCTTGTGAGAAAGGCCTAACCCTTATTTTTGTTAGGCGCTCTGAAGAGGTCCACCCTCGGCAACTTGCGTTGAGGCTACCTGGGAGGTAGGGTCCAAGTCAGAATGGTGCAGGCATGGGACGCAACCCCGCCAGACTCGCGGAGCTCGAGGCACTCCCCGAGAACGTTGTAGGGGAGATCATCGCGGGAGCGTTGTACGTCAGCCCTCGACCGGCGACGCCCCATGCCATGGCCGCCTCCCGGTTGGGTGCGCTGCTCTTGAGCCGCTTCGATCTGGGGGAGCCAGCTCCCGGAGGCTGGTTCATCTTGGATGAGCCGGAGCTGCGCCTGGACGAGGACGTGCTCGTGCCGGATGTGGCTGGGTGGAGGCGTCGCTGGATGCCGGTGTTCCCACGGGCCGCCGCTCTCACCCTGCCCCCTGACTGGGTCTGCGAGGTGCTCTCACCGTCCACGCAGACGCTGGATCGGAAGTTCAAGCTGCCGGTGTACGCCAGAGAGGGTGTGGGCCATCTGTGGATCGTGGACCCCGAGCAATGCTCGCTGGAGGTGCTCCGGCTCGAAGAAGGACGCTACACGCAGCTGGAACTCCACAAGGGCGCAGGGCTCGTGCGCGCCGAGCCCTTCGAGGTGCTCACTCTGGAGCTGGCACTTCTCTGGGGGTGATGTTCCCGGCAGGACGGGCCTGTAGTACGAGGGGAGGAATGAGTGGACCTGTCAGTCAGGAGTTCTGGGAGCTGCTTCACGGCACGGCCGAGGGCCAGGGCTCCGCGCGGGCCTCGCTCCTCCAGAAGCTAGAGGCCCTGCCAAACCCTTCCAGCGCGCTCATGGAGGTCGCCTTTCATCATGCGGGCAGCGAAGCAGAGCGCGCCCGGTGTGAGGCGCACTTCGCGGACGAGAGCTGGTCGAAGCGGCTCCCCTTGGAGCTCCAGGAGTACTCCCCCGTCTTTCCGGCGGACACGCGTTTCCATCAGGACATCCGGACCGCCTACTCCGAGAGCGGATGGCCCCAGGCCCACCTCCAGGCGCTCCAAGGAACCGCGGAGCCGGGAGCCCGCGTGGCACGCACCCTGATCGGCGAGCTGGAGACGGTGACACAGGAGGCCGCCGAGCTGCTCACGCAACTCGAGGCCGTGCGCGCCCGCGTCAAGCCTCCCCTTCACATCTTGCAGGTCCAGGCGCTGATGAGGGCGGAGCTGGCGCTCGGAGACCTGCGAGGGCGCAAGGTCCTGGAGGTGGGGCCTCAAGAGGGGGGCCTGCTGCTGGAGCTGCTGCGCCTGGGGGCGGAGGTCCTCGGCGTGGACCTGGGACCGCAGATCGAGAGCCCCCACATCATCCAAGGCGACTTCCTCCACACCGAGCTGCCAGGCCCCTTTGATCTCATCGTCGCGACCGCCGTCTTCGAGATGGGCTCATGCGCTCGGGGGGAACCGGAGGCAGACAAGCGGAACAAGTCCCCCGAGGTCCTCAGGCGCCTGCATGCGCTCACGGCTCCAGGATCTATCGTCGTGCTGGAGAACGTCATGTTCCCCATTCCCTTCTTGCGAGAGGACGCCGAGCGGGCCGGCTTCGAAGTGCTGCGGCAGCGCATGCCAGCCATCAACCTTCGGACAGGAGGGCGCGGCTGCGTCCTCAGGCGCGGTTGAGTCGCCAGAGCACTGGGAAGAGAGGGTGGTCCATCTCGGCACCGGCGGGCAGCTCCGACTCCAGTCCGGGGAACGGAGGTGAGGTGCGCCACGGGCGTGGGGCGTGGACGATGTCATCCCCGAGGAAGCGCAGCGACAGCACCCGGCGGCGGTGCGGGCCCTCCACACCTGCGGAGGCGTGGAGGGTGAGGAAGTGGAAGAAGACCGCGTCACCCGGCTCGAGCTCCCAGCCGAGGATCGGGAAGCGCTCGCGAGCGGCGTCGATATCGGGCAGCTCGGCCAGGCTGTTCTCGGGGAACCACTTCGCCTGCCCGTCGAGGAACGTGCGAGGCAGGAACCACGGCCCGAGGTGAGACCCGGCAATGAGCTCGAGCGTCGACGCGCGGGACACCGGGTCGACGGGCAGCCACATGCTGCAGCCTTGGAACCCGTCCACGTCGTAGTACGGCTGGTCCTGGTGCCAGGGCGTGCGCTGACGAGTCCCCGGTTCCTTCACCAGCACGTGATCGTGGAAGAAGCGCACCACGGAGGCGCCCATCAGCTCGCCCGCCGCGGCCGCCGCGGGTGATCTGCGGGCCAGCTCCTCCAGCTCGGGGATGCGCCGCCAGTTGCAGAAGTCCTCGACAAAGCGGCCGGGATCATCGGGACGGCTCGCGACGATGGCGAGCTCACTCGGCGCGGCCAGCACCGCGTCGATGGCCCGCCGGGCAATGTCGAGCAGCTCCGGGCTGAACAGCCCCCGCACACAGACGGCCCCGTCGCGCCGGTATGCCTCCACGGTGTCCCGATCCAGGATCGCCACGCTCGGCATCTTGCGTGACAACCCCTGAAGCTGTCACGTCACGTCGCGGTCCGCCAAAGCCCCGCCGGGGGCCTGCAGCGCTGCGGCAGGCCGGACGGGCTCACTTCTTGCGGAACAGGGACTCCGCGGCGGAGACCAGCTGGTCCTTGCTCTCCTTGGCGTGGAGGCCGCCCTCGCCGATCTGGAACAGCTCGCAGAAGTTGGCCGAGTCCTTGTCGGAGGGCACATCCGCGAAGGGCTCCTTGCACTCCTTGGCCACGGAGGGATCGAAGTGGCGGCAGTTGCGGCACGAGCGCAGCTCCTCGCTACAGTGCGGACAGGTGTCGCGCCGCCCCACCTGGTTTCCAACGATGTCGAGCGGCTTCCCGCAGTGAGCGCAGCCGGTCATGGCACCTCCCCGTGAGGGCGGCATCTTGCCAGCGCCAGGCGGGGAGCGGCGAGCGTTCAGCGGTGGGGCGTGGCCACCAGCGGCGACGAGGCCTCCGAGGAGGCAGGCCCGGACATGGAGACCGTCACGGGAGGTGCCTCGAGGGCCGCATCCTCCAGCTGCGAGTCCAGCCGCCGCAGCAGCTGCAGCATGTAAGCGACCAGGGCTGCGAGTGCCCCCGCCATCAACCCGAGCATCTGCCCACGCTGCCACCCGTGCGCGCGCTCCATCACCTCGCGCCGCGCGGCGAACGTCTTGAGCTGCGCGTCCGCCACTGTGTTGTCCAGGCGCTCGGCGTACTCGACTGCTTGGGCGGTGCCACGCTCCATCAACCAGCGGGCCTCGGAGTGCAGGGCCGCTGCGCGCGTGTAGCAGAAGCCCGCGCCGCCCATGGAGAGCAGGGACACGCAGATGGCCGTCACCACGCTACGGGAACCCATGGAGCCTCCGACTCACCACATGTGCGGGTACCTGACACCCGCGACCAGCCAACACTTCCCCGAGCACAGCACGGAATGGTAGGGACCCCGATCGTCATGGGCAAGCCCTACCGGCCGAAAGACCACTACTTCCAGAAAGCGAAGCAAGAGGGGCTCAGGGCTCGCTCGGCCTTCAAGGTGGATGAAATTCTCAAGCGCTTCCCCATTGTGAGGAAAGGTGGGGCGGTGTTGGATCTTGGGGCGGCGCCGGGGGGCTTTCTGCAGATCCTGGCCGACAGTGTGGGGACGTCGGGGCGCGTGGTGGGGGTGGACATCGTGGCGATCCGGCCGTTCTCGCAGAAGCACGTGACGACGGCGGTGCTGGACGTGCTGGCAGAGGACTTCGACGCGAAGCTGCGCGAGCTGTACGACGGGCCGTGGGACGCGGTGATCTCGGACATGGCGCCGAAGACGAGCGGCATCAAGGCCACGGACGAGGCGCGGAGCCTGCGGCTGGCGGGCAAGGCCTTGGAAGTCGCGGTGGGGCGGGGGAGGCCGGGCTCGAGCTTCGTGGCGAAGCTCTTCATGGGCGGCGACTTCGAGGAGTTCCGCGGGCAGGTGAGGGCGCACTACGAGGACGTGAAGGTGGTGCGTCCGGAGGCCACGCGGGGTGCGAGCATGGAGGTGTACCTGGTGGGGCTGCGCCTGAAGGCCGCTGCGCCCTGAGCGGTTGTCAGAGCTCATGGGCCTGCTGCTGCTTGGGAGCTACTCGGAGCAGGTGGGGCGAGCGTCCGAGGGGTAGAGCGTGGCAATGCCGTAGGTGCCGTTCCGGGTGCCGCAGTAGATCTGCCACGAGGTGCCGCCCAGATCTGGCGCCGAGTAGACGCCGCCTTCCTTCTTCGCTCCATCCCGGGCGCAGCAGCGCACGAAGGCCCGCGTCCCGATGGCCGCGACGCTCACCGCATCCTGCGAGCGCGAGAAGCCGCCGATCTTCTTCACCCCGCAGGACCACGGGGCCACACCGTGGAACGAGATGAGGTACTGGTCTCCCTGTACCGCCTTGCCGCCACGCGCCGGGCCGTCGTAGCAGAGCTTTCCCTCGGCCTCGAGCTGCGCATAGCGGGCCTGGTAGTGCAGCCCCCCTACGGGGCCCTGCAGCCAGTCGTCACCGCAGAAGACGTGGGTGAAGGCGTTGCGCGGGCCGGTGCTCACCCAGAGGCTGCTGAGCCACTCGATGTTGGCCTGCTTCGCGATCGAGCCCGTCCGCGAGCGCCCCGCCGCCGCCAGCGCACGCTGGATGCGGGGATCGTCATAGTGGTTGGAGAAGAAGCGCTGCACGTCCCCGGCGCTCACCGACACGTCCGGCCGAGCGGGGCAGAGCGCGAGGATCTCCCGGTCCACCGCGGACAGCTGCGGCGCCTTGGAGAAGAGGGGAGGGTTGCTGCACGTAGTCGCGCACCCCGAGGCGAGCTTTGCCACCGCGGGCATGGCTTCTGCCTTCTGCGGTTTGTCCGCCTTCACGAGCTCCACCGCGCTGGGAGCCGCCTGGACCACCGTCTCGTCCGCGCCATCGCAGAGCACCCACCCCTCTGCTTTGGGCCCTTGGAGCTTGCACCACTTGCGACCAGGGCCGCCCTTCTTGATGAGCGGGTAGGAGGTGTCCGGCTCCACGGTGAAGACGACCTTCTTCGACTCCGGCTGCTCCACCGCATCCACCCGAGTGGAGGAGACGAAGGCCCCGGAGCCCGCCAGCACGGCCAATGGAAGGAACAGGGTCGACAGGAGAGCGAGGAGACGCGACATGGCGCTCGGGAGCATACCTTGAGAGGTCGGGTGCCCCTCACGGAGCGGGGGCTCGCTGGCTTGGACCTCCTCCGGGCCGGCTTATTCAACCAGGAAGCCCCGGCGTGCGGGCTAGAGAGAGAGGGTCCGGATGCGGTGCCGCAGGGCGTGCACGGTCACCCACTCTGGCAGTCGTTCAAGCAGGGACTGCGCCTCGGCCGAGGGCGCCGCCAGCAACTGGGAGAACTCCACCGGTACGGGCTTGTCGCCTCGCAGCGTCAAGGTAACTTCCCAGCCCTCCGCCGGTGGCTCGACATGGGCTGCACGGTAGAACGTGTCCGCCGTGCGCAGCTCCGGCAACGGTCCCAGGGACCACTCCACCAGTGCCTCGCGGGGAATCTTCAGCTTGAGCTCTTGGGCCCCTCGGGCGTGGAGCCGGACCTTGACCTTCCTCAGGTCTGCGCTCGCCGGTGGGTCCTGCACGGTGATCTCCGCATCCTGCTCCAGAGGACGTGCATCGCCGAGATCGACTCGCCACCGTCCACCCTCGGTGGGGTTCGCTCCTGGTAGCGCCTTCAGCGCCTCGTGGAGTTCGTAGCCTCCCTCCTTCCTGAACAGGAGCGTGCTTCGTCCTGCCTCGTTCCGCTCCTCCACCCGGAGCCGTTGAGGCCGTTCGGCGGTGAAGGGTGGGACGAGCGTCATGACCCCGAGTGCCAGCAAGCCCACGCCCCCGATAATGGCCCCGATGTGACCTGGAGCGCTTGTCTCGAGCGTCCGCGGCACGGCCACCAGCGCGCAGAGTGCCACGGGCAGGGCCACCAGCAGTGCGATCACGAGATCCATCGGGACACCTGCCGACAACCGCCCCGCCAAGGGGACGAACACGATCACCAGCATGGTGCCCAGCCGCACCGTGATCAGCGCTCCTGGGACGAACGCGATGAGCCAGCCCACCCAGGTGTAGCGGGGCACCAGCGTCGCCACGACGAGCCCGAGCGCCCCTGTGGCCAACCACCAGAGCGGCAGGTACACGGCTCCCGCCCTCGTCACTACCAACAAGATCCCGAGCAGCCCCCACACTCCGAGCGCCCCAGCCCACGTCCCCAGCATGAGCTCACGGCGGCCAGCGCTTCGCCTCAGCGCTCTTCCGACCCACAAGTGCTGCATCGCCAGGAAGCCTGCGAGCGCGAGACCGCCAAATCCCACCGCCGCGAGCCAGGGACGGGGGAACCACCCGAACGTCCGGCCCACCAGGGACAGCATCGCCGCCCCCAGTGCCGCGGTGAGCAAGCTCGCCAACAGCCCCAGCCCGGAGGAGAGCAGGCCTTCGAGGATGAGCCGCACCCTCAGGTGCTCGCGGCGCAGCACCAGGACAATGGCGCCCGCCGTGGCGAGCAGGGCCAGCACCATGAGCCCTCCCACGGCTCTCGGCGAATGGGTGAAGAGGTGCAGCCCGGAGACGTCGTAGTAGCTGCCAATTGCCGAGCCTGGGTGGGGCAGAGTGCCCGCCAGCTCGCGCGTCACCGCCAGCGCGGTCTCGCCCAGGTGCTGCATCGTCCCGCGCTCCACCCGATCCGCCGTGTCCAGCGCGGTGTGGTACGCGTAGCCATCCTCGTACAGCGCCAGGTCCAGCCCGGGCAGCTTTCCCTGCTCGGCATAGACGGCGAACTCGGTTCCGCTCGGGATCACGCCGGTCTTGAAGAGATCCTGCGCGAGCGCCGAGCCGTGCGGCTGGGGCGCGGCCCGCGCGTATGCCTCCACGAGCCAGAGATCGTCTGGAGTCACCCGGAAGAGCAGGAGCCGCCCGCCTGTCCCCATGGAGTCGAGGTTGATGAAGGCACGCACCTGCCGGCTCCAAGGGTGCTCGAGGAAGCTGTGCGCGCCCGCGCACCAGAGCTCCTCGGCTCCGCTCAGGTTCAGGATCACCGTGCGCTCGAGCCGAGGGCCACTCGCGAGCGCGCGGGCAACCTCCACGACGGCCGCCGCAGCCATGCCGTTGTCTCCCGCCCCTGCGCCCTCCAGCGCCGAGTCGTAGTGCGCCGACAGGAGGATGGCGTCCGAGCTGCGTCCAGGGATGCGCACGAGCACATTCCTCGCCGAGTACTCCACCAGCTCCACGCTCCACCCGCGCCTGGCCACGCCGGAGCCCTGCTGGAGCTCCACCTCGACGCCTGGGAGCTCGCGCAGCTTCTCCATGAGGTACGTGGCAGCCTGCCGCGAGTGCGGAGTCCCCGTGGGGCGTGAGCCCAAGGTCCGAGTCAGGTGGAGGAACACAGGCCACGCGCGCTCCTCCGAGAACTCGCCCAGAGGTGCATCCCCGGACCGGGGGGCGGGTGGCCGCGCCGAGACGAGGGAAGCTGCCACGACCACGGCCGTCACCGCCGCGATCCCCAGCCAGGCCTTCCATCCATTGAGAGCGGTGGCAGGTGTCATCTCATCCCTGGAGCCCACCGTCCTACGGTGCCGGAGCGGAGAGGGGTTTACGCGAGCTTGAGCTTCGCCGCCTTCAGCTTGCCCACCTGCACCAGGTACTCACCAGGGCCCAGCTCTGCTTTCGGGTCGGTCACCTTCTCCCCGTTCACCCGCACTCCGCCCTGTGCCATCAGCTTGCGCGCCTCCGTCGCGGAGGTCACCAGCTTCGTCTCCGGCAGCACCTTGGTCACCAGCAGCTTCGGCGCGCCCGCCATGGGCACCTCCACGAGCTGCAGGCTCTCGGTATCGAGCTGCTTGTTCGCGAAGCGCGCCTCGAAGTCCGCCGCCGCTTTCTTCCCCGCCGCCTCCCCTTGGAAGCGCGCCGCGATCTCCTGCGCGAACGCCACCTTGGCCGCCTTCGGGTGCGTCTGCCCGGACTGCACCGCCTCCCTGAGCGCCTGCACTTCCTTCAGCGGCGTGGACGACAGCAGCTCGTAGTACCGCCACATCAGATCGTCCGTGATGCTCATCAGCTTGCCGAAGATCTGCTCCGCCGGCTCGTCGATGCCCACGTAGTTGTCCAGGCTCTTGGACATCTTCTCGCCGGCGATCTTCCCGTCCACCAGCTTGGCGTCCAGGCCCTCCAGGATGGGGCCCGTCATGATCACCTGCGGCTCCAGCCCTTGCTCCTTCATCAGCTGCCGCCCCACGAGCAGATTGAAGAGCTGGTCCGTCGCCCCCAGCTCCACGTCCGCCTTCAGCGCCACCGAGTCGTACCCCTGCAGCAGTGGGTAGAGGAACTCGTGGATCGCGATGGAGCGGTTGTCCCGGAACCGCTTCTTGAAGTCGTCGCGCTCCAGCATCCGCTGCACCGAGTAGCGCGCGGCCAGCCGGATCATTCCCTCCGTGCCCAGCGCGTCGAGCCACTCGGAGTTGAACCGCACCTGCGTCCGCCCCGCATCCAGCACCTTGAACACCTGCTGCTTGTACGTCTCCGCGTTCACCTTCACCTCCTCGCGAGAGAGAGGAGGCCGCGTCACGTTCTTCCCCGTCGGATCGCCGATCAGCGCCGTGAAGTCCCCGATCAGGAACACCACCGTGTGCCCGAACTCTTGGAAGCGCCGCATCCGCGTCAGCAGCAGCGAGTGTCCCAGGTGCAGGTCCGGCCGGTTCGGATCGAAGCCCGCCTTGACGATGAGCGGCTTGCCTTCCTTGTACGAGCGCTCGAGCTTCTTCTTCAGCTCCTCGGCCACCTGGAGGTCCACGGTGCCTCGAGTCACTTCCTCGAACTGCTCCTCGGGAGTCGCCTTGCGCAGCAGATCCTGGGTCATAACGCGCGCGACCTTACCCGAATCCGTCCGCGCCGCGAGGCCCTTCTCGCGTCAGGTGCCGGGCAGCTGCTCGCGCACGCGCTCGATGCTTCGCGCCTTGCCCGTCTGCTCGTTGATGTCGATCACCACCCCCTGCAGGTACACCAGGTTCTTCGCCACCTCATACTGGTTGTGGCGCAGGGTGAGGAAGCGCTCGACGGACAGCTCCTTCCGGATCCCGATCACCGAGTCCAGCGGGCCACACATGCCCACGTCGGTGATGAAGGCCGTGCCCCCGGGGAGGATCCGCTCGTCCGCCGTCTGCACGTGCGTGTGCGTCCCCACCACCGCGGACACCTTCCCGTCCAGGTGCGCGCCCATGGCGTTCTTCTCGCTGGTGGCCTCGCAGTGCATGTCCACCAGGATGCAGTTCGTCTGCTTGCGCAGCTCCGCCACCAGCTCCGGCGCCAGGGCAAACGGGTTGTCGAGCGGCTTCATGAACACCCGCCCCTCCAGGTTGATCACCCCGAGCTTTCGCCCGTCCGGTGTCTGGATGACGGTGTGCCCCCGGCCCGGCGCGCCCTTGGGATAGTTGGCCGGGCGCAGCAGCAGGTGCGGGTTCTCCTCCACCCACGGGAGGATCTGCTTCTTGGTCCAGAAATGGTTGCCGCTCGTCAGGAGGTTGACCTCACTGGCGAGCAGCTGCTCGGCTGACTCCGGAGAGATGCCCGCTCCGCCCTCGCTGTTCTCCGCGTTGGCGATGACCAGGTCCACCGAGTGGCGGCCAATCAACCGGGGGAGGAGGGTGCGCACCGCCAGGAGGCCTGGCTTGCCCACCACATCCCCCATGAAGAGGACCTTCACGTGTCCAGGAAGTCCCAGTCCCGGTACAGGCCGCGGAGTGACTCCGCCTCGGTGACGACCAGATCCATGTCCACGTCGTCCCCATTGGTCGGCATCCCCGGGACGATCTGGTCATTGAAGGCCAGACCCACCCGCCGGCTGCGCGCCGAGGCCGCACGCAGGGTGGCGTCGTAGTAGCCACCCCCTCGCCCCAGCCGCTTGCCCTCCCTCGTGAAGCCCAGCCCCGGCACCACGAAGAGATCGATCTGGTCCACCGGGATCAGATCCGAGGAGTTGGAGGGCTCGCGCACCCCCAGCCTTCCTGGCTCCAGCTCGGCCTCCGACTTGATGGCCCGGAAGGAGAGGATCCGCCCATGCACGTGCGACAGCGGGTAGCAGACGATCTTCTCGTCCTGCAGTGCCGCTATCAGGATGTCCCGTGTAGGCACCTCTCCTCGGATAGGCGCGTACAGCGCCACCGTCCTCGCCTTCTGATAGTAGGGCGAAGCCAGGAACCGAGACTGCACCTTCAACCCACGCCCATCGATGAGGTCAGGCGTCATCGCCTTGCGCCGCGCTGTCAACTCCTCGCGCAGCCCTTGCTTTTGCGCCGCCTCGTCTGCCGCCACCGTCTCGCTCACCGCGCGCCGCTCCACAGAAAAAGTCCCCCGCCGAATGGCCGTGTGCCCAGCGTCCATTGAACCCTTAAAAGCCAGGTGGGGACCGAAGTCATGGCTCCGTAGGCTTCCCTCTGCCCCGCGAGGGGGAGGGCTTGCGCATGGACCCCGAAACGGACCCCGTGATGGACGTATCGGTTCGAATTTCTGCTGGGCATCACGCGCCCCGCAGGGGACAGCCCTTGAACAACTGAAATCGCTCTCTAAGTCCCCAAAGTTATTGAAGAAACTGCGTATTACCCGGATGAAATGATAAGGACGGCCCGCCTCCAGGTCAAGGTGTCCCGCATGCGTTTACAACGTGGGCTCCTGCCCCCTATGATGCGCCGGCCCAGTCTCCCGATGGCGCCCGCCTCATTTACAGCCGGCCTCGCGTTGGCCCTCTTCCTGGTGCCGAGCCTTGCCGCGGCAGGTCCCTCTCTGTCGGGAGTCTACCGGGCAGAGCCCTACGGCAAGCTGGAGCTGAAGACCGAGGGGGCCCACGTCACGGGCACGCTCGTCAGCGAGAACCCCTGCAATTTCCCCCCTCCGACGCAAGTGCTGAAGGGGGACTTCGAGGGCTCGGTGCTGGTGGCGCGGCTGAGGGTGTGCCAGACGGGTGACATGTGCCCGGCGGAGCAGTTCTACACCGTGCTGGGCTTCTACAACTCGGACGACAACACGGTGGTGGCGTACGTGCGGCTGCGCGACGGCTGCCAGTCCAGCGCCCTGCCGAAGTCCGGGCGGTTCGTGCTGGGGTTGGCGGACAAGGTGGTCCCCGAGGAGACACCCACCAGCAGCGCCACTGCCGCAGTGCTGGACGCGAACACCCGGCGTGCCGCCATGCTGGCGACCCGGCGCGGCGAAGAGCTCTACCAGCTTGGGCAGTTCGCCGAGGCCGTCAAGTCCTTCACGCAGAGCATCGACCTTGATAGCGGGGGGACGAACTGGTCCGCGTACTTCGGGCGGGGCATGAGCCAGCTCCGGCAGGGCAAGGCGGATCTGGCCATCAAGGATCTGGAGAAGGCGCGCGCCAGGACGGACGAGCCGAGGATCTTCTACGGGCTGGCGTGCGCCTATGCGGCCAAGCGTGACAAGGTCAAGGCGCTGGACTTCCTGGGCCGGGCGGTGGCGGGGGGATACGATCTCGAGAATGCCCTGGCCAACAAAGAGCTGGTCCAGGTGCTGGGGAATGATCCGAAGTTCAAGGAGTGGGTGAAGATCTCCAGCGAGAAGAAGTCACGCGGAACGGCAGCTGGCGGAAACTCGAGCCCGTGAGCACCCCAGTGACGCCGCGCCCCACCCGGGTCTTCGGCAACTATGAGCTCCTGGCGCCGCTGGGCAAGGGAGGCATGGCCGAGGTGTTCCGGGCGCGCGTGCTCGCGGGGCGCTACGAGGGCTGGAATGTGGCCGTGAAGCGGCTGCTGCCCTCGCTCACGGGGGACCCGTCCTCGGTGGAGAGCTTCATCCGCGAGGCGGACCTGTCCACCCAGCTCGATCACCCCAACATCGTGAAGGTGTTGGACGTGGGGATCGCCGAGGGCACCTACTACATCGTCATGGAGCTGGTGGACGGCAAGGACCTGGCGCAGATCCTCCGCCGCTGCAAGCAGCGGGGGATCCCCCTGCCGCTGGACTTCGCCGTGTACCTGGGGAAGGTGCTGCTGGAGGCGCTTGCGTACGCCCACACTGCCGTGGACGCGCAGAACACGCCGCTGGGGATTGTCCACTGTGACGTGTCCCCGTCCAACCTGTTCATCTCCCGCCTGGGGGAGATCAAGCTGGGGGACTTCGGCGTGGCGCGCGTGTTCGTGGATGGCTCGCGCGAAGGCGGAGAGGTGCTGGGCAAGCCCTACTACCTGTCTCCCGAGTCGCTGCGTGGGATCGTCACTCCGGAGGCGGATCTCTGGGCCGCCACCGTGGTGCTCTACGAGTTGCTCACGCTCGAGCGCCCCTTCACCGGCAACACGCCGGAAGAGGTGTTCTTCAACATCCGGCATCGCCGGTACCGGCCCATCCATGTGCTCCGCCCGGAGGTCCCCGAGCTGCTGGAGGAGCTCGTCTCCCGGGGCTTCGCGGCGCGCATCGAGGATCGGTTCCCCACGGCGGAGAGCTATGCCCAGGCCCTCACGCCGCACTATGACGAGCTCGTGGGCACGCCGCTGGCCATCGCCGCGGTCGTCCGAGGGCTCTTCGGCACCAGCGACTGAGCCTGTCCGGCGGCCCATCGAGTTTCACGGCGAGCCGGCCGGCATCGGTTACGCGAGATCCTGTGCCGCGAGGGCTCGCGCGCGAGGCACGTGGGTGCGGAGCGCCTCCACGACACGCTCTACCTCGGCCTCGGTGGTGCTGGGGCCGAGCGAGAATCGCATGGAGCCGTGCGCCTGGCCGGGGGTGAGCCCCATGGCTGTCAGGACGTGCGAGGGCGTGAGGGTGCCGGAGGCGCACGCCGCCCCCGAGGAGGCACAGATGCCCTCCAGATCCAGCGCGATGAGGAGTGCCTCACCGTCCGCGCCATGGATGTGGAGGTTGCTGGTGTTGGGCACACGCGGCGCTCCGGCTCCGTTGACTGTCACGTCCGGAATGCCAGCGAGCACCTCGCGCTCGAAGGCGTCCCGGAGCGCGCCCACCCGCGCGGCGGTGGCCTCCTGTTCCGCCTGGGCCAAATCCAGCGCCAACGCCAGCGCCTCCGCGTAGGCCACGTTCTGCGTCCCACCGCGACGTCCTGCCTCCTGGTGCCCAGGGATGAGCGCCTGCAGATCCACGCCCTTGCGCACCACCAGCACGCCCGCGCCCACCGGGCCACCGAACTTGTACGCGGACAGCGCGAGCAGGTCCGCATCCACCTCGCGCAGGCTCAGCGGCAGCTTGCCTGCCACCTGCACCGCGTCCGTGTGGAAGAGGATGCCGCGCTGGCGGCACGCGCGAGCCACCTCCGCCGCTGGCTGCACCACGCCCGTCTCGTTGTTGGCCCACATCAGCGAGCAGAGCGCCGTCGCGGGCGTGAGCGCGTCCAGCACCGCCTCCACCCGCACGCGGCCGTCCGTGCCTGGCTTCAGTCGCACCACCTCCGCGCCCTGCTTCTCCAACTGCGCCAGCGCGGCGATTACCGCGGGGTGCTCGATGGAGGAGGTGACGATGCGGCGCCGGTTCGGATCCGGCCGCGCGAGGAAGGCGCCCTTGAGTGCGAGCGCGTCCGCCTCGGAGCCGGAGCCAGTGAAGCAGATCTCCTTTGGCTCACAGCCCAGCGCCCGAGCCACCCGAGCCCGCGCCGAGTCCAGCCTCCCCCGGGCCTCGCGGCCAGCCTGGTGCACGCTCGAGGGATTACCGAAGCCGCCCTCCGTGAGGGCTCGAGCGAGCGCCCGCGCCACCTCCGGCCGCAGCGGCGCGGCTGCGTTGTAGTCCCAGTAGATCACGCGTCCTGCGCGGCGAGCAGCGACACCGGCCGCTCTTCCTCCACGCCGAACGCCTCCAGGAAGCGGCCCACCAGCTCCCGCTTGAGCGCCTTGCGTTGGTTGGCGCGCCCCGAGAGCGGCAGCCGCGCACCCGCCATGCTCCCGTGGCCGCCCGAGGAGCCGCCGTAGTCCGCGCAGATCTCCCGGATCAGCCGGCCCGCGTTCATCCGCCGATCCTTCACTCGCAGGGACACGTAGAGCTGGTTGCGGTACGTCGCATAGGCCAGCGACCACTTCATCCCGTCGAGGAACATCATCCGCTCAGCCACCTCGGCCACCATGTCCGGGGAGTAGACCTCCTCGAGATCGGTGATGATGGCGGTGCCGTACACCTTCGCCCGCTCGATCGCCGTGTGGTACAGCTGGAAGTAACGCGCGGGCAGCTCTGGGTGCTCGATCTGTCCCAGCAGCTGCTTGTCGCAGCGCGGGAAGAGCCACAGGTAGCTGTCCACATCCGTCTGGGTCGTCTCGCGGCCCAGATCCCGCGTGTCCGCCTTGATGCCGTAGAAGAGCGCGGTGGCCACGTCCACTGAGGGCTCGATCCGCGCCGCACGCAGGTACTCCACCACCATCGTCGAGGTGGCGCCGTAGTCGCCGCCCACGTCCGCGACCGGGGCCTGCAGGCTCTCCTCCCGGACCGGGTGGTGATCGATCACGATGTCCGCCCGCAGCCGCGCCGGCAGCGAGTGGTTTCCCACCGGGGGCTGCGTGTCCACCAGCCCGAAGAGATCGTACGAGTCGAAGTCGATCTGCGAGACATGCGACACGGGCAGGTGGAGCACCCGCACGAACGCGATGTTCTCCGCCCTCCCGATGATTCCGCCGTAGCCCACCTGGGCCTCCAGACCCGCACGGCGCTCCAGAATGTGAGCCAGCGTCACCGCGGCGGCCAGGGAGTCAGGATCCGGGTTGTCATGGGTGAGGATGAGGGCTCGCTTCTTCCCCCGTGCTACCCGCAGCAGCCGCTCCAGCTTGTCCCGGGCTGGCAACTCAGCAAGCCGGGGTGACGGGGGCTCCGCACTCTCCCCTGAAGGTGGGGAACGGCGGGTGTTAGCGGACGGTGTGGCTGGCATGGGCTCTCTTCTTCTACCGCCTGCGGCGGAGGGATTCGAGCAGGCGAATGGCCTGCCCATAACGCTCCGGAAACGGTGTCTCCAGTACTCCAATGGTGTTGACGAACCGCGGATCGTTCACGAGGCAGCGGAAGGCCTCTCGCCCGATTGACCCCTTACCCACCTCCTCATGCCTGTCCACCCGGCAGCCGAGTGGCTTCTTGCAGTCATTGAGGTGAAAGCAGCGTACCCGCTCCAGGCCTATGGTGGCCTCGCATTCGGCCATCACTTTTTCATAACCGTGCTCGGTGGAAATGTCGTACCCGGCGGCGAACAGGTGGCAGGTGTCCAGACACACACCGAGCCGATCCTCCCTCGCCACCTGGGAGAGGAGCTCCGCCAGGTGCCAGAAGCGCCAGCCCAGGCTGTTGCCCTGGCCCGCGGTGATCTCCAGGCACACGCGTGCGCGGAAGCGCGGCGTGCGGCGGTGCACCTCGTCGAGCGCCTGGGCGACGAGCCTCAGGCCGCGCCGCTCGTCCGGGTGCGCGCCGGGGTGGATGACGAGAGAGCGGATCCCCAGGCGCTCGCAGCGCGTGAGCTCCTCCGTCATGCACGAGAGCGAGCGCTCACGCAGCACTGGGTCCTCGGTGGCCAGGTTCACCAGGTAGCTGCCGTGGGCGATGGCGGGCAGGCCCGTGCGGCGGGCCTCGGCGCGGAAGGCGCGGCGCTCCGGATCGCTGAGCGCCGGCGCGCTCCAGCCGCGCGCGTTCTTGGTGAAGATCTGCAGGCTGCGGGCCCCGTGCTCCTCGGCCCGCGTGAACGCCTGGCTCACGCCTCCTGCGACGGACTCGTGAGCTCCAATCAGCACGGCCGCGCTAGTTGATGGCCTTGTACCGGCGGTTCAGGTCCTTGAAGTACTTCACGCCGTTGTCGAGCGAGTTCTCGATGGCATCCATCAGCAGCGTGCGGAAGCCCGCCACCGGGCCCCGGAAGGACTCGTAGTACTTCTGCCGATCGATCGAGTGGATGACGGCCGGCATGTAGTTGTTGCGCAGCAGGATCAGGTTGGTGCACATCCGGCCCACCTTCCCGCTGTGCTCGCTGAAGGGGAAGATCTGCAGGAACATGTGCTGCACGGTGGCAGCCTGCTTGATCGGGTGGAACTCGCGGAACTCGGCGCTCGCGGTGTAGTCCACCAGCTTCTCCAGCGCGGGCTGGATCTTCGCCGGCTGGGCGATGTCGTGGAAGTACGTGCGGTGCAGCGGCATGTCCTTGCGGAAGCCTGCCCGATCGCGCTCCTTGGCCATCTCCTTCTCGGTGCGCTCGCGCCGCTCGGTGGCCGCGCGGGCCGCCTGCGCCTCGGGCGTGTTGCCGATGAAGAGATCGTGCATGCGCTTGATCTGCGTCAGCGTGATCTGCGCGTTCTTCTTGCTGCCGGCCGCTTCCTCGCGGATGTAGTCGCAGACGGCCTTGTGGTTCCGGACCTCCAGGACCACCGGCATCATCGAGGCCTCGGTGGCCAGACGGCCCGGGTACAGCGCCGCAGTCAGCTCCTGCTGCGTGTACACGACGCCCTCGAGCGCTGCGTCGTGGTAGATCCACGACATCTCGAAGCGATCGATGAAGTCACGCGACTTGTCCTTGAAGATGTCGAGGTAGTCGCGCAGCGCCTCGTTCTTCTCGTCGATCTCTTGGTAGCGTTCCTTCACGGACCTGCGGCTCCTTCGTGCCCGCTTCCCGTCACGCCAGGCTGGACCGGGCGGTCGGCCGTCTCTTGAAACCGACCGGGGATTCTAGAAATTCCGCGTGGTTGGGACAAACAAAACCCTGCTCTACAGGTCGACGAGGAAGACCTCGCACGCCTGGTCGAGCAGCTCCTTGGAGAGGGCTGGTGGCTGTTGGCGGTAGCGCGCAGCATCCTTGATGAGCGCGACGAGGTCGCGCGGGTGGCACGCGCGCAGCTGCATGTTCCGAGGCTTGTAGTAGGCCTCGATGAGGTAGGTGACCGCCTGGTCCACATAGGGGATGCCCGCTGCCTCACATACACGCTCGAAGATCTCCCGGAAGGTCCCCTCGCCAGGGTTCTTCACTTCGATCTTGTACTTGATCCGGCGCAAGAACGCTTCATCCACGAGTTCTTTCGGATCCAGGTTGGTGGAGAACACCAGGAGCTGCTCAAAGGGGATCTCGAACTTCTTGCCCGTGTGGAGGGTGAGGAAGTCGATGCGCTTCTCCAGGGGGACGATCCACCGGTTGAGCAGGTCCGTGGGGTGGACCTTCTGGCGGCCAAAGTCGTCAATCAGGAGCATGCCGCCGTTGGCCTTCACCTGAAACGGGGCCTCGTAGAAGCGGGCGCTCTCCGAGTAGATGAGATCCAGCGTCTCGAGCGTCAGCTCGCCGCCCACCACCACCGCGGGCCGGCGGCAGAGCTGCCAGCGCTTGTCCATCTCGAAGGTCTGCCGGCGCCCCGAGGAGTCCCCGCCTCCCTCCAGCGGGATGGCGGTGTGGTTGAGGTTGTCGAAGACCTTGATGATCTGGTTGTCGATCTCGATGCAGTAGGGGATGTAGGCCTCGCCGCCGAACATGCGGGAGATGGCCTCTGCAAGGCTCGTCTTGCCGTTGCCCGGAGGGCCGTAGAGGAAGAGCGAGCGGCCCGAGTTGACGGCAGGGCCCAGCTTGTCGAGCAGATCCTCGGTGACGGTGAGGTGGGACAGCCCCATCAGCAGATCGTCCCGGCTGACGACGGGGTTCTCCTCCACCTGCTGGGCGACCAGGGCGTTGTACTGATCGATGGGCACGGGCGCGGGGCCCACATAGGTGGTGCGCGTCAGGGCGTCGCGCGCGTACTCACGGCCCTTCTCGGTGAGGATGAACTCCACCGAGGCGCGGCCAAAGCCCTTGCCGCCGCGCAGGTCCACGAGCTTCTCGTTGGCGACGAAGTCCACCACCTGCTCGATGACGCCGGACCAGGGCAGGCACAGCTGGTCGGCGATCTCCATGCCCGTGCCCGTGCCCGAGTAGTAGAGGTACTTCAGGGCGATGTCGGAGAGCAGACCCATCTTGAGCCCGGTCTCCTCCAGCGACTTCGGCTCCGGCGGAGCGATGTCGAGGATTGCCGGATTCTCGAGGTTGAATGGGTTGTCTTCCAGGTGGCCGGGCTGAGGCATCGCGTGTGTTTTACCTCATCCGTCCCTGTTCGCGCTCATACCTCACACGTAGGTGAGCCACTCGGCGTAGCGGGGCTCCTGGCCACGGACGACGCGGAAGTAGGTGTCCTGCACGAACTTCGTCACCGGGCCGGGCTTGCCTTCGCCGATCTGCCGGTTGTCCACCTCGCGCACGGGGGTGATCTCCGCGGCGGTGCCGGTGAAGAAGACCTCGTTGCAGATGTAGAGCGCGTCGCGGGTGAACGTCACCTCCTCCACGTAGCGCCCGCTGTCCCGCAGGAGCCTCAGGACCGTGTCCCGGGTGATGCCGTCGAGGATGGGGGAGGAGAGGGGCGGCGTCTTGATCACACCCTTCTTGTTCACCATGAAGATGTTCTCGCCGGAGGCCTCGGCCACGAAGCCGCTGATGTCCAGGAGGATGGCCTCGTCGTAGCCGCCCAGCACCGCCTCGCGCTTGGCGAGGATGGAGTTGACGTACTGGCCGGAGATCTTCCCGCGCACCATGTTCACGTTCACATGCAGGCGGGTGAAGGAGCTGACCTTGGCGCGGATGCCCTCGCGGATGCCCTTCTCGCCCAGGTAGGCGCCCCAGTCCCAGGCGGTGATGACGGCGCGGGTGGGGTTCACCGCGCCCAGGCCCATGGCGCCGTCACCCATGAAGGCAATGGGCCGCAGGTAGGCGCCGTTGGCGAACAGATCCCGCTGGTGGCGCAGCAGCTCAAGGCACGCCTCCTCGAGCTGCTCGGCCGTGTACGGCATCTTCATGAGGCAGATGTGGGCCGAGTCCATGAGCCGCTGGATGTGCTCCTTCAGCCGGAACACGGCCAGGCGGCCGTCATGCGTGCGGTAGGCGCGGATGCCCTCGAAGACGCCCAGGCCGTAGTGCAGGGCGTGGGTCATCACGTGCATCTGGCCCTCGTCCCACTTCACGAACCTGCCGTCGATCCAGATCTGATCTGCGCGCAGTACGGAGGACGAGGTGGAGCTCATGGAGGAATCCTTAATGGGCAGGGCAGGGGGATGCTCGCGGGCGCCTTGTTTCACATGCCGTTGGCCCCGTCAAAGCGGGAATACGATCAGGCTTGCGCGATCTGGGCCAGGTTTGCCTTCGCCTTCTCGATATCGCCCTCGTATTTGAGGACGAGGTTCAGGGTGGAGGCCACCATGTCCGCCGTTAGCGCCTCTGCGTTCAGCAGCGCCAGGCTCTGGGCCCAATCCAGCGTCTCACTGATGGACGGGGCCTTCTTGAGATCCAGCTTCCGGAGGGCCGCCACCGCTTCAATCACCTGCTCGGCCAGCGTCTGGGAGACCAGGGGCAGCCGCGAGCGGACGATGCGCAGCTCGCGCTCCCGATCTGGGAAGTCGATGTGCAGGTGCAGGCAGCGGCGCTTGAGCGCATCTGACAGCTCGCGCGCGTTGTTGGAGGTGAGGATCACCCTCGGGATGTGCTTTGCCTGGAAGGTGCCCAGCTCCGGGATCGTTACCGCGTTGTCCGCCAGCACCTCCAGCAGGAAGGCCTCGAACTCCGGATCCGCCTTGTCGATCTCATCCACCAGCAGCACCGCGGGCCGCTTGGTGAGCAGGGCCTGGAGGATGGGGCGCGGCAGCAGGAAGCGCTCGGAGAAGAACACGGCATCCCCCGCGGCCAGCCGGTCGGCCGCTTCCGCCAGCGAGCCCGTGCCCGCCACCATCTCGCCGATCTTGTCCTTGAGGAGCTGGGTGTAGAGCAGCTGCTTGGCGTACTCCCACTCGTAGAGCGCCTTGGCCTCGTCCAGCCCCTCGTAGCACTGCAGGCGGATGAACTCGCGGTCGAGCGCCAACGCCAGCGCCTTGGACAGCTCCGTCTTGCCCACGCCGGCCGGCCCTTCCACCAGGATGGGCTTGTCCATCCTGTCCGCCAGGAAGCACGCGGTGGCGATCTCCGGCGAGGGCAGGTAGCCCACCTGCTCCAGCTGGGTGCCCGCATCCTCCACGCTGGTGAAGGAACGGGCCTTGGACGTCGTCGATGGAGCGCTCACACCCTGAACTTAACCGATGCGATCCAGCGCCACTGCGGCAAAAATGCCAGACTTCCGCACGTCCTGCGCGCTTGGGGGCAGGCCGCCCTCCGTGCAACCTCCAGGAAACACGGAAGGAAATTTTTTGCGCACCCTGGGCACGTGGTGTGCATCAAAACGGCGCATTCCGGTTCTCGTCGAGGTGCGCTGTGATGTGGGTGTGGTTGCGGATGGTGCTAGCGATGGCGGTGGTGCTGCTGCCTGGGGGCTTCCCGCTGGTGCTGGCGTATGTGTCCACCCGAACCCTTCTGGCGCGGTGGCGGGCAGCGCAGGCGCAGTCCCAGCTGAACGGCCGCGGGGTGTCCCTGAAGGACGTGGTGGCTCAGCTGCACTTCCGGGATCTGGTGCGCGAGGCCCGCGCGGCCTTCTGAAGCGCGGCCCCGTGAAGGACCGCGCTCCCAGGGGCGCTCGTTAGGGCAGCTTGTCCAGATCGTCCACGAGGGAGGTCCAGTCGTCCTCCTCCTTCTTCATGGTGCTGATCGGAACCATGACGGTGCGGTCCGAGGGATCCTCGAATTCCTGAGGGAGGACTGGCGCGGGAGCCGGGGCCGGCTGCACCGGAGCCGGCGCGGCCTTCTTGGCCGCGGGCTGGCTTCCCAGCACCGGGCGGGTGCCGGTCGATGAGGTCCTCCCCGCAGCCGGGCGAGCGGGAGTCGTGGCCGCCGCCGCCGGAGCGGCCTGCGCCGGAGCCGCCGCTGGGGCTGCCGTGGTGTTGACCTGGGTCTTCACGGCCAGCTCGTCATCGTCGGCAACCGCTACCGGTTTCGCGGCAGGTGCCGCCTTTCCGGCGGCCGCGGAAGCGCCGGCCCCTGGGGACTTGCTCTTGTAGCGGGCCAGCTCCAGCTCGGCGACCTTGAGCGCCTTGCTCTTCTCCTGGACGGACTGCTGCAGGCGAGCGACCTCCTGGGCCTTGATGGTGTCGCGGCGCTCCAGCTCCGCCTTCTGCTTGGTGTTGAGGTCCTCGATCTCCTTGAGGTGCTTCGCGTCGAGATCCTTGCGATCCTTCTGGGTGGCGGCGAGCTTGGCGTTGGCCTCGGAGACCTTGGCCTCGGTGGCGGCGACCTTGGCGTTGAGATCCTTCTCCGCGCGGTTCCTGGCGCTGACGGCGTTCTCCACCGCCAGCTCCAGCTCCTGGATCTTCCGGGCGCGGGTGGTGAGCTGACCCTGGACCTCCTTGAGCTTCGTGTCGGTGTCCGCGGCGCGCTGCTGGGCCTCCTGGGAGAGCTGGGCGACACGGGCCTCCGCGGCCGCCAGCTTCTTGGCGAGATCGTCCGAGGCGCGCTTGGCCTCGGAGCGCTCGGCGGCCTGGGCCTGGGCCTGCTGCTGCAGCCGGTTCTCAGCTTGCTGGAGCTGACCGGCCAGCCCGTCACGATCGGAGGAGAGCTTCGCCTGGGCGTTGCCCGCAAGGCGCAGCTGCTCGTCGCGCGCGGCAATCTCCTTGCGCGCTCCGTCCAGCTCGCCGCCGACGTTGGCCAGCTGCTGCTGCAGCGTCTCCGCCTGGCGGCGGGCCGTGTCGGTCTGCTGCGCCAGCTTCGCCTCGAGCGCCTTGAGCTGCTCCGTCTTCGCGTTGACGTCGCGGGAGAGGGCCTCGCCCTGGCGCTGCTTCTCCTGGGTGACGGTGGTGAGCTTGCGGAGCGTGTCGGACAGCTCCTTGCTCTTGGCCGCCAGATCGTTCTGGAGCAGCTCCTCGCGGCGCTGGGACTCCTCGGTGAGGGTGTTGAGCTGCTCCTCGAAGCGGTGCCGGGCGTCCTCGGTGTGGGCCAGCTGCGAGGTGAGCTGCGTCACCTCAGCCACACGCTCGCCCAGCTCCTGCTTGGTGTGGGCGAGCTGATCGGCCAGCTCCTGGCCGTGGTCCCGTGCGTCGGTGAGCTGGGCCTCCAGCTCCGCCTGGGTCTGAGCCGCCAGCTGCCGCGCGTCCGCGTGGGCCGCTTGTTCCTTGGCCAGGGCGTCGCGCGTCTGGGCGAGGTGGCTCTGCGTGGACGTCAACTCCTGGACGGTGGCATCCAGCTCGGTCCGCAGCCCGTCACGCTCCTCGATGAGCGAGGTGATCTGCGCGGTGGTCTCTTGGGCGAGCCTCTGGTGCGCGGCGCGCTCGGCCTCGTAGTTGCCCTGCGTCTCGGACAGATCCGCGCGCAGCTGGCCGATCTGGCCGGTGAGATCCGCCTCCTGCGCCGCCTTGGCCTGCTCGGTGTCCTGGAGGACGCCGGTGAGCCGCTCGATCTCCTCGCGAGAGGCCTCGAGCTCTCCGTCGCGTGTGGCGAGCGTCTGCTGCGTCTGCGACAGCGTGGCCTGGGTGCTCTCGAGGGTGGCCTTCGTCTCGGTCAGCTCGCTGTCCAGCTCGTCGCGGATGGCCTCCGTGGACGCCAGCTGCTGCTTCGTCTTCTCCAGGGTGCCCTGGGTCTGGGTGAGCGTGTGGCTGGTGGCCTCGAGCTCGCCGCGGGTGCTGGAGAGGGCCTCCTCCGTACGGGCCAGGGTGGCCTGCGTCTCGGTGAGCGTCTGGGTGGTGGCCTCCAGCTCGCCGGTCAGGCTGGAGATCCGGCCGTCGCGATCGGAGACATCCGTGCGCAGGCCTTCGATGGAGTCGTCACGCTGGGTGATCGTCTGTTCCAGCGAGGAGATGTGGGCCTGGAGCGACTGGATGTGCCCGTTGAGGTTGGCCTCCAGGGCGTTCTTGGCCTGGGTGAGCGCCTGGAGCTGGCCCGTGAGCTCGGCCTGCTGGGCGTCCTTGGCGGTCTGGAGCGCCTGGAGCTTGCCGTTGAGCTCGGCCTCCAGGGAGTCCTTGGCCTGGTTCAGCGCTTCCAGCTCGCCGCTGAGCTCGGTCTCGCGGTCGGCCAGGTGCGTCTTGACGGCTTCGACCTCGCCCTCCAGCTCGCCGATGCGCTCCAGGTGCTGCTGGATGGTGGAGTTGAGCTCCGCCTCGGTCTGCTCGTTGCGGGAGATCGTGTCGGCCAGCTCGCGCTCGAGGCCGGAGATCTTCGTGTCGCGATCCTCGATGCGCTGGGTGAGCTCTTCCTCCTGCGCATCCTTGTCCAGCTTGAGCTGATCGCGCTCGCCGATCGTGCGGGCCAGATCGGCTTCCAGATCGGCGATCTGCTCGTTGAGGCGGGCCTCGAGCGCCGCGCCGGCGGCCTTGAGCCGCTCGATCTCCGCGTCGGACTCGGCGCCGTGCTCCTCGGCGGCGGTGGCGCGCTGCTCCAGGGCGCGTACCGTGGCGTCGCGCTCCTGCTCGGTCTGCCGCAGCCGCTCCGTGAGCCCGTGGATGTCCCCTTCCAGCGCCGCGTAGCGCAGGTCGCGCTCGCCGATCGTCTGGGCCAGGGTGTTGTCCAGCTCCTCGCCGCGCCGGCGCAGCTGGAGGATCTCCGTCTCGCGGTCGCGGAGGGTGTCGTTGAGCTTCTGCTCGCGAACCTCGCCCTCCAGCGTGGCGGTGTTGTACTGCCGCTCCAGCTTGTCGTACTCGGTGCGGGACTGCTCCAGCTCCGCGGCGCGCCGGGACAGATCGTCGTCGCGGTTGCTGACCTCCTTCTTCAGGACATTGATGTCCTTCTCTTTTGCCGCGACGACCTCGATGAGGTCCTTCTCGGACGAGAACTTCTGGAGGAGGAGATCGTCCACCGTGGCGCCGTGCTCACGCTCCTTCTGGAGCATGGCCGTCTGCGCCTCGTTGAAGCGGCGCAGCAGGTCGTCCACCTGCATCTTCAGGCCCTGTAGCTCCACGTCCTTCTCGTGGAGGCGGTCCTCGACGGAGACCAGCTCGCGCTCGCGCACGCTCCAGATCTCGGAGAGGCGGGCCAGCTGGGCCTCGCGCACCTTCAGTTCGTCCCGCAGGACCTGGATCTTGCCCTCGGGCGTGCCCATCAGCTCGCGCTTGGGCGGGGTGCGCTTGACGTTGCGGGACTCGGCCAGCAGCTCCGCCTTGCGGTCCGCGATGGACTGGAAGGCGCGGTCCAGGAACGTGCGGTCCTCGTCCGTGATGGCGCTGCGCCGCTCGCGCTTGGGCAGCTTGGGCGGTCCCCCCGGAGGAGGCGCCCGCAGGGGCGGCGGCATGGGCGGCGGGGCCTCGCGCGGTCCGCTGCCGGTGAGCGCCGAGTCCAGCGAGGCCTCGTCCTCCGCGTCCTGCGGATTGCCCGGCGGGATGATGTTGGAGCTGATCGAGGCCAGCTCTCCCATCTCGAAGGGGATGACGAGGTAGCCGTCCGCGGCAGCGGGCGTCTCGCGGTGCTTCTTCAGCGCCTCTTCGCCGGTGTCCGACGAGAGCAGCAGCACCTTGAGGTTCTGGCCCCACTTCCCCTTCTTGATCTGGCCGCAAAGGGTGAAGCCGGACTGGTCCGGCAGCTCGGCGCGTAGCACCACCAAGTCGGGGCGGCGCTTCTCCATCTCGCGCTGGGCCTCCGCGGCAGTGTTGGCCATGGCCGTCTGATAACCCGCGCTGCGAAGCACGGTGGCCATGCTGAGGGCGAATTCGTTCTGGCTTTCGACGATGAGGACCCGACGCTCCATGAAGTCCTTCGATTCGCGAGGTCTCGCGAAAAGTGCAGTGAAATCCGCAGCATCCTACCCAGCGACCCAGGGGCAGGGAAGTTTCCGCGGGGGGCTCGGTTGGCTGGTTTACGAGCGGTTGGCGCGGGAGGCCCCCTGGGCCGGGGGCGGAAGCACTGCCCGGGAGGGATCTGTCGGCTCTTCATCCCTTCCTGGGAAGTTGGTGGGAGGTGTGTGCCGGGCAAACTGGGCTCCCTCGGGAGGGCAGTAGCCGTGCGCCACCTGGGCAAACCAGGGATCCAGCGCCGACACGGGGGCCTTGGGCAGGGGGGTGGCCGCGGCCGGGAGAACCGCATCCACGGGCTCGACCATGTCGTCGACCTCCTCCACCGCGTCGTCGGCGTTCTGGACCTCGTCCTCTAGAGGCTCGGCCGCGTCGTCTGCCTCCTCCACCTGATCATCCGCAGCTTCGAGGGCCTCGGCGGCGTCGGCCTCTTCGAGCTCGTCACTGCTGAGCTCTTCTGGCTCTTCCATCCGGGGACGCGGGTGGGGAGGGGTAGGAGCGGCATCGAGCGCCGCGTCGTCTGAGATCTCCTGGGCCTCCTCTTCGGAGATCTCTTCGGGCTCCTCCTCGGGGGCTTGCGCGGCTGGCGGCGTTGGGACGGGGGATCGAGCGACCGGAGCTTCCACAGGCGACAGGCGTGGCGGCGGCCCTTTGTTCTCTGAAGAAGGAGGTCCAGGACGGGTGAGCGGGGGCAGAGCAGCGGGTCGCCCCTTCTCGGAGGACTCCTGGACACGGGCGGGCTCCTGGAGGGCGCTGCGAGAGCTCGTCGAGGGGGTGGTGGGTGGAGGTTCCTGGAGGGCCGCGCGGGAGCTGGTCGACGGGCTCACAGGCTTGGGCTCCTGGAGGGCCGCGCGGGAGCTCGTCGATGGGCCAGCAGCCGGGGGTTCCTGAAGCGCCGCGCGGCTGCTCGTCGAGGGGCTTGCGGGCGGGGATTCCTGGAGAGCCGCGCGGCTGCTCGTCGAGGGACTCGCAGGAGGGGGCTCTTGGAGGGCTCCGCGGGTGCCCGTCGAGGGACTGGCGGCGGCAGCGGCAGGGCGGCTGGGCCCTGGCTCCGAGCGTGAAGCCCCTGCAGCGCGGCCGCCTGGGGGTTTCATCGGGACGATGGGAGTGGGGGCGGGGGGCTCCTCGGCCTGGAGGGGTGCTGATGCGCGAGCGGAAGAGGCGACAGGGGCCTCACTCGCGGCTCCCAGCGGCGAGCGCACGATGGGCGTGCGAGAGGTGTCGTCACGCGAGGTCGGCGGCGAGGCGTGGACGATGGAGGTCGGAGGCTCCTCCGGCTCCTCGCGGCGGACTCCGGGCGGCGGCCGGACGATGGGGGTGGAGTCCTCCCTCCGAGCGGACACGGCGGACTTCTGATCCCGCAAGGGCAGCCCCATCACCACGGGAGGCTCAATGGAGTGCGCGTCCGGCTCGGTCTTGACGAGGCGGGTGTCCATCCCATCGTCGGACAGGGCCTGCCCCAGCACGAGCGGCAGATCGTCGCGAGCAGGCCCTTTCTTGGAGGACGCGGATGCCTTGTCCGCCGCGGACCTCCCACCGCGCGAGGTGCGTCGCCCTCCCTCGGGGGGCCTGGCCTCGGGGAGCCGATTGGTGGGAGTGCCTGTCGTCGTCAGCTCAGGCATCTCGCTCCGAGCCCCCCCGGCATGCTGCTTCCCCAGCAGCTCGTCATAGATGTCCAGGAGCTTGCCGCGGATGAGCCCCGCATCCAGCTCGTGCTCGGCGAACGCGCGGGCCTCGCGCCCCAGCTCCACCCGGCGCGGCACGTCTCGCGCCAGCTCGGAGATGCAGTCGGCCAGCGCCTTGGCGTCCCCCGGAGGGTGGAAGATCGTGGCGGAGGAGGGGAGCAGCTCGCGCGTCACCGGCAGATCCGCGGCGAGCACCGGCCGGCCCGCGGCGAGGTACTCGGACGTCTTGGCCAACGGCCCACCCTGGAGCCGGTTGCGATCCACGTCATCCAACGGGAGCACGCCCACGTCCGCCAGGGCCAGCACCTTGACGAGATCGTCATGAAGGACCGGTGGCTGGAACTCCACCTGCTCCTGGATGCCCAGCTCCTTGGCCAGATCCTCGAGGTGCGGCTGCCAGTCCGGGTGGCGGGGGCCCACCAGGGTGAGCTTCACCTCCGCGCCTTGCTCCACTGCCAGCGCCAGCGCGCGCAGCAGCGTGGGCACCCCCTGCCACCCCGCCTGGCTGCCCAGGTACATCAGCCGCATTGGCTGGCCATCCGGCGCTCCGAGCACGTCGGGCGTGTAGGGCCCCACATCCACGGGCGCCCGCATCACTCGGGTCTGGTCCGTGCTCGCCCCCAGTGACTGGATGTAGGTCCTGGTGGTCTCCGAGCCGGTGATGACCAGATCGGCGTTCATCAGGCAGAAGAGCTCCTGGCGCCGGACCTTGGCGAGGAAGCGCTTGTCGCCCTCGGTCTGGGGGTGGGTGTAGCGCAGCTCCTGCGAGGGGAACGTCTGGGCCTCATAGATGAGGCGGTAGCCGTAGTCCCCCTTCATCTCGCACAGGACATAGCCGCCGAAGGGATCGGTGAAGTGGGCGAGGGCGTAGTCTTCGCTGTCGAGCTGACGCTTCACGGCGCGCTCGAAGGCCTGGATGCGTGAGGCCAGGTTCCCCGCGCCCACGGGCACTCGGAGCAGCCGCGCGCCCTGGTACTTCTCGATATGGGAGTGGTCCGGGGTCTTCGCCGACAGCACCACCACCGAGAAGCGATCGGGCAACGCCTTGAGGTACTCCGTCAGGCGGCGCGACGAACCCGACGGGCCGGGGATGACGTCGAAGCTGCACAGCAGCAGTCTGGGCAGGTCGCTCAAGCGGGCGCAGGATACTCGGTCCGTTTCCAACGTGTCATCGGATGTGACTGGGGGGCCGGTCTTGCGAAGAACAGAAAGATCCACAGCCTCGTTGACCCCTAGGGCGCATCGACCTAAAGGCGACCTGTCTATGGACGATCTCAAGAGCGTCACCATGAGCTATCTTCGAGACTTGGCGCGAAAGCACCTGGGCTCTGGCTACAGCAAGCTCAAGAAGCAGGAGCTCGTCGTCGCCCTCGCCAGGTTCGTCCCGGCCTTGAAGAAGCTGGCCAAACTCGCGGGTATCGAGGTGCCTGCCTCCTCGAAGCCCGCCGCCAAGAGTTCAGCGACGACCGCCAAGGGTTCTTCTCCGGCTGCCAAGGCTTCTTCTCCGGCTACCAAGGGTTCTTCTCCGGCTACCAAGGGTTCTTCTCCGGCTGCCAAGGCTTCTTCTCTGGCTGCCAAGGCCGCGCCGGCCTCCAAGGTTGCTCCTCCCGCCGCCAAGCCGTCCCGGGAGCCTGCGGGCAAGGAGTCCCACGCCGTGGACAAGAAGGACAAGAAGAAGGAGCCGGAGAAGAAGGAGCCGGAGAAGAAGGCCACCGAGCGCAAGAACGAGCCGGAGAAGAATACCGCCGCGCCGCAAGGCAAGAAGGCTTCGCCCGCTCGCTCGGCCACTCCCAAGGATGAGGAGGCCTCCGCATCGTTCAAACCCGCACAGGTGGTGAACTTCCCGCCGCGTCCGCGCTCCCCCCGCTCCGCCGAGGAGTCGTGGCAGGAGGACACTGCGGAGATGGTCGTGGACTCCCCGGAGCTGGAGACGGTGTTCCAGCAGGCCGCGGAGCCGCTGATCGAGGGCTTCTTCGTGGCGCGGATGATGGGGGAGCGCGAGCTGCGGCGCCACCACCTCACCGAGGATCAGGCCCCGCAGCCCGCGGTGAGAGGCGGCGCGCCGGGCTACGAAGAGGAACTGGGCGAGCTGCCGCTGGACTACGAGGACGATCTGGCCTTGGCGCTGGCCCGCGATCCCCACACGCTCTTCATCACCTGGGACTTTGGCCCCGCCACGCGCGCACGGGCTCTCGAGGGGCTCTCAGAGCCGCGGGCCATGCTGCGCGTGTACGATGGGGAGAGGCTGGTGCGCGAGCAGGAGATCACTCTCGAGTCACGCAGCTTCTACATCCACGGGCTGCCGCCCGGGCGCCCCTACCGCGTGGAGGCGCTCTTCGTGGGCCGTGGGGGGCGCTCGCGTCGGCTCGGCTCTTCGTCCCACCCGATCACCTTGCCACGGGTGGGTCCATCGCCGGACAAGTCCGTGCGCTTCATGCAGCTGCCTCCCCCACCTCGGGTGCCCGTCCAGGGGGCGCCTGCGGTGGTGGCGTCCGTGGGCGTCTCACGTGAGGTGCATGTCGAGGAGCGCGAGTACATCACCTGGCAGCGCGTCCCACTGCCTGGCAGCGCCGAGCTGACGGAGATCCCGCAGTCGCGGCGCGAGCGCATCGCCCGCAGCGAAGAAAGGGCCGGGCTGCCCGAGCACCTGGAGATCCCCCCGAGGCCACTCGGATCCTCCGAGCAGACCGCCGGAAGAGGGGGATCCTCCGAGCAGACCCACTGGACGCCGCCTCCGTCGGGGCGGGGACGATAGGGCTCCTCCCATATGAGTCAGGGTTCCCTGGCACTGGTGCTCCACGCGCACCTTCCTTTTGTCCGCCACCCGGAGCACGAGGACTTCCTCGAGGAGGACTGGCTCTACGAGGCCATCTCCGAGACGTATCTGCCGCTGCTGCGGGTGTTCGATCGGCTGGCGGAGGAGGGCGTGCCGTTCCGAGTGACGATGTCGCTCACTCCCACGCTCGTCACCATGCTGCGCGACAGCCTGCTGACGGAGCGCTACACCCGCAAGCTGGAGCGGCTCTGCGAGCTGGGCGCGCGCGAGGTACACCGCACCCGGAATGATCCCACGTTCGGCCCGCTGGCGCGCTTCTACCGCGACCACTTCGAGGCCCTGCTGATCAACTGGGAGGGGCGCTACCAGAGGGATCTGGTGAGCGCGTTCCGGCGCCTCCAGGATGCGGGCTACCTGGAGATCATCACCAGTGGGGCCACCCACGGCTTTCTCCCGCTGCTGCAGGAGACGCCGGAGGCGGTGCGTGCACAGATCACCGTGGCCGCCAACCACTACCGGCTGACGTTCGGCCGGGATGCGCCGGGCATCTGGCTGCCCGAGTGTGGCTACTACCCCGGTGTGGATCGCTTCCTGGCCGCCGAGCGCATCCGCTACTTCTTCGTGGACACCCACGGGGTGACGGACGCGACGCCGCGCCCGCTGTACGGCCCCTTCGCGCCCATCTACACGGAGACGGGGGTGGCCGCGTACGCGCGCGATCCCGAGAGCTCCCAGCAGGTGTGGAGCTCGGAGACCGGCTACCCTGGTGACCCCATCTACCGCGAGTTCTACCGGGACATCGGGTGGGATCTGGAGCTGGACTACATCCGGCCCTTCATCCAGCCCACGGGGGACCGGAAGAACACCGGCTACAAGTACTTCCGCATCACCGGCAAGACGCAGGACAAGCTCCCCTACGATCCCATGGCGGCGCGCGCGAGGGCGGCCACGCACGCCGGCAACTTCATGTTCAACCGCGAGCAGCAGCTTGAGTACCTGTCCTCGCGGATGGGCGATCGCAAGCCGATGGTGGTGGCCCCGTACGACGCGGAGCTCTTCGGGCACTGGTGGTTCGAGGGCCCCCAGTTCCTCGACTTCCTCATCCGCAAGGTGGCGTACGATCAGCGCACGTTCCAGCTGGCGACGCCGTCCGATGATCTGCGCGAGCACCCTCGCAACCAGGTGGCCACGCCGCCAGTGTCCTCATGGGGCGCGGGCGGCTACGCCAACATGTGGCTGGATGGCTCCAACGACTGGATCTACCGGCACCTGCACCACTGCGCCCGGCAGATGGTGGGGCTGGCCCGGGACTACCCCGAGTCCTCCTCGCTGCAGCGCCGAGCGCTCAACCAGGCGGCGCGTGAGCTCCTGCTCGCTCAGTCCTCGGACTGGGCCTTCATCATGAAGACCGGGACCATGGTGGACTACGCCGTGCGCCGGACGAAGGAGCACGTCCTGCGCTTCCTTCGCCTGCACGATCAGGTGCGGAACGGGAATATCGACCAGGCCTGGCTGTCCCAGGTCGAGTCGCGGAACAACATCTTCCCGGAGATCGACTACCGGGTGTTTCAGCCAGCCTGAGCGGCCCGGGGCTGCTCTTGCGCCCATGTGGAGACAGGTGCGGGCAAGGCAGCCATTGTTTCCTCGGGAAGAGGAGGGGCGGCCCAGTGTTCTCCTCAGGTATCCGAGATGCGCTTTTGCTTGCCGGGCTCGGATGGCGCTTTAGCTTGGGGTGACTATGAGACAGCCAAACTTCCTTGTTCGGAACACTCTCGCGGCAGTGCTGGTGGTGTTTTCATCGGTAGCACTGGCTCAGTCGGTTCCTGCCCAACCTCCTTCCGGCGGGAACGTCCTGCAGCCGGAAACCCGGGCGGCCCAGGCGCTGCCCTCGCTCGCACCTCTGGTGGAGTCCGTGAAGTCCGCCGTCGTCAACGTGGAGGTGGCGGCGAAGGTGTCCGGGCCTCGCGGCGTGGAGAGCCCCATGGAGCGCTTCTTCGGACGGCCCAACGGCCGGGAGAACATGCGCCAGGGCGCGGGCTCGGGCTTCATCATCGATCCCAAGGGCCTGGTGCTCACCAACAACCACGTTGTCGAAGACGCGGTTTCCATCACCGTCAAGCTCGATGACGGGCGCTCCTTCCTCGCCGAGATCGCCGGGCGTGACCCGCTGACGGACGTGGCGGTCCTCAGGCTCAAGGGCAAGCCGGAAAAGCTGCCCGTGGTGGCGCTGGGCGACTCGGACGCGGTGAAGGTGGGCGACTGGGTGCTGGCCATCGGCAACCCGTTCGGCCTGGCCTCCAGCGTCAGCCTGGGCATCCTCTCGGCCAAGGCGCGCAACATCGAGGCCGGCCCCTATGACGACTTCCTCCAGACGGACGCCGCCATCAACCCGGGCAACTCCGGCGGTCCGCTCTTCAACATGAAGGGCGAGGTGATTGGCATTAACACCGCCATCGTCGGTGGGGGGTCGGGCATTGGGTTCGCGGTGCCCAGCAACCTCGTTCGGGCGCTGGTGCCCATGCTCGAGAAGGAGGGCGCCGTCACCCGCGGCTACCTGGGCATCGGCATCCAGGATCTGACGGCGGACCTTGGCAAGGCGCTCAACCTGCCCGTCACCGAGGGGGCCATCGTCAACGAGGTCAGCCCGGGTGGCCCGTCCGCCAAGGCGGGGATGAAGGTGGATGACGTGGTCGTCGCCATCGACGGGCAGAAGGTTGGCTCGGCCAGCGCGCTCACCCGCTCGGTGGCGCTCAAGCGGCCGGGGACTTCCACGACGATCACGCTCTTCCGCAACGGCAACAGGCAGGACGTGAAGGTGACGCTGGGCACGCGGCCGGATCTCGAGGGCATCAGCAAGCGCTCGCCGCGCGAGAGCGAGGACAGCTCCAAGGCGCGCGTGGGCGTGTCGCTCAGCGACCTGGATGCGCGCACGGCGCAGCAGGCGGGCTTCACCCGGAACGAGGGCGGCGCGCTGATCACCGACGTGGTGCCGGGCTCGCCCGCCGAGCGCGCGGACCTGGCGCCGGGCATGCTGGTGGTGGAGGCCAACCGCAAGCCGATTCGCAGCGCCGAGGAGCTGGCAACGGCCATCCGCGCCACGCCCTCGGGAGGCACGCTGCTGCTGCGTGTGATGACGCCCGGCGGCAACAGCCGGTTCCTCCGCGCCCTCAAGATGCCTTGATGGGCGGTGGCAGGAGGCGGACTTGAGCATCACCTATGTCGCGCTCGGGGATAGCTCGGCGGTAGGGGTGGGGGCGAGCCGGGGCGGGGGCTATCCCGAGCGGCTGGCCTCCCGCCTCCGTCAGCTGGGCCTCTCCCTGGGGCTCACCAACCTGGGCATGAGCGGCGCGGTCATCCGCGACGTCTTCACCTCCCAGCTCAAGCGGGCCGTGGCCACGCAGCCCACGCTGGTGACGCTCGGCATCGGCACCAACGACTTGTGGCGCGGCACCTCGCTGGAGGACTTCCGCGATGAGCTCGACCGGATTGTCCGGCGGCTGAAGCCCACGGGGGCCTCTCTGGTGGCCGTCAACGTGCCAGACATGGCGCTCGCGCCCGTGGCGCGCATGGTCCCCAGCCACCTCTACGAGGGCCGCATCGAGCCCTTCAACGAGGCCATCTCCGCCGTGGCACGCACGCACGGCATGCACGTGGTGGATCTCTACTCGGCCAGCCGCGAGTTCATCCCTCAGCGGCCTGACTTCTTCTCCTTCGACGGCTTCCACCCCTCGGATGCCGGCTACGAGCAGTGGGCGGATCTCATGCTGCCCACGGTGAGGCCGCTGGTGGAGCGCCGCTGAGCCCGAGCGGCCCTCAGGCCTTAGCCACGCCCGCGGGGGGCAGGGGGCGCGAGCCGTCCGCGGCGGGGCGGCTGGCGTGTGGCCCTCGCTCCCGGCCTGGGTGGATCTCCATCCCGGGCTCGTACGCCGACACCTTGTTGCGGCCCCCGCGCTTGCTGGCGTAGAGCGCCGCGTCCACGCAGTCCACCAGCGTCTCCTGCTCGGTCGCGTCCAGCGGGAAGCTGGCCACGCCAATGGAGATGGTGATGTGCCCGGTGGGCTGGCTGGAGGAGGCCAAGCCCGCCGTCTCCAGCACCGCGCGCCGCAGCTTCTCGCCGACCTCGACCGCCCCCTCCTTGGCCGTCTGAGGCAGCAGCACCATGAACTCCTCGCCGCCGTAGCGTGCCAGGGTGTCCACCTTGCGCACGCGGGTGCGCAGCACGTCACACACCTTGCGCAGGGACTCGTCTCCGGCGCGGTGGCCCTCCGCATCGTTGAGCCGCTTGAAGTGGTCCACGTCGATCATGAGGATGGACAGCGGGGTGCCGTAGCGCTCGGCGCGCGCCAGCTCGGAGTCCAGCCGGCTGAAGAGGTGCCGGCGGTTGGGCACGCCGGTGAGCGGATCCGTCATGGTGAGCAGCACCGTCTCCGCGTGCAGCCGGGCGTTCTTCACCGCCGTGGCCGCCTGATCCGCCACCGCCATGAGCAGCTCCAACTCCTCCGGAGAGAAGCCGGCCACCTCCGGGCGCTGGAAGTTCATCACCCCCAGCAGCGTGTCCATGTGCACCATGGGCACCGCCAGCAGCGAGCCATGATCCGTGCCACCCACCAGGTTGCGCTTGGCGAAGATGCTGGAGCGATCCGACACGTCCGGCAGGTACACCGCCCGCAGCGTCTCCGCGGCGCGGCCACAGGCGCCCTCGCCGATGCCGAAGGTGAGCCCCTCGCTGCCCCGGTGCTGTGGCCAGGCGCTCCGGATCTCCAGCAGCCCCTCCGCGGTGCGCAGCATGATGGAGAAGTTGGGGATCCTCAGCCGCTCCACCACCAGCCGGGTGATGCGCTCGAGCAGCTCGCTGAGCTCCAGCGTGGAGTTGAGCGAGTGGGCGACGTCGAAGAGGAGCGACAGCTCCGTGATGCGCTCCTCCAGCTTCTCCTTGAGGGCCAGCTTCTCGTTGGCGAGCGCCAGATCCCGGTGGGTGTCGATCTCCTCCGCCTTCATCGACGTGAGCCGCGCCAGCATCTGGTTGAAGGCCGAGCCCAGCCGGGAGATCTCATCCGTGCCCCGCGTCTCCGCGCGCACCAACAGATCTCCCTCCTCCGCGCGCCGCATGATGCCCGTCAACCGCCGCAGCGGCCGGCTGAAGAAGAAGTGGAGGGCGAGCGCCGTGGCCAGCGCCAGCATGACGCCGAACACCAGCGTCGCCACGGTCGCCCCCTGGAAGACTCCCGAGAGCTGGCGGCTCAGCAGCGGCTCGGACAGGCGGACCTGGAGCACCCCCAGGTGCTGGGCGTTGTCGCCGGTGTGGCAGTCGGCACAGTCCGCGCCGCCCAGCGGGCGCACCACCTCCGTGCCCTCTCGCGCTGAGCGCGCCGTCTCCGGGGTGAGCGCCGTCAGCCGCGAGCTGTCCGGGTGCAGCGTGCCCTCCTCACTGCGCTGCCGCGACCAGCGGATGCGCCCATCGGGCGTCAGCACCCGTAGCTCTGCTACAGACCGCAACAGGCGTGTATCCGACGCGAGCACCTCGGCCACTGCGCTGTGCGGATGTGTGCGATCCGCCTGGGGGAGCGAGAAGGTGGAGTCGACGAACTCCGCCAGGGCCAACGCTTCGCGGTGGGCGGCGTCCTGCACGGCGCGCCGCGTCTCTTTCCAGAAGTAGCCGGCGCCGAGCAGTGCGACGACGAGGCCTGGCAAGGCAATGCTCCAGAGGAGCTTCCTGCCGACGGTGTGAGGACCCAGGGCCATGATCTCAGGAGGTGGGGCGCTGGCTGCAACTCCAGCGGACCTACAGGGTTGGAATTGTCCGGCGGACGACTGAGGACTGTCAAACGTTCCAGGAAGAATTTTCCCGCGCTGGTGGGGTCAGCTTGGAGGACAGTGTCCTCATGGGAAGGGTGGGGTACCCTGTGCGGGTCATGGGCTCGTTGTTCATCACCTCCGCATTGCTTCCTGTCCCTCATGGCTTTGCCACTCGCTCGGGAGGCGTCTCCGAGGGGCGCCTGGCCTCGCTCAACCTGGGCTTCACTGTCGGAGACGTGCGCGAGCGCGTCGAAGAGAACTACCGGCGGCTGGCCACAGCCGTGGGAGCGCCGCTCGGGGCGCTGCACACGGTGAAGCAGGTGCACGGGGATCGGGTGCTGCAGGCCGCGGGCGGGCAGAACACGCCCACGCTGCGGCCGCAGCTGGGCGATGCGGATGCCCTCTTCACCGAGCAGCCGGGAGAGTGGGTGGGCGTCTCGACGGCGGACTGTGTGCCGGTGCTGCTGGTGGATCCGGAGGGCAAGCGGGTGGCGGCGGTGCACTCGGGCTGGCGCGGCACGGATGCGGACATCGCCGCGCGCGCGGTGGAGGCGCTGGTCGCGCGGGGCTCTCGTCCGGAGAGGCTGCTGGCAGCCGTGGGCCCGGCCATTCAGCAGTGCTGCTACGTCGTCTCCGAGGAGATGGCGAAGCACTTCGCCACGCGCTTCGGGTCCGACGTGGTGGTGGCCCGGGGAGACGAGTTCCGCCTGGATCTGTCCCGCGCGGTGGTGCTGACGCTGCGGCGTGTGGGCGTGAAGGTCGCCCACATGGACGTCCTACAGGACTGTACCTCCTGTGACTCCGGGCGTTTCTTCTCGCACAGGCGTGACTCGGGTCGCACTGGGCGTCACATCAATTTCGTGCTCCATCGCTTCTGAGAGCAGGCCGTTTTCTTGACCGTCTTGGAAGCCGCTCTCTATCCTCAGTGGTGGATACCCGTGCTGGAGCGTCTTCCCATCTTCCGGCGGTTGCTCGCCGTCGTGCCGCTGTGCGCGCTTGCTGCGTGCGCTCATGACTCTGCCTCCCAGGCGGACATGGCCGCGCTGAGGGCGGAGCTTCGTGCCATGCGCGAGCAGCAGGCGCGCCTGGGAGAGCGGCTCGAGCGCATCGAGCGCAGCTCCGCCGTGATCCGGGCCCGGCCCTCTCAGGCTCCGGCCGCTTCCTCTCCCCAGGCGCCCGCGAAGACTCCGGCCTCCCAGGCCGCCCCCTCCTCCTCCGCCTCGCACGTCGAGGTGCCCGATCTGACGGTGGTGAAGCTCAAGCCCAAGGCCGAGCCCGCGCCGTCGCTGCCGACGAAGGTGGCCGTGGTGGAGCCGGAAGCCGAGCAGGTGGAGCTGTTCGTCAGCTCCTCGCCCGAGCCCTCCGAGCCCGCCAGCGCGCCCTCGCCTGTGAACACGGCCGTGCTCGACGCGGAGTTCGAGCAGGCGGTGGCCGCGCTGCGCACCGGAAACGTGGAGCCCGGCGTGGTGAAGCTGCAGTCCTTCGCGGAGCAGAACCCTCGCCACCCCCGCGCGGACAACGCGCTGTACTTCGCGGGGCTGGGCATGGTCGGCCTGAACGATCATGCGGGCGCCGCGCTCGTGTTCGAGCGCCTCATCGAGACCTACCCCGCCGGGGATGCCGTGCTGGACGGCATGCTCCGGCTTGCCGAGTGCCGGCTGAAGCTCAACCAGCGGGAGGACGCTCGCGCGCTCTATACCCGCGTCATTACCCAGTTCCCAGGGACGGCTGCCGCGACACAAGCGGAGCAGCGGTTGGCGTCCCTGCCGCACTAGAAGTCTGAAAGGAAGTTGCCCGATGCGCTCCAGGATCCTGACAGCATTCCTCGTGGCCGTCTCCCTCGCGCCGGCCTGGTCGGCGCGCGCCCAGGAGGCGCAGGAGCGGGAGGAGGAAGCCGAGGGCAGTGAGACCGAGGGCGCGGATGTCGCCGACGAGGGCACGCCCGGCGGTGTGAAGGTGCCCGGGTCCGAGAACGCCCGCGAGGCGGCGCCCGGCGAGGTGCACACCGTCGTCCGAGGCGACACGCTGTGGGATCTGTCGCAGCAGTACCTGGGCACCCCGTGGTACTGGCCCAAGGTCTGGTCCTACAACCCGCAGATCGCCAACCCGCACTGGATCTACCCGGGCAACCAGGTGCGCTTCTTCCCCGCGGGCGAAGAGGTTCCGTCTCGCGTGGAGACGGGCACCGGGCCCACGGAGATGGTGGCGGAGGCGGGTGAGCTCGAGGCCGCCACGGAGCTGGGCCCCGTCAACGGCGAGAACCTGGTGTCGACGAGCGGAAAGATCGGCTACCAAGCCAACGGCGCCACGCTGGTGGCCACGCGGGGCTTCGTCACCGCCAAGGAGGTGGACGAGGCGGGCCGGATCGACAGCTCCTTCTCCGATGCGGAGATGCTCAGCTACCCGGAGACGGTCTACCTGCGCTTCAAGCGCAAGATCGACGCGAAGGTGGGCGATCGCTACCTGGTCTTCCGCACGGATCAGGAGATCAAGCACCCCATCACGAACCAGAAGGTGGGCTACCTCACGAACCTGCTCGGCACCGTGCGAGTGCTGAGCGTGGGGGACAAGTTCGTCACTGCGCAGGTCTCCGAGTCCTGGGATGGCATCACGCGCGGGGATCTGGTGGGCCCCTACGGGGAGCGGCTGACGGATCGTGTCGCCGTCAAGCCCAACACCAAGGCGCTCAAGGGCTACATCATCACGGCCATGCTGCCGTTCCTCTCCGTCACCGCCGAGCACCACTTCCTGGTGGTCGACAAGGGGAGCAGCGACGGCGTCGCGGTGGGCAACACCTTCGCCGTCATGCGCCGGGACAACCCGAACAAGAAGCTGCTGGAGAAGCAGGATGAGAAGACCCAGGCCGCCCTGCCGGACGAGATCATCGGCACGTGCCTCGTCAGCGAGGTGAAGGAGCGCACCTCCAACTGCCTCCTCACCAACTCCCTGCGGGAGATCATCCCCGGCGATCGCGTCGAGATGCGTGTAGGCGGTGCTCCTACCGCCAGCCGCTGATCTCGCAGGAAACACGCACTTCGCCCGAGTGCGGAGGGATTGGCTGCTTGACCGCTGCCAGTCCGGTGTTTATGTGTCGCGCCCCTTTCCGTCGGGCCCATCATCTATATAGGTGGGAACCGGACGGGGGGGATGGGTATGGCGGACATATTCACACACTCACTGACACCTGAGCAGAGCGCCACGCTGGCCCTGTGGGCAGTTCCTGGCCTGGGGCCGCGGACACTGGAGGCCCTGCGTGTGTTCGCTGGAGGCTCGCTGGCTCGCCTGCTGAGCAGCCCCGTGAGGGAGTGGCTGGCCGACGTGCCTGTGTCCGCGCCCGTTCGCCGCCGCCTGGCACAGGTGGAGGCGCTGGCGCCCCTGGTGGAGCGGCTCCTAAAGCAGTGCAACGCGGTGGGCATGGAGGTGGCTTTCGCGGGTGAGCGCGCGTTCCCCGAGCGCCTGGCGGCCACCCCCGACGCGCCGCCCCTCCTCTTCTACAAGGGGCACGTGGGGCCGCCCCGGCGCCGCGTGGCCATGGTGGGCAGCCGCCACCCGGATCAGGGCTTCCTGCCCTTTGCCCGGAAGTTCGCGCGCGAGGTCGCCGAGGGCGGCGTGGGGGTGGTGTCCGGCGCGGCCATGGGCGTGGATCGGGCCTGCCACTACGGCGCGCTGGATGCGGGCGGGGAGACGTGGGCCTTCCTGGGCTCCGCGCTGGATGCGCTGGACGAGCCACAAGCCCGCATGCTTCCTGAGTTTTTGGACCGGGGCGGGGTGTACTTCAGCGAGCTGCCGCCGGGCGTCCGGGCGAGCCGAACCACGTTCCCTCGGCGAAACCGACTCATCGCTGGCGCGTCGGATGCGGTGTTGGTGCTCCGGGCTGGCAAGACTTCCGGGGCGCTGTACACGGCGGAGGACGGGCTGGCGCAGGGGCGCCCGGTGCTCGCCCTGCCGGGGGACGTGCGAAACGAGGCCGCGGCCGGCTGCAATGTGCTGATCCGCGAAGGCAAGGCGCACGCCTGCCTGGGTGTGGAGGACGTCTGGAAGTGGGTGGGGGCGCGGCCCGTGCTGGCGGTGCCTCCCGGAACAGGGGAGTCATGGGAAGCAGCGCTCTCGGCGGAAGCCAGAGGCGCCTACCGGTTGTTGGATCGGGTCCCTCGCACATTCGATGAGGTGCTGGCGGGTTGCCAGCTCTCGCCCGCCGCGCTCACGAGCGCGTTGGTGGAACTGGAGCTGTCCGGGCTGCTGGTCCAGCACCCGGGCAAGCTGTACGAGAAGGTTTGAGCAGGAGAGGTCATGGCCACGCGGAAGAAGAAGGAAGTCGAGACGGAGGCCGAGGAGGCGACGCCGAAGAAGGCAGCGGCGAAGCGCCCGGCGGCCAAGAAGGCCACCGCGAAGAAGAAGAAGAGCGCCGCGAAGAAGGCGGCCGCCAAGGGCAAGGGCAAGGGCAAGGGCGCCCTGGCCACGGTGGAGGTGTCGGCAGACGAAGAGGAGGAGTCCACTCCGCGCGGCAAGGGCCCCCACTTCCTGGTGGTGGTCGAGTCTCCCGCCAAGGCGAAGACGATCAAGAAGTACCTGGGCACGGGCTACACGGTGAAGGCGTCCGTCGGCCACATCAAGGATCTGCCCAAGAGCAAGATCGGTGTGGACGTGGAGCACGACTTCCAGCCCGAGTACCACGTCATCAAGGGCAAGGAGAAAGTCCTCAACGAGCTGAAGAAGGTGGCCAAGAACGTCGACAAGGTCTTCCTGGCCACGGACCCGGATCGCGAGGGTGAGGCCATCGCCTGGCACATCTTCGAGGAGCTGGGCCACAAGGACGCGCAGCGGGTGCTCTTCAACGAGATCACCAAGAAGGCCATCCAGGAGGCCATTGCCCAGCCGCGCAAGCTCAACCAGGAGAGCTACGACTCTCAGCAGACGCGGCGCATCCTGGACCGGCTGGTCGGCTACCAGATCTCTCCGCTGCTCTGGAAGAAGATCCGCCGGGGCCTGTCCGCCGGCCGCGTGCAGTCCGTGGCGGTACGGCTGATCTGCGAGCGCGAGGAGTCCATCAAGGCCTTCGTGCCGGAGGAGTACTGGACGCTGGACGCGCTGCTGGAGGGCCCCGGGGGCCCGCCGCTCTTCAAGGCCAAGCTGTCCAAGGTGGATGGCAAGAAGGTGGAGCTGAAGGATCGGGCCACCACGGACGGCCTCGTGGCCGAGCTGCAGGGCGCTGACTTCACCGTCGCCAAGGTGGACCGCAAGGAGCGGCGCCGCAACGCGCCCGCCCCCTTCATCACCTCCAAGCTGCAGCAGGAGGCGGCCAACCGGCTGTCCTTCACCGCCAAGAAGACGATGACGCTGGCCCAGAAGCTCTACGAGGGCGTGCCCCTGGGTGAAGAGGGCCAGACGGCGCTCATCACGTACATGCGCACGGACTCCACGCGCCTGTCGGACGACGCGGTGAAGCTGGTGCGCGAGTTCATCGGCACGAAGTATGGCGTGGAGTCCCTGCCGGAAGAGCCGGTGGTGTACAAGAGCAAGAAGAGCGCCCAGGACGCGCACGAGGCCATCCGCCCCGTGTCCCTGGAGTACCCGCCGGAGCGGGTGCGCCCCTTCTTCGAGCAGATGGGCGAGGAGGACATGTTCCGCCTCTACGAGCTGATCTGGAACCGCTTCGTGGCGTGCCAGATGAAGCCGGCGGTGTATGACCAGACGAGCGCGGACCTCTCCGCGGGCCGGGCCACGTTCCGGGCCTCGGGCTCCACGCTGAAGTTCCCTGGCTACCTGGCGGTGTACGGCGCCAGCCTCACCCCGGAGGAGGAGTCCGAGAAGGAGAAGGCCAAGGCCGCCGGCGAGGACGGCGCCGAGGACGCCACCGGCGAGCTGCCCCCGCTCAACGATGGGGACAAGGTCCGCCTCCAGAAGCTGCTCAACGAGCAGCACTTCACCCAGCCACCGCCTCGCTTCTCGGAGGCCACGCTGGTGAAGGAGCTGGAGGAGCAGGGCATCGGCCGGCCCTCCACCTACGCGGCCATCCTCTCCACGATTCAGGACAAGAAGTACGTGGAGAAGCTGGAGGGGCGCTTCCGTCCCACGGATCTGGGGCAGATGACCAACGAGATGCTGGTCAAGCACTTCCCCAAGGAGATGGCGGTCGCCTTCACCGCCAACCTCGAGGAGAAGCTGGACCAGATCTCCGAGGGCGGCGCCAACTGGAAGGCCGTGCTCCAGGACTTCTACGGGCCCTTCAAGGAGACGCTCGAGAAGGCCGAAGCGGAGATGCGCGACGTCAAGCGCGAGGAGATCAAGACCGACATTGCCTGCGAGAAGTGCGGCAATGTCATGGTCATCAAGTTCGGGAAGATGGGGCACTTCCTGGCCTGCTCCAACTACCCCGAGTGCAAGAACACCAAGGACTTCAAGCGGGACGCCGAGGGCAAGATCGTCATCGTGGAGGAGGAGACCACGGACGAGAAGTGCGCGAACTGCGGCAAGCCCATGGTCATCAAGCGGGGCCGCTTCGGGCGGTTCATGGCCTGCTCGGGCTACCCGGAGTGCAAGACGTCCAAGCCCATCTCCATTGGGGTGAGCTGCCCGGACTGCAAGCAGGGCTACCTCACCGAGCGCCGCAGCGGCCGGGGCAAGATCTTCTTCGGCTGCAACCGCTACCCGGACTGCAAGTTCGCCGCCTGGGACCGGCCGCTGGCCGAGACGTGCCCCAGCTGCCAGTCCCCGTACCTGCTCCAGAAGTTCTCCAAGCGGGACGGAGCGTACGTGGCGTGCCCCAACAAGGAGTGCGACTACCGGCGGGAGATTCAGCAGCCAGGCGAAGTGAGCACTCCCTCGGCTGCCTGAAAGTCCCAAGGATTTCCGGAGGGTAGCCTGTCAGCGCCTTGACACGCTTGGCGGGCGCCCTTTAAGAATGGGCAGCCCGCTCCCGCCTGGGAGACCGCCGCCCGTTCTCTGAACGGATGTGCCGGACCGCGGGCGTCGAAAGGATTCGCAGCGCGATGATCTCCATGGTGAGCGAGCTGCTGAACGGGGTGCTCCTGGCGGCAGCCCCCGAGAAGCTGGGTCTTGTGGATTCCACCGTGAAGTTCTTCAAGGACGGTGGTCCTTTCATGTTCGTGAACCTGTTCTGGTTCGCGGCCGCGCTGGCGGTCGCCGCCGAGCGGATCTACACGCTGATGTTCCGCTACAACCTCAACGCCCCGCCCTTCATGGAGCAGATCTCCAAGCTGGTGATGACGGGCAATGTGGACCGGGCGGTGAAGCTGTGCAGCGCGGCTCCCAACGCGCCCCTGGCCAAGGTGATCCGCGCCGGGCTGACGCGCGCCAACCGCGGCGAGATCGAAGTCGCCAAGGCCGTGGAGGAGTCCATCGTGGAGAACACGCCGCAGGTCTCCGCGCGCATCCCCTGGCTGTGGTCGCTGGCCAACATCGCCACCCTCGTCGGACTGGTGGGCACCATCTTCGGCCTCATCGGCACGTTCCAGGCGCTCGGCAACGTCCCCGCCGAGCAGAAGCAGACGCTGCTGTCGGACGGTATCTCCAAGGCCATGAATAACACGGCCTTCGCGCTCTCCATCGCGGTGCTGTGCATCGTGTTCCACCTGATCCTCACCTCGTACTCGAAGGCCATGGTGGAGACGGTGGAGCTCAACGCGCTCAAGCTGGAGAACCTGCTGTCACGCCGGCACGCGGGGGAGACCCATGCGGACGGCGAGTCCCGGGCGGCCTGAGCGGCGCTTCGCTGAGCCAGAGGGCCCCGCATGGCGTTCTACTTCTCCCGCCGCAAGCTGAAGCCTCGTGAGGAAGAGGAGTCAGGGGAACTGAACATCGTCCCCTACCTCGACATCCTCATGAACCTCATCCTGTTCATGCTGCTGTCCATCACTGGCCTGGCCACGTTCGGCATCCTCAACGTGAGCGCGCCGAACTACGGCGGCCCCACCGCCGGGGTGCAGCCGGAGACCCCGGACCAGCCCAAGCTGACGCTCAGCGTGCTGATCTCCAAGCAGGGCCACTTCATCAACAGCGAGAACGCCATCCTCGGAGCGGGCGGCAACACGCCCACCATCCCGCTCAAGGCAGATGGCTCCTACGACTACGCGGCGCTCAACGCCAAGATGGTGGAGATCAAGCAGGCCTTCCCAGGCGAGACCAAGGTCATCCTCGGCGCGGACGCGGACGTGCAGTACGAGGCGCTGATCGCGACGATGGATGCGTGCCGGGAGACGCAGGGCAAAGAGCGGCACCTCCTGTTCCCGGACGTCACCCTGGGGGCGATGTGAGCGCGACGACCGAAGTCGAGCTGCCCGCCGTGCTGACGCCCGAGGAGGAGGATCGGCTCCAGCGGATGCGCTTCCGCAAGGCGCTGGCGCGCAAGAAGCGCAAGGAGCGCGAGGCGGCCGGCGAGATCAAGGAGCTGAACATCACCGCGATGATGGACATGATGACCATCCTCCTGGTGTTCCTGCTCAAGTCCTTCGCCTCGTCGTCGGCGGCCATCACGGCCTCCGAGGATGTGCGGCCCCCCGTCTCGTCCACCCGCGCCTCGCCGAAGGACACGGTGGCTGTCACCATCACCCCCAAGAACATCCTCGTGGGGGACAAGGAAGTGGTGCGGCTGAACAACGGCCAGATCCCGGCCGATCAGCTCCAGGGACGCGTCGTCGTCCCCCTGGACGCCGCCTTCAAGAAGGAAGTGGAGAAGCTGAAGTACATCGCCGATCGCAACCCCTCCGCGCCCTTCAGCCGGGAGCTGTCGGTGATCGGCGACAAGAAGGTCGCCTACGATCTGCTCATCACCGTCCTCTACACCGCGGGCCAGAACGAGCTGGAGAACTACCGCTTCGTGGTGCTTCAGAAGGACGAGGGCGGGCAGTAGGCAGAGCGCCAGTCTGGCTGGCGCTCCTCCTCCCAGGGGCTACATGGACGGCGCGGTGGCATGCCCTCCGCGCGTCTCGAGCTCGTGCCGGGTGGCGTCCTCCTCGCACCGGATGGCG
>Ga0190275_10000304_pt1 | contig 47598 bp, 49 predicted proteins | sample Popmic550T_FD_133745 | JGI IMG/M metagenome (GOLD analysis project Ga0190275, IMG submission 133745) | Populus adjacent soil microbial communities from riparian zone of Yellowstone River, Montana, USA - 550 T | ecosystem: Environmental > Terrestrial > Soil > Riparian zone > Trees stand | place... | reverse complement strand
GAGATCCTCACCCGCTTCCTGCGCGATGTCGCCGGTTGCCGCGAGCAGTGGTCGCCGCAATCGGTGATCGCCGAACAGGTGGAGAAAATCCGCGCCCAGGTCGGCAACGGCAAGGTGATCTGCGGGCTCTCCGGCGGCGTCGACTCCTCGGTCGCCGCCCTCCTGGTCCACGAGGCGATCGGCGACCAGCTCACCTGCGTCTTCGTCGACCACGGCCTGATGCGGCTGAACGAGGCCGAGCAGGTGGTCGAGGCCTTCGGCCAGTTCGGGATCCCGCTCGTCCACGTCGAGGCCGAAGAGCGCTTCCTCACCAAGCTGGCGGGCAAAGACGACCCCGAGGAGAAGCGGAAGATCATCGGCGCCGAGTTCATCCGCGTCTTCGAGGAGGAGGCGGCGAAGCTCGAGGACGCCGCCTATCTCGTCCAGGGCACCCTCTACTCCGACGTGATCGAGTCCGGCGGCTCCGACCACGCGGCGACGATCAAGTCCCACCACAACGTCGGCGGCCTTCCCGACGACCTCGAGTTCGAGCTGGTCGAGCCGCTGCGGATGCTGTTCAAGGACGAGGTGCGGGCGGTCGGCGCCGAGCTCGGCCTGCCGGAGCGGATGGTCTGGCGGCAGCCCTTCCCGGGGCCCGGCCTCGGCATCCGCATCGTCGGCGGCGAGGTGAACAAAGAGCGGCTGGACATCCTCCGCGCCGCCGACGCGATCCTTCAGGAGGAGGTCCGCGCGGCGGAGCTCTACCGCCAGCTCTGGCAGTCGTTCTGCGTGCTGCCGGTGGTCCGCTCGGTAGGAGTTCAGGGCGACGGCCGCACCTACGCCTACCCAATCGTGATCCGCGCCGTCACCTCCGACGACGCGATGACCGCCGACTGGGCCCGCCTTCCCTACGACCTGCTGGAGCGGGTCTCGAACCGGATAATCAACGAGATTCGCGACGTAAACCGAGTCGCCCTCGACATCTCCTCGAAGCCGCCGGCGACGATTGAGTGGGAGTAGTGGCGTTGCGGTAGAGGGTCCGGTCGCCCTCCGCGGGAATTGGGTCGCGCCCCTTACGGGGCTGCTCCACAAGATGCTGCCCGCCTATGGCGGGCAGGAATCGGATTGCATTTCCGCCGCTTCGCGAACATTCCCGCGGAGGGCGACCGGACCCTCTCTCGACACGCGGTCTCAGGAGGACCGACTCCCGGCAGCTCACCGGGTTCCGTGGTTCCTTTTGCACGCATAGCGTCTAAAAGGAACCACGACTTCTGCAGCCTTGGGGTTGAGCTCCGCCCTGTCTTGCTGTCTGGCTGGAGCGCGCTCGAGAGGGGTCCGGTCATCCCCTGAGCGAATGTTCGCGAAGCGGCGAAATGCAATCTGTCTATTGCCCGCCATAGGCGGGCAGCATCTTGTGGAGCAGCCCCGACATAGGGGCGCGACCCAATTCGCTCAGGGGATGACCGGACCCTCTACGCACCCGATCCATTAGTCGCCGTCCCTGGTCCCGTCTCGAAGTTCGCCAGTGCGACCACCGCCGAGATCCTCCGCGCATCCTCGCCTAACTCCTCCGCCCGCCGATCCGCCGCTATCTGAGCCGCCAGCACCCGCTCGGTGGCGTCGGCGAGGATCGCCGTCACCTCGCGCCAGCCCTGGTCGTCGAGGTGGACCGGCATCCAGCTGAAGGTCGTGTCCTCGCGGTTGTCGATCGTTCCCGCTTCCAGCGCCGTCACCGCCTTGTCCATGAAGGTTTGCAGCGAGGCGGCGGTAACGCCGCTGCGAACCGAGCGTGGCACTTTGCGCCAGACGGGGTGGCCGATGAAGGCGTGGGGCTTCGCCTTGTAGTAGTGCTCGGTGGCGCCGCGTCGCTGCGCCGTCTCCACTAGCTCCAGGCAGCCGCAGCGATCGAGGGTGCGGGTGTGGTAGGCGACGTGGCTGACACCGATCCCGAGCTCGGCGGCGATCAGGTTCGGGCTTGCCACCCGTTCCGTCAGCACCTCGAGGATCTGGACCCTGAGGGGGTGGGCTAAGGCGCGCACGAGGCGCTGGTCGATTGATTCTGGCTGTCGATCCGACATGAGGGCCTCCTAGGGCCGCGGAGAGGGGTACTGCTTCGTTCGTCACTTGATACGTATAGACCATTCAGCTAGTTCAATCCAGAACACGCGGTTTCAGAGAAAAGGCCGGAGCGAGCTAAATGCAAACAGGACTCATTCTCATTACCCTCACTGCATCTTCGAGCCTTTCGACCTTCCCTTCGTCCAGCGTGCCCTCTTCGAGGTTCTGCTCCTCGCGGTCCCGGCCGGGCTGCTTGGCACCTGGATAATTCTCCGGGGTCTCGCCTTCTTCTCCCACGCGGTTGGCACCGCCACCTTCCCCGGCCTCGTCCTCGCTGACGGTCTTGGATTCGGCGCGCCGCTGGGCGCGTTCGCCGCCGCCGTCGGCTTCGGCTTCGGTAACGCCGCCCTCGGCCGGCGAGACCGTGGACGCGACAGCGTCGTCGCCCTGGTCCTCGTCGGCTGCCTGGCAGGGGGAGTGATCCTCGCCAGCGACGTCTTCGAATCCGGGGCCAACGTCGAGACCCTGCTCTTCGGCAGCCTCCTCCTGGTCGATGGCTCCGACCTCCTCCTGGCGGCGGCCACCACGGTCGTGACCCTTTTGGCCGCGGTGCTGATTGGCCATCGCTGGCTGGCCGAGGGCTTCGACCCCGGCGCCAGCGGGGCGGGGCGGAGGCAGGTGGCGATGCTCGACGCCTGCCTGTTGCTGCTGATCGCCCTGGCGACGACCGCGGCTCTCTCGGTCGTGGGAGCGCTCCTGGTCGCTTCGCTCTTCGTCGTGCCGGCGGCGACCGCGCGGTTGTTCACCCGCCGGATGCTCTCCTGGCAGCTCGCCAGCATCGCCCTCGTCGCGCTCGAGGGGGCGGCGGGCCTCTGGCTCTCGGTCGAAACCAACGCCCCTCCCGGGGCGACGATCGCCTGTGTCTCGGGTGGCGTTTTTGCCGTCGCGGCGCTGGGGCGTGTGGCGTTCGAGCGGCTTCCGCGGCGGGCGCCGGCGTTGGCCGGAGCGACCCTTGCCCTCGCCCTGGTGGCGGCCGGTTGCGGCAGCTCGGGGTCCAGCGAAGGGAAGCTGGAGGTGGTGGCGACGACGACGCAGGTCGGCGACTGGGTCGAGGCCGTGGGCGGCGAAGCGGTCGCCGTCGAGCAGGTACTGCAGCCGAATACCGACCCGCATGAGTACGAGCCCCGCCCCAGTGACGTGCAAGCGGCGGCGGGTGCGGCTTTGGTCTTTGCCAACGGTGACGACCTCGACCCCTGGATCGAGGAGATCGTCGACGACAGCGGCAGCGAGGCGACCGTCGTCGACCTCGGCACCGTCGTCCCCGATCGCCTGCAGGGGGGCCACGACCACGAGCACGGGGACGAGGAGCACGACGAGCCCGTTTACGACCCGCACTGGTGGCACGACCCGCACAACGTCGAAGCTGCGGTGCGGGAGATCGCCACCCAGCTCGAGAGCGCGGACCCGGCTCACCGTGAGCTCTATAGGCGCAACGCGGACGCCTACCTGCAGCGACTGCGGCGCCTCGATGCTGGCATCGCCCGCTGCGTCGCCTCGGTCCCGGCCGCGGACCGCGAGCTGGTCACCGACCACGACGCCTTTGGCTACTTCGCCCGTCGCTACGGGATCGAGGTGGTCGGTGCTGTGATCCCCGCTCAAGCCACGCAGGCGCAGCCGTCGGCCAAGGACATCAGCGAGTTGGCTGCTCTGATCGAGCGCGAGCGGGTGCGGGCGATCTTCCCGGAGAGCTCGATTGCCAGCAAGGTCGCCGATGCGATCGCCAGCCAGACCGGGGCCTCGACCGAGTACTCGCTCTACGGCGACTCCCTCGGCCCTGCCGGGTCTGACGGTGAGACCTACCTGAAGATGGAGGCCGCCAATGCCGACGCGATCGTGCGTGGGTTCAGCGGCGGCAAGCGCGGATGCAAGCTCGAGCCCTGATCGAGGCGCACGGCCTCTCGGTTGCCTACGGCCCCGGCCCCGTGGCCGTGACCGGGGTCGACTTCGCCCTGCATCCGGGCGAGCGGCTCGCCTTGCTGGGGCCCAACGGCGGCGGCAAGACGACGCTGCTGCGGGCCGTGCTGGGCGATCTCCGGCCCCGCAGCGGCACCCTCCAAGTCGACGTTCCCTGCGGGTCGGTTCCCCAGACCGAGCGCTCCCGCCTCGACTACCCGGTCTCGGCCCTGGACGTGGCGACGATGGGCGCGCTCTCGCGCCTGCCCTGGTGGCGACGGCCGGGCCGCGGCGACCGCGAGGCGGCGAGGCAGGCCCTGGAGCGAGTGGGCCTCGGCGGCGTCGCTGCGGAGACCTTCGGCGAGCTCTCCGGCGGTCAGCGGCAGCGGGTCCTGATCGCTCGCGCACTTGTGCAGAAGGCGGGGGTTTTGCTGATGGACGAGCCCTTCACCGGGCTCGACCGCCCCGCAGCCGACCTGCTTGAAGGCCTGATCGGCGAGCTCGCCGCCGAGGGGAAGGGGATCGTGATGGCGACCCACGACCTCGAGCAGGCGCGGCGCTGGGACACCGTCCTTTGCGTCAACCACCGGCAGATCGCGATCGGCGAGCCGCGGGCCACCCTCGATCGCGAGGTTCTGGAAGCGACCTACGGGGGCGCGATCGTGCAGATCCCCGGCGGCGGTGTCGTTCTGCCCCCGCACCACCACTGATGCTCGAGCCGCTACAGGAGCCGTTCATGCAGAGGGCCATCGCCGAGATGACGATGCTGGCGCTTGCCGGCGGCGCCGTTGGCTGTTGGGTCGTTCTCTACGAAACCTCCTACGCCGCCGAGTCGCTGGCCCACTCGCTCTTTCCCGGCTTGGTGCTGGCGGCGCTCGCCGGGGTCCCGCTGCTGGTTGGAGCGACGCCGGCGATCGTGCTGGCCGCTCTCGCCATCGCCATCGCCTCGCGCGCTCCTGGCGTCACTCGCGACGTCGCGGTGGCGGTGGCGGTGACGACGATGTTCGGCCTCGGCGTCCTGCTCGCGCTCGCGCCCGAGTCGCCGCCGGGGGTCGAGAGCCTCCTCTTCGGCGACATCCTCGGCCCGAGCGACGCCGACCTCACGGCCGCCGCGGTCCTTCTCGTCCTGGTCGCGAGCACGCTCCCCTTCCTCCACGCCCGTTTCCTCGCCACCGGGTTCGACCGCGCCGCGGCGCAGGTCCTCGGTGTCTCTCCAGCGGTCACCGAGGCGGTCCTCCTGGTCTTACTGGCAGCCTCGATTGTGGTCGCGGTTCAGGGCCTTGGGAACCTGCTCGTGGTCGCTGTCTTCGTCGGTCCCGCGGCGGCCGCCCGCAACCTCTGCCGGCGCAGCGGCTCGATGGTTGCGGCGTCGGCGCTGATCGGCGCCCTCGCCGGCATCGGCGGCCTCTACCTCTCTTATTACGCGGGAACCGCGGGCGGCGCCTCCGTCGCGCTGGCAATCCTCTTCGCATACCTGCTCTCGATCCCGCTGCGGTGGTTGCGGGGAGTCGGCGGCGGGAAGCGGCCAACCGCGGGGGCTACGATCGGTTGATGGCACTCAGGGCCGACAGCCGCTGGACTCAGCACGCACTGGAGACGCTCGACGCCGCGGGCCATCGACGCGGCGGCGCGCGCACTGCGGTGGTCGAGGCGCTTGCCGGCCATGACTGTGCGGTCACCGCCCTCGATCTCGACGACGAGCTGCGCCGCCGCACCCCGCCGGTGGGACGGGCGAGCGTCTACCGCGCCCTCGAACAGCTCGAGCAGCTGGGGCTGGTGCGGCGGTTGGAGGTTGCCCGCGGAACCGCCGGCTACGAGCGGATCGAGCCCGACGGCCACCATCACCATCACGCGATCTGTCGCACCTGCGGCCGCATGGTCCCGTTCGAGGACTCCAGGCTCGAGCAGGCGATCGGCAGGCTCTGCGAGGACATGGACTTTGAGGTCACCGAGCACGACGTCGTGCTCCGCGGGCACTGCCAAACCTGCACCAACTGAGCAGCCTCAGCTGTAGGCGTCCCACTTCTGTAGATAGCCCAGGGGATCGATCGGGGAGCCGCCCTCGTACCAGCCGGGCGCGGACCACATCTCAAAGTGGAGGTGGCAGGCGCTGGAGGAGCCGGTGGTACCGACGACCCCGATCGGCTGCCCGGTGCGGACGGTTTCGCCCACTCGCAGGGGCGAGGGTTCGGCCATGTGCGCGTACATGAAGTCGTACTCGGTGCCCTTGCCGTCGATGACGACATAGTTGCCTGCCGCATCGTCCCAGGTCGAGACCTGGACGGTGCCCCCGCGGGCGGCGAGCAGCGGCACGCCGCAGGCCGACATCACGTCCTGTCCCTGATGGGTGTGGCCCGAGCGGGCGGCGCCGAAGCCGGAGCCACCGGAGCCGTAGTTGTGGGCACCCATGATCGGGAAGGCGTAGCCGTAGAAGGCGAAGCCGAGGCTGAGAGCGGTCGAGCTGGTCGCCTTGCGGGCGGCCGGGGCGGCTATGCCCTGGGGGCTGATCCGGAAGCTGTAGCGACCGTTGCGGGCGGGGCGGCCTTCGTTGGTGGTGCCGTCCCAGCGGACTTTGTTTTCGACGTCGGCGGCGACGTCCTCGCGGTAGAAGGTCTTGACGACCGCGCCGGCGGTGTCGAGGACGTCGATCTGGATGTCGTTGAGCGGCTGGCTGCTGCCGATCGTGTAGCTGAGCAGCGGGTAGCGGTATCCGAAGTAGAACGACTTGCGGGGGGTCGTCTTGGCGGCGAGGAGGCTGAGGACCCCGGCGCTGGGGGCCGGAGAGGGCGTCCCGGCGGGGCTGCCTTTGGCGCTCGGGGCCGCACCGGGGGTGCCGGCGCCGCCCGTCGCCGTCGTCGCGGCGGCGCTGCCGGGGAGGCAGAGGAGCAGGACGAGCCCGACCGCTATGCAAATTTTTCCGGCCATCCACGACCGGGCGAACCCATTGGCGTTCAACTACTAGCCTCTCTTTCGACCGCCTGCGGAGTTAGCTGACGGGCTCGCGCTGAAAGAGTCGCGCTACGGACGCTTTTCGTCCGATTCGCCCCTGAGACCTGCAAAGGTCTCCTCGGTTCCTCCGCTCCCGAACGGTGGCCGTACGGGATTAGGCATTTGCTCGGGCGGCAGTATAAGCGACCATCCGGAGGCCGCGAGAAGCGAAGACGGCTATCATGCCCCGGCCGCGTCGGTGAATCCGCGCGGTTTTTGCGCGATGAAGACCTTTGTAGCCACTCCAGCCAACCGCCAGCGCAACTGGTACGTCGTCGATGCCGAGGGTCAGACCCTGGGCCGGCTCGCGACCCAGATTGCGGACACCCTGCGCGGCAAGCGCAAGCCGGAGTACACGCCGCACATCGATACCGGCGACTTTGTCGTTGTCATCAACGCGGAGAAAATCCGCGTCACCGGCGACAAGCTGGCGCAGAAGACCTACTACCGCCACAGCGGCTACCCCGGCGGAATCAAGTCTCGCACCCTCGCTGAGATGCTCGATCGCAAGCCCGAGGAAGTAATTCGCAAGGCCGTGAAGGGGATGCTGCCGCGCAACCGCCTCGCCCGCCAGCAGCTGACGAAGCTGAAGGTTTACGCCGGGCCGGACCACCCGCACGCGGCGCAGCAGCCGAAAACGATGGAGACGAACTGAACTTGATGGACGACGAGAAACGCAACGACGAGACGACTGATCCGCAGGACGAGGGCGCAGAGGCCGCGGGTCCTGTCTCCGACGCAGAGGCCGCTGAGGAGCAGCCGTCCGAGGAGGTTGTTGCTGAGGAGCCTGTAGCCGAGGAGGTCACCTCGCCGGAGCCCGACCAGGAGGTCGAGGAGCCTGCCTCTGAGGAGGAGACTCCGTCCGCTCCCGAGCCCAAGGCTGAGGAGAAGAAGAAAGACGTCATTCCTGGCGCCGATCTGGAGCCGATCCTGGTTGAGCCCGAGGGTCCTGAGCTGAGCGCCGAGGAGCGCGCCCGGCTGGAGGCCGAGGAAGAGGAGAAAGCCCGGCGCGAAGCCGAGCTCGCCGCCGCCGAGGAGGCCGACGCCGCCGCCAGCCGCGCCCCGGCCAAAATCGAGAAAGACGCTCGCTTCCTCGCCACCGGCAAACGCAAGAACGCGATTGCCCGCGTCACCCTCCTGCCCGGCGACGGCAAGATCGTCGTCAACAAGCGCGACCTCGAGGAGTTCTTCCCGCGGCCCCTGCACCAGACGATGGTCAAGCAGCCGCTGGTCGTCTCCGGCTACGAGGGCAACGTCGACGTCCGTGTCCGCGTTCACGGCGGTGGGGTCAGCGGCCAGGCCGGGGCGATCCGCCACGGCGTCGCTCGCGCCCTCACCGAGATCGATGCCGAGCTTCGTGGCGATCTCAAGCGTCGCGGCTTTCTCACCCGTGACGCTCGCGTCAAGGAGCGTCGCAAGGCCGGGCTGAAGAAGGCTCGCAAGCGGCCTCAGTTCTCCAAGCGCTGACGGAGGCGGGGTGACGACCGCGCGCAAGCTCTTCGGAACCGATGGGGTCCGGGGAGAGGCTGGCACCTTTCTCAGCGCCGAGCTGGCCACGGCGCTGGGCAGAGCAACGACGGCGACGCTCGAGGCGAAGCGACCACAGGTCCTGATCGTCCGCGACACCCGCGAGTCCGGGCCGATGCTGGAGGCCGCCCTGGCGGCTGGAGTTGCGGCGGCGGGCGGCGACGCGCTGCTCGGCGGAGTGCTGCCGACCCCGGCCGCGGCGATCCTGGTCAAGCGGCTGGGGCTCGATCTCGCCGCTGTCGTCTCCGCCTCGCACAACCCCTTCGGCGACAACGGCATCAAGTTCTTCAACGGTCGCGGCGTCAAGCTCGCCGACGCGGTCGAGGCCGAAATCGAGGCCTTGATCGAGGCGGCCCCGGCCGGCGAGCGAGCCGGCCACGTGCGCGAGCTGGACGGCGGTCTTGAGGATTACCTACGCGAGCTGCAGGCGGCCTTCCCGCTCGACCTCTCGGGTCGCCGCGTCCTCCTCGACTGCGCCAACGGCGCCACCTATCGCGCCGCCCCGATGATCTTCGAGCGTCTTGGCGCCGAGGTGGAGGCGATCGCCGTCGAACCCGATGGCCGCAACATCAACGCCGGCTGCGGCTCCACCCACGTCGACTCGCTGGCCGAGCGGGTCGCCGCCACCGAGGCCGAGATCGGTTTCGCCTTCGACGGCGACGGCGATCGCGTCCTCGCCGTCGATGGCTCCGGTCGCGTCCACGACGGCGACGAGCTGATCGCCCTCAGCGCCCGCGGGATGGCCGAGCGGGGTGAGCTGAACGGGGGAGTGGTGGTGACGGTGATGAGCAACTTCGGCTTCCACCAGGCGATGGAGGAGGCGGGGATCGAGGTGGCGTTGACGCAGGTCGGCGACCGGTATGTGATCGACGAGATGCTGCGGCGCGGCTGGGTTCTTGGCGGCGAGCAGTCAGGCCACATCATCGCCTCGGACATCGTTTCCACCGGCGACGGGATCGCCGCGGCGCTGATGACGATGCGCGAGCTGGGGGGGCGGCGCCTCGAGGACGCGGTGCCGATGCGGAAGCTGCCCCAGGTTTTGGTCAACGTCAAGGTCGCCGATCGCGAGGCGATCGCCGCTGCGACCGCGGTCTGGGAGGCGGTCGAGAAGGAGAGCGCGGACCTCGACGGCCGTGGCCGCGTGCTGCTGCGCCCCTCGGGAACCGAGCCGCTGGTCCGGGTCATGGTCGAGGCTCCGAGCCCGGAGGAGGCCGAGGCGGTCTGCGATCGCCTCGTGGGCATCGTCCGGCAAGAGCTGGCCTGAGGCCGGCCCCAAGCCCCTCTCCCTCTACCCTTACTCGCCTTCATGTGCGGCATCGTCGGATACGTGGGCTCCAGACCCTGCGAGGAGTTGCTGCTCTCGGGTCTGGAAAAGCTCGAATACCGGGGCTATGACTCGGCTGGTCTCTCCGTGCTCGCCGACGGCGAGGTCGAGAGCGTGCACGCGGTTGGCAACCTCGCCAATCTGCGCGCCGCCGTCGAGGAGCGGACCAACAACGGCGCCGGGCCGCTGCCGCCGGCCGAGACCGGGATCGCCCACACCCGCTGGGCGACCCACGGGCGCGTCACCGAGGAGAACGCCCACCCCCACGACGACAGCTCCGGCAAGGTCCACATCGTCCTCAACGGGATCGTCGAGAACCACACCGAGCTGCGCCGGCGCCTGCAGGAGGCGGGGGAGGCCTTCACCTCCGAGACCGATGCCGAGGTCGTCGCCCACCTGATCGCCAGCCACTACGACGGCGACCTCGCGGTTGCCGTGCGGGCCGCCTACGCCGAACTGCGCGGCCACTACGCCTTCGTCGCTATGCACGCCGACGAGCCCCAGCGTCTGATCGGCGCCCGTAAGGAGTGCCCGCTGGTCGCCGGCGTCGGCGAGGGGGAGACCTTCCTCGCCTCCGCCATTCCCGCCTTCCTTGCCGACACGCGAATCGCGATGCCGATCGAAAACGGTGAGATCGTCGAAATCGAAGCGGGAGCGGTCCGCATCACCGACGCCGACGGCCACCCGGTCGAGCGGGGCAGCGAAGAGGTGACCTGGGACGCCGACACCGCCGAGAAGGGCGGCTATGAGACCTTCATGCTGAAGGAGATCCACGAACAGGCCGACGCGGTGGCGGAGACGATCACCGACCGCCTGCCCGGCAGTGCCGGCGTCGACCTCTCCGACGTCGAGATCTCCGACGAGTTCCTGCGCGACGTGCGGCGGATCGTGATCGTCGCCTGCGGCACCTCTTACCACGCCGGTTTGGTCGGTCGCTACGCGATCGAGGAGTGGGCGCGGGTGCCGGTGGAGATGGACGTCGCCTCCGAGTACCGCTACCGCAACCCGGTCGTCGGCCCGGGTGATCTGGTGATCGGGATGACCCAGTCGGGCGAGACCGCCGACACGCTGGCGGCGATGCGGCTGGCGCGCGAGGCCGGCGCCACCGTGCTCGCGGTCACCAACATCATGGGCAGTCAGGCCACCCGTGACGCCGACGCCGTCCTCTACATCCGGGCGGGGATGGAGATCAGCGTCGCCGCGACGAAGACCTTCGTCGCCCAGGTCGCGGCGATGTACCTGCTGGGCTTGAGGCTGGCGGAGCTGCGCGGCACCCTGCCTGCGGAGCGCCTGGCCGAGCTGGTGGCCGAAATGAAGGGCCTGCCGTCGAAGATGGAGGAGACGCTGGCGATGTCCGAAGGGGTCGTCCGGGAGGTCGCCGCCCGCCACGGCGACCAGGACTTCTTCCTCTACCTGGGGCGCCACATCGGCCTCCCGATCTGCCTCGAGGGGGCGTTGAAGCTGAAGGAGATCAGCTACATCCCCACTGACGCCTACGCCGCGGGCGAGATGAAGCACGGGCCGATCGCGCTGCTCGACGAGTCGACGCCGGTGGTCTGCGTCGCCACCGAGAGCCCGGTGCTGGAGAAGGTGCTCTCCAACGTCGAGGAGGTTCGAGCCCGCGGCGCCCTGGCGATCGCAATCGCCACCACCGGCTATGACCGCGTCGCCGAGGTCGCCGACGAGACGATCGAGGTTGCCGCCACCGACTGGATCCTGCAGCCGATCGTGGCGATCCTGCCGCTGCAGCTGCTGGCCTACGACATCGCCCGCAATCGCGGCCTCAACGTCGATCAGCCACGCAATCTCGCCAAGACCGTCACGGTCGAGTGAAGTTGCGCAAACCGATCGTTAGGATGCCCGGCCGATGAAGACCAGAACCCTTTTCCCCGCCCTGTTCGTAGTCCTCTCAGTTTTCCTCGTCGCCGGTTGCGGCGGCGGTCACGACAGCGGCGGTAGCGGCGATCCTGCTGCGGTCGTGCCTGCGAGCACCCCGGTCTTCATCGAGTTCTCCCTGCGCCCCGACGGTGAGACGAAGCAGAACATCGACTCGCTCGCGCAGAGGATTGCCGGCGTCGACAACGTCGGCAATCTGATCATCAGCGAACTGGAAAACTCGGCCTCCGCCGACGGCGAAGAGTTCGACTACGAGAAAGAAGTCGAGCCTTGGCTCGGCGAGCAGGGCGGCCTCTTCATGCAGGAATACGAAGACGACGATTTCGAAGGCTACGGCGCCGCGATCCAGACGACCGATGAGGACGCTGCCCGCGACTTCATCGACAAGCAGGTCGAAGCCGAGGACGAGGAAGTCAAAGACGGCTCCCACGAGGGCGTCGACTTCAAGGTCGAAGAGGACGAAACGACCTTCGGCGTCTTTGACGGACTTGTCGTCATGGCCGAAAACGAAGCGATCTTCAAACAGATGGTCGACGCCGCAAACGGCGAGAACCTGAGTGGGAAAGACGACTACACCAGCGCCGTCGCCAACGTTCCGGACGACAGCGCCGCCGACGTTTTCGTTGACATCGGTGGCCTGGTCAAAGAATCAGGTGAGGAGATCGACTCCGACACGAGGCTTTTCCTCGACACCGCCGGGATCGAGCCCGAGGAAGCGACCGCCGTCGCCAGCCTGGTGCCCGGCTCCGACCAGGTCGAGATCGAGCTCAGCACCAACTTGAGCGGGGAGAACCCGCCGTCGGGCGATGCCTCCGAGCTGCTCGGATCGTTGCCGGGAACTTCGGTTGGCGCCTTCGCCGCAGCTGAATTCGGCAAGCGCTTCAACGAAGGGATCGACCAGATCGACAAAGAAGGGATCCCGGGTGAGATTCCGCCGAACCAGCTGAAGAAAGGCCTGAAGAGCGCCGGAATCGATCTCGAATCGATCGCTGGCTCGATCGGGGACGTCGGCGTCTACGTCACCGGTAACAGCGAACGCACCCTCGGCGGCGCCCTGGTGATGGAAACCGATGACGCATCGCAGGCCAAGAACACGGTCTCCAACCTCGGCCTCTTCCTCCGTTCGGCGAACATCCCCGGCGTTACCGAAATCAGCGGCAAAGCCAGCGGGTTCTCGATCCGCGACGCCGAGCTCGGTCCTCAGCCGGTGGTAATCGTCGCCAAGGGGAGCCGCATAGCCGTCGGCTACGGCCGCGCCTCGGCACTGGCCGCCTTCCAGGAATCAGGCAAGACCCTCGCTGATCTGCCGGCCTATAAGGACGCGGTGAGCGTTCTCGGCAGCACGCCGATGACCGCCTTCGTCTCCGGTGCTCCGGCGCTCCGGCTGGCTGACGCTCTGATTCCGGCGGGCGACGAAGACTTCGAAGAAGCAGAGGAGTTCTTGCGGAAGATCGACTACGTTGCGGTTGGGTCTGAAGCTTCTGATGGCTTGGCTACTGCCAAGTTGATTGTCGGCGTTAAGTAGCGCCAGGCCAGAGCATGCGGTAGGAGGGACCGGACGAGGGTCTCTGGACATCTCTCGCTATGGCTCGAGGTTGAGTGTCCAGAGACCCTCGTCCGGTCCCTCCGGTGATCGCGCTCTGGCGAATAGGCTGAGCTGATGGAGCCTTGGCTTAGGCCTCTCTACGACGCAGAAGGCATGCGCGCTGTTGATCGGTGGGCGATCGCGGAGCGGGGGGTGCCTTCGCTGGAGTTGATGGAGGCTGCTGGTCGGGCTTTGGCCGAGGCGGTGGCGGAGCTGGCTCCTGATGGGCCGATTCGGGTTGTTTGTGGCAAGGGGAACAACGGTGGGGATGGGTTCGTTGCGGCTCGGTTGCTGCGGGAGATGGGGTTTGGGGTGGACGTTTTGCTGCTGTGGCCGGGGGAGGAGCTGCGGGGGGATGCGGCGGTCAACTACGAGCGTTCTGGGGGCGACCTTGTCGAGGGGGATTTCGAGGGGCGGCTGGTTGGGTCGGGGGCGATCGTCGATGCGATCTTCGGCACCGGGTTCGAAGGGGAGCCACGCGAACCTGCAACCGGGGCGATTCGGGCGATCAATGCTTCTGCGGCCCCTGTCGTCGCCTGCGACATCCCTTCTGGCGTTGACGCTTCGACCGGTGAGGTAGCGGGGGAGGCTGTCTGCGCCGACCTCACCATCACCTTTCACGCCGCCAAGGCCGGGCAGCGGATCGCGCCGGGGAAGTGGCATGCCGGAGAGCTGCGGGTCGCTGAGATCGGGATCCCGGCGGGGGCGCCGGGGGGATTTGCGGGAGAGATCGACTCCGCCGTCCTCGACCTGGCGCCGCGCCGCGGGGCCCGGTCGACCAAGTTCAGCTCCGGCCAGGTGACGGTCGCCGGCGGCTCTCGGGGGCTGACCGGAGCGGTGCGGATGGCCTCGTTGGCGGCGATCCGGGCCGGCGCCGGTTACGCCACCGCCGCCGTCCCCGCTGACCTCGAGCTCGTCTTCGAGCTGGCTCAGCCAGAGGTGATGTCGGTCGGCTGCCCCGGCGGCGACGGCTGCCTGGTCCCGGCCTCTGCGAAGGCGGTGCTGCGCGCCTTCGAGCGGGCCGCCGGCGGGGTTTTCGGTCCCGGTCTGGGTAGGGACCCTGGTTCTTTTGAGGTCGCCCGCGAGGTCGCCGGCCGGATCGAGGCTCCGCTGGTGATCGATGCCGATGGTCTCAATGCCTTCGCCGGTCGCCTCGGAGACTTGGTCGCCCGGGAAGCGCCGACGATCCTCACCCCGCACGCCGGTGAGCTGGGCCGGCTGCTCGAGCGCGACTCGGGGGCGATCGACGCGCACCGGCTCGCCGCGGCTCGCGAGGCTGCCGAGGCGGCGCGGGCGGTGGTGGTCCTCAAGGGCGACGACACGATCGTCACCGACGGCTCCAGAGTCGCGGTCAATGTGACTTCGGCCCCCGCGCTCGCCACCGCCGGCAGCGGCGACGTCCTTTCGGGGATGACCGCGGCGCTACTCGCCAGGGGCCTGGAGCCCTTCGCCGCCGCTTGCGCCGCGGTTGTCACGCATTCTCGTGCCGGTCTCCTGGCGACTTCCCGGGTCGGCGCGGCCGAGTCGGTGATCGCAAGCGACGTGATCGAGGCGATTCCGCTGGGGATGCGCCCCGACGGCTCGGTCGAATAATCTCGGCCTATGAAGACCGCCGGAGAGATCATGAGCCGTGACATTCCCACCGTGGGCCCCGACGAGGACGCCCGCACCGCGATCGACCTGCTCTCGAAATCGGACCTGGGGGCGATCCCGGTGGTCGACGCTGAGAACAAGGTGATCGGAATCGTCAGCGAGTCCGACCTCGTCCTCAGCGAGGAGGAATCCGATCTGCACTTGCCGCACTACCTCAACATCATGGGCGGCATCGTCTTCGTCGGCTCGATGAAGGGGTTCGAGGATCGCCTCGAGAAAGCGTTCGCGACGAAAGTCTCGGAGCTGATGACGGCCGATCCGATCGTCTGTCACGACTACGAGTCGATCGACCGAGTGGCGAGGAAAATCGCCGAGAAGCACCACAACCACCTGCCTGTGATCGACGGCGACGGCTACCTGGCCGGGATGGTCACCAGGGCCGATGCGCTCGCCGCCCTGGTCGGCGACGGCTGACCATGGAGCGGGCGGTTGCCCGAATCGACCACGATGCCGTCCGGGCAAACTGCGCCCGGCTGAAGTCCGAGCTGGGCGAAGCGGAGCTGTGCGCGGTCGTCAAGGCCGACGGCTACGGACACGGGGCTGATGGCTGTGCCAACGCCGCCCTGGCGGGCGGCGCCACCCGGCTGGCGGTGGCGACTGCGGTTGAGGCCGAGCAGATCGGCCGCCGCTTCCAGCACGTGCCCCTGCTGACGATGGGGGCCCTGACGGCAGCGGAGGTGGATATCGCGATCTCCGCCGGCTCCGAGCTGGCCGTCTGGCAGGACGACTTTCGCCGTCTGGTCGCCGATCGGGCCCGCGCCCACGGGCACCGGGCCCGGGTTCACGTCAAGTACGACAGCGGCATGGGCCGGCTCGGCAATCGCGACCCGGCCGAGGTCCTGGCCCTGGTCAGAGCTTGCGCTGAAGACCCGAAGCTAGAGCTGGTGGGGGTGTGGACTCACCTGGCCACGGCGGACGAACTCGATTCCACCTACTTCGACGAGCAGCTCGACCGCTTCGACGAGGTCGCGAGCGCGGTCAAAGCCGAGCACCCGCAGGTCGTCGTCCACGCCGCCAACAGCGCCGCCGTACTGCGGGATCCGCGCTCCCACCACGACATGGCCCGCTGCGGCGTCGCGATCTACGGCATGGACCCATTCCAAGCCGATCCCGCCGCCCAGGATCTGCGCCCGGCGCTCTCGCTCCGCTCCCACGTCGCCGACGTCAAGCGCTTCCCGGCCGGGGCCAGCGCCGGCTACGGGCGCAAGTGGAAGGCTCCTGTGGACACCTGGGTCGGGGTGATCCCGCTCGGCTACGGCGACGGCGTCCGCCGTGCCCTCACCAACAACGCCGACGTCCTCGTCGGCGGCGAGCGGCGCCCTCTGGTCGGCACGGTCTCGATGGACAACATCACCGTCGACCTCGGTCCGGAGACCGAGGTCCGGCGCGGTGACGAGGCGGTCCTGATCGGCCGTCAGGGCGACGAGGTGATCCTCGCTGAGGAGATCGCCGGCCGGCTCGAGACGATCAACTACGAGGTCACCTGCGCGATCTCACCGCGCGTGCCCCGCCGCCCGGCATGAACGCGGCCGACAAGCTTCTCGCCGCCCCGGTGGTCGTCGCGGTCCGCGCTGCCCTGGGCGGAGACGACCCTGCCTGGATCGTCGGCGGCGCCGTCCGCGACGCCGCCCTCGGCCGCGAGGTTGAGGACCTCGACCTTGCCGTGGCCGGCGATCCCGGCGTGGTCGCGAAGCGAATCGCCGCGTCGACTGACGCCCACGCCTTCGAGCTCTCAGCCGAGTTCCGGACCTGGCGCGTGGTCTCTGGGCCGAACGGTTGGCAGATCGACCTCACCGCCTTGCGCGGCGACGACATCGAGGCGGACCTGGCTGAGCGCGACTTCACGATCGGGGCCGTTGCGGTGGCGCTTCAGGGCAACGAGGCGATAGACCCGTTCGGGGGCCTCGCCGACCTCCAGGCCGGGATTCTGCGCGCGGTCAGCGAGCGCAGCTACCTCGACGACCCGCTGCGATTGTTGCGGGCCGCCCGCCTGGCCGCGCAGTTGGGCCTCGAGATCGACCCCGATACGGCCGCTCTGGCTCGCGCCGCCGCCCCGCGCGCCGCCGACCCCGCGGGGGAGCGGCAGCTGGCGGAGCTGCGACAGCTGGTCGGCGGGCCCGACCCGCTGCGGGGGCTGCGCTTGCTCGACGAGCTGGGGATCATGCCGGTGGTCTTGCCCGAGCTAGAGACCCTGCGCGGCGTCGAGCAGGGCCCGAATCATCACCTCGACGTCTACGACCACACCGTCGCGGTGCTCGAACACACGCTCGAAATCGAGGCGGACCTGGGGCGCTTTGCCGGTGAGCGCGCGGCCGAGGTCGCCGAGCTGCTCGAGGAGCCCCTTGCCGACGAGCTCAGTCGCCGCACGGCGCTGCGCTTCGGGGCCCTCTTCCACGACATCGCCAAGCCGGCGACCAAGGCCGAGCGCGACGGCTTCGTCGGCTTCCGCGGCCACGACGAGGTCGGAGTGGGGATCATCGGCGAAGTCTGCGGCCGCCTCCGCGCCAGCCGCCGCCTCACCCAGCACCTGCAGGCGCTCGCCCGCCACCACCTCCGGCTCGGCTTCCTGATCCCGGAGATGCCGCTTTCGCGGCGTCGGGTCCACGCTTACCTGCGCGCCACCGAACCGGTTGCCGTCGACGTCACCCTGCTCACGGTCGCCGACCGTCTCTCGGCCCGCGGACAGGGGCCCATCGCGAGCCCGGAGATGGTCTCGGCCCACCTGCAGCTGGCACGCGAGATGATCGCCGCCGGGCTCGACTGGCGCCGCGAAGGCCCGCCGGTGCCGCTGCTGCGGGGCGATGAGATTGCCGCCGAGTTGGGGCTCGACCCGGGCCCGGAGGTTGGTTCGGCGCTGGCCGAGCTGGAGGCTGCGCAGTACGCCGGGGAAGTCACCGACCGCACGGGGGCGCTCCAGCACCTGCGTCGTTAGATACGCTCCCTGCCGCATGGCCAAAGAGGAAAAGATCGAAATGGAGGGGGAGATCACCGAGGCTCTCCCCAACACGATGTTCCGGGTCAAACTGGACAACGATCACGAGGTCCTCGGCCACATCTCGGGAAAGATGCGCCGCCACTACATCCGCATCCTTCCCGGCGACCGCGTCAAGATCGAGCTTTCACCGTACGACCTCGATCGCGGCCGGATTACCTACCGCTACAAATAGCGGCCTAGAGGTGACTGCGGGCAGCTGCCGGGTCTGGCTCGGCCAGCTCGGCGATCAAGGCTGACCAGGCGAAGTCCTTGGCGCCCAGCCCTTTGCCGTTGCGCGGGTCGTAGTACTCGCGCAGTCCTTCGCGGGCGACGGCGCCGATCACCCCAGCGGCCAGCCGCTCGGCCTCCGCTGCGTAGCCAAGGCGGCGCAGCCCAAGCCAGACCATCCAGGCGGAGTTGACCCAGGTCGGGCCGCGCCAGTAGCGGCGGATCGGGCCATGCCCGCCGCCAGGTTCGTAGCCCCGCTCCCCGACCGCCACCGAAGGCGGCGCCACCGGCGTCAGAAATTCGCTCTCGCGCAGCAGGTGCTCCTCGACCAGTCGGCGGCCGATCCGCTCCGGCAGGTCGGGCAGGGCCAGCGGCGCCAGCGAAGCCCAGGTCAGGGTCTGGAAATGAGTGCCGCCCGGCTGGACTTGGTCGAGGAAGAGGCCGCGCCGCTCGTCCCAGAGGCGGTCGACCAGGGCGGGGGTCGCCGAGGGCCGCCCCAGGGCTTGAAGCGATAGCGACCACAACGTGTTTACCAGCGGTTCGCAGAGCACCGGCCCGCCGGCGTCGCGGACCCGGCGCGCGTCCCAACCGAGCCTGCGGTTGCGGTGGACGAGCAGCGGGAACCCAAGCCGCCCGACCGAGCGTCGACCCCAGGCCTCTTCGAACTTCGGCGAGGCGTCGAGGCCCGACTCGTCGGGCTGGACGATCCAGAGCAGGCCGTCGCCCTCGAGATCGCGGTTGCGGCTCAGCCAGTCCATCTGCCGTCCGATCCGCGGCTCCTCGTTGGGGTCGCCGACGGCGATCCGCCAGGCCCAGGCCAGCAGCGGCGGCTGGATCGACTCGGTTTGCTCCGCGGTGCGGCCGGCGACGTTGTAGAAGAGCAGCCGCAGTAGCGAGACGTGGCTGCGCCAAAAGATCGTGTGGCCGACGAAGCCGTCGGGGCGCTGGGCGGCGAGCAGGCTTTCCAGCTCCAGCCGCGCCCGCTCCGGCTCGAAGCGCCGCCAGACGATCGCCGCAAAACAGGAGTCCCAGTACCACTGCCAGGGATAGCGGCCGGGGCTCGGCTGGGTGTAGCTGAAGGCGGTCTCGCCCCGGGTTCCGACCACCCAGTTCTGGCGCAGGACCCGCTCGGCCTCGGCCAGCACCAACGCGCGCTCAGACATTCGTGCGGCGCATCTCCCGCAGCGCCAGCGCTCCGAGGACGAGCAGCAAACCCGCCAGCGCCAGCAGCCCGGGCCAGGTGCCAGACCAGGTGACGCTGCCGACGAACCCCTGCCGCGCCGCTTCCACGACCTCGGTCAGCGGGTTGACGCTGGCGACCTTCTCCAGCCAGGGCTGCAGCAGCGCCAGCGGCGCGTAGGCGGGGGTGAGCAGGATCAGTCCCATCATCCCCGCCTGCATCAGCGGTGCCGCCGACTGGCTCTTGAAGCGCAGTGCCAGCATCGAGCCCCAGCAGGCGGCAATCGCCGCCGTCGCCGCGACCATCGCGAAGCAGATCACCAGACCGTCGATTCCGGGCCACTGGGCGCCGAGGGCGAAGGCGATCGCCAGCACGAAGGTCGCCGGGACGAAGGCCCGGGCGCTGGCGGCGAGCACGTTGCCGGTCAGCAGGACCCAGCGGGGGGCGGGGGAGACCAGCAGCCGATCGACCCAGCCTCTTTCGTAGTCCCGCGCCAGGTTGACCCCAGCCGCGGCGCCGGTGAAGCCGGCTCCCTGCAGCATGCTGACCGGAACGATGAAGCTCTCATAGGAGCCCGTTTCAAACCCGCTCAACTGGGTGAGCGCGCCGAAGACGCCGTTGAGGCCGAGGAAGAAGATCGTCGGCGCCAGCACCCCCGGGATCGCCGCGCCGGGAACGCGGATGATCTCGTTCCGGGTCCGCGCCATCAGGGCCAGGATCGTTGCCAGGTTGGCGCGCCAGGCCGGCGCGGTGGCGGTGGCCTCCATCAGCCCACCCGCAGCCGATGCTGGAGGGCGCGGGCGCTGAGCACGAGGCCGAGGATGATGATGCCGGCGATCGCCGCCACCGCCTCGAGGGTGTGGGTGGCGTCGATGCCGGAGATGATCGGCTCCCGCACCCCTTCAACGATGAAGCTGAGCGGGTTGTATTCGGCGATCGTCCGCGCCGGCTCGATCATCAGCTCCTGGGGGAAGAAGGCAGAGGAGAGGAAGAGGACAACGAGGACGAGCGGGAAGAGGCCCTGGACGACGCTGGCGCTGCCGCTGCGCAGGGCGATCGCGGCGCCGATCCCGCCGACCGCGAGGGCCGAGGCGGTGATCAGCGCGATCGCCAGCAGCGCCCCGGGGACCCCGCCCTCGATCTCGGCGCCGAAGATCAGCCCGATCGCGAGGAACCAGAGGGCGGCGAAGAGGCCCAGCGCCGCCGTTCCCGCCAGTCGTCCCAGGACGATCGCGAAGCGCGGAATCGGCGCCGCGAAGAGGCGGTCGGTGAAGCCCATCTCGATGTCGACGGCGAAGGCGATGCCGCCGCTGTTGCCGGCCAGCATCATCGCCTGCATCATCGAGCCGGCGAGCATGAACTGGAGGAAGCTCTGGACCGGGGGGAAGCCCGGCAGTTCGACCCCGGCGCCGGCGCCACCGGTCTGGATCGCCAGCAGCAGAGTCGGGAAGACGATGATCGGCGAGATCAGCTGCGGGCGGCGGAAGGTCTGGCGGATCGAGCGCGCTCCCAGGGCCCGCACGACCCGGGCGGTGCTCGCCAGGTCGCTCACGCCGGCTCGGCCTCCTTGGCGCCCGCGTCCTCCTCCTCTTCGAGGTGATAGCCGGTCTTGGCGACGAAGACGTCGTCGAGGGTGGGGCGGACCAGCTCCAACGATTCCACTGCCACCCCCGCTTCGTCGAGGGCGATGACCACCCGGGGGATGTCGGCGGCCCCGTTCTCGACCTCGAGCAGGACCCGCTTGCCGTCCTTCGGCGGCAGCAACTTGCCGAGCCCGGCGCAAGCGCGCTCGGCCTCCTGAACGGCTCCCTCGCCGACCAGCAGCTCCAGATGGGGCCGGCCGACTTCGCCCTTCAGCGCCTCCGGCGTGCCCTCGGCGACGATCCGGCCGCTGTCGATGATGCCGACGTTGTCGGCGAGCTGGTCAGCCTCCTCGAGGTACTGGGTGGTGAGAAAGACGGTGGTGCCGTCATCGTTTAGCGCCCGCACCTCCTCCCAGATCGTCTTGCGGCTGACCGGGTCAAGACCGGTGGTCGGCTCGTCGAGGAAGAGCACCCGCGGTTCGTGGACCAGCGCCGCGGCGAGGTCGAGCCGCCGCTGCATCCCGCCCGAGTAGGTGCCGACGCGACGCTCGGCGGCGTCGCTGAGGCCGACCCGCTCCAGCAGGCCGTCAGCACGCTTGCGCCCGGAGGCGGGTGGCAGTCCTTGCAGCGTCGCCTGTAGACGGATCAGCTCGCGCCCGGTCATCAGTGGGTCCAGCGCCGCTTCCTGCAAGGCGACGCCGATCGAGGAGCGCACCTGGCGCGCTTCGGCGACGACGTCGTGGCCGGCGACGCTGGCCGTCCCACCCGTCGGCAGCAGCAGCGTCGTCAGCATCCGCACCGTGGTCGTCTTGCCGGCGCCGTTGGGGCCGAGGAAGCCGTAGATCTCCCCCTCGGCGACCGCGATGTCGATTCCCTGCACGGCTAGGACCTCGCCGAAGGCACGCTCCAGTCCCGCAACCTCGATCGCCGGCACGGCTAGGCCTCCAGCGTTTCGGCGCGGACCGGCGGCACCGCGTCGACCCAGCTGCGCCCGTTTGCTCGCTCGATTGCTTCGGCGGCGTCGAGGAGCAGCTCGTCGCGTCCCCAGGCGGCTTGAAGCTGCAGCGCGACCGGCAGGCCCTGCGAGGAGCCAACGGGGACGCTGATCGCCGGAATCCCGGTGAGGTTGGCGAGGGCGCCGCCGCGGACGTTGGCTTCGTCGGCGGTCAGGGTCCCAGAGGGCAGCTCGACGAGTGGCGCCTCCAGCGGCGGTGCCACTGCGGGGACCGTCGGCCAAGCGATCAGGTCGACGTCCTCGAAGAGACGAGCGAGCGTGTGGCGGGCCAGCGTCCGCACCTGCTGCGCCTTGATCGTCGCGATCGCCGGCAGCAGTACGCGGTACTTGAGCAAGCCGCGGCCGATCGGGCTCAGCTCCGGATCGAGGTGGTTGAGCCTCTCCGGGGTGATGTCGCCGAGGCTCTCGCTGTTGGCGATCAGCACGGTCGCCAAAGTCGCCGCCGGGAGTTCCGGCAGCTCGATCTCCCGCACCTCGCCGCCGGTTTCCCGGCCCAGATCCTCGATCGCCGCCTCGCAGGCGGCGCGTACCTCCGGCGCCACGTCCTCGGAGACGTCGCCGCGGATGATGCCGATCCGCACGGGTCCCGGCTCGCCCTTGCGCAGCTCTTCCCCGTACAGGACCGAGCCGAGCAGGCGACAGTCGGCGGCGTCGGTGCAGAGGGGGCCGGAGACGATCGTGCTGGAGACGTCGGCCATGTGGTGGCCCGCCATCGCCGCGCGGCCGAAGGTCGGCTTCAGCCCGGTGAGGCCGCAGTAGGCGGCGGGGTAGCGGATCGAGCCGATCCCGTCGGCGCCCACGGCCCCGGCGACCAAGCGGGCCGCGACGGCGGCTGCCGGGCCGCTCGAGGACCCGCCGGGGCACCGCTCCGGGTCCCACGGGTTTCGCGCCGGGCCGTAGACGGAGATGCTGCCGGTGCTGCTGGCGCCGAGCTCGTGCATGTTGCCGACGCCGACGATCACCGCGCCGGCGTCGCGCAGGGCGCGGTAGGGGCCGGATTCGCCGGGGGCGGTGGGGGCCAGCATCTCCGCGGCACCGAATCGCTGAGCCCGCCAGGGCAGCGGCCACTCGTCCTTGATCACGATCGGTACTCCGTGCAGCGGCCCGGGGGGCGCCGCCGCCAGCATCTCCCGCGACCGCTCGGGGAAGGTCGCGACGACAGCGTTCAGGGCGGGGTTGCGAGCGGCGATCCGCTCCAGCGCCGCCTCCAGCAGCTCGGCGGGGTCGACGTCGCCGCCGGCGATCGCCGCCGCCTGCCCCTGCAGCGAGAGGTTGAGCGCCTCGCTCATCGGCGTGGGGGCCGGGAGAGATCGGGGTTGCGCTCGGCCGGGACCCCGCTCGTGTCCAGAGCGAGGAGCTCCAGGATCGGCGGCCAGAAGGTCTGGTGAGCGGCGCGGATTACCGCCAGCTCGATCTCGTCGGCCTCGATTCCGTAGGCGGCGAGGCCGGCGGGGATGAAGTCGTCTGCGGTGTTCGAGGCCTCCATCTGGCGCCGCGAACCCTACCGAGCAGGGTGGTGGCGCCTGGCCGGGATCGTGCAACCGCGCTCGCAGTGGCGCATCTAGATCTCGCGAGCGGCAGGATTAGCGCCGCAACCGGGGAAGGCCACCCGTGTTGCCTGACTGATGATTTCTGCACGGATGAAAACCACCTCCCGGCGTGGCTGGGTCCTGATCGCCGCCCTCAGCCTGCTCGCGGCGCTGGTGGCGGTTGCGGCCCCGCGCGAAGCCGATTCGGCCCCGCTGCGGGTCGTCACCCTCGGCCAGACCTCGGAAACGCCCCCGGCGTCCTGTCCCGGGAAAATCGTCAACAACGTCGAGGTCACCCCCTGCCGGGTGGAGGGGCACGTCAGCGGCTTCCAGTCGATCGCCGATGGAGTTCCGCGCCCCTACGAGGCGCCTTTCGACGGGAAAATCATCGCCTGGACGATCACCCTCGCCAAGCCCTCGACCGTCGAAACCGAGACCACCACCGACGAGGTGGGCTTCTTCAACGACTTCCTCGGCACCCCCTCGCAGGCCCGGATCGGCATCCTGCGCCCGGTCGAGGACTCGAAACCGCCCAAATACAAACTGGTGCGGCAGAGCCCGGTCGAGATCCTCAACCCCTACTTCGGTAGCACCCCGGTCTTCGCCCTCGACCATCCCCTCACCGTCCTCCAGGGCCAGATCGTCGCCCTGACGATCCCCACCTGGGCGCCGATGTTCGCCTTCAACGTCTCCGCCGAGAACACCTGGCGCGGCAGCCGCCTGCCGGAAAAATGCTCTTCCAAGGAAGACATCCAGAACGGCCATCCCCAGCAAGGCGTGGGCAAAATCAAGACCTACGGCTGTTACTACTCCAACGCGCGGTTGCTCTACACCGCGACGTTGGTCAAAAAACCGTAGTTCTCGCGTCTGCCGGTAGGGGCGCCGGGTGTCCCTCTTCACTCGCCTGCCTGGCTCATCGTCGCCAGCCGTCCGAGATGGGAGTCGGGCCAGCGGCGCAAAACGTGAAGAGGGACACCCGACGCCCTTGCCACCCGCCGCAAAGCTCAGGAGCACGGAACCTGAGGAGGACGAAGACGCCAAAGTGTTGTTTCCGCTTCAGGGTTTGATCTCGAAGCTCGGAAGCTGCCGTGGAGGGGTCGGTAGGCCCTCTTCACGTTTTGCGCCGCTGGCCCACAAGGATTCTCGGACGGCTGACCAACGATCCAGCCAGGCAGGCGAGTGAAGAGGGTCTACCGACCCCTGTACGGCAAAGCTAAAGCGCTTCTTGACGCAGACCGCAGTAAGGGCAGTCGCTGACGTCCAGCCCGATCAGCTGGTCGCAGCGGCGGCAGGCGCGGAGGTTTTCGGGGCTGCGGGGGAGGGCCGAGACGGAGGGGGCCAGTGGCAGGATCATCCCGGCCGGCTCCATCTCCTCGCCGGTCTCGCGATCGACGTAGACGGCGCCCGGCTCGGCGTGGGTGATCGCCTCACGGCCAGAGGCGGCGGCGCGCATGCGGTAGAGCTGCTTCTCGTTCATCGCCGGGAAGACTAATAGCTTGGGCGGTTCACATGCGCGTTCTCATCTTTCACGGCTACATGCTGCGGGGCACCGGCAGCAACATCTACAACGCCAATCTGGCTCCGGCCCTTGCTCGGCTCGGCCACGAGGTGCACCTGCTCTGTCAGGACCGGGAGGTCCGGCTGGAGGGGGTGCAGGTTCACAACCCCGACATCGACGGCCTGCTTCCCGTCTACGTCAAAGACCCCTATGAGGGCTTCGAGGTCAAGACCTTCCCGGAGATGAGCGAGGCCGAGCTCGACCGCTACATCGAGACCAACGTGGCTGCGGTGAGGGAGGTCGCCGAGCGCGCCGGCGGGATCGACGCCGCCCTCGCCAACCACCTGGTGATGGGGCCGGCGATCCTCGCCCGCGCCGGGGTTGCTCCCTTCGCGGCGAAGATCCACGGCTCGGCGCTGGAGTACACGGTCAAACCCCATCCCCGCTTCCTCCCCTACGCCCGTGAGGGCATGGAAGCCGCCAACGGCGTCCTCATCGGCTCCGCCCATACCTCCAAGTCGCTATGGGAGGCCCTCCCCGACGTTCCGGGACTGCGGGAGAAGACGCGGCTGGGGCCTCCCGGCGTCGACGTCGGCGAGTTCCGCCCGCGCGGCGAGCGCGAGGACTTGGTTGCCTTCGTCGGCAAGCTGATCGTCTCCAAGGGGGTCGACCTCCTGCTCGCCGCCTGGCCGCTGGTGCGGGCGGCCCATCCGCGGGCGCGGCTCGAGGTCGCCGGGTTCGGCGCCTACGAGGAAGGGTTGCGCCGGTTGCTGGCGGCGCTGGAGCGGGGGGACCTCGACGACGCCCGCGAGGTCGCCCGCCTCGGCTGGGCCCTGGAGGGAGGGGAGGAGAAGCCGCTGTCGATCCTCTCCGCCTTTCTCGCCGACCCTCCCGCCGGCTACGCGGAGATGGCGAAGGGGGCGGCCGGGTCGGTCGAGCTGATCGGCCGGCTCGAGCACAGCGAGGTCGCCACCTTCTTCCCCCGGGCGGAGGCGATGGTGATGCCGAGCACCTTCCCCGAGGCGTTCGGGATGGTCTCCGTAGAGGCCGCCGCTTGCGGGACCCTGCCGGTCTCGGCGGGCCACTCGGGGATGCTTGAGGTCTCCCGGCAGCTCGCGGCGAGCCTGCCGGGAGAGGTCGGTTCGCTGACCTCGTTCCCGGTCGAGGAGGGGGCGGTCGAGGCGATCGCCGCCAGGTTGAACGCCTGGCTCTCGCTGCCTACGCCCGAGCGCGAACGCGCCCGGGCCGCTCTGGTCGAGGCCTCTACTCGGCTCTGGAGCTGGGAGGGAGTGGCCCGCGGCGTGCTCGCAGCGGCGGCTGGCGAAGTCGCGGATCTACCCTCGCCGGAGGCCTAGTGACGAGCGTCATTTGGGACCCGCAAAGCTTGACGCCGCCGCTTCAATAGAATGCCCGCCGCCCCAATGTACGGCCGCCTGCCCATAGTGAAGATGCTGCTGGTGACGCTCGCCTTGACGGCGGTGATCTCCGTGGTGATGGTCCCCATCAACTGGAATGGTCAGGGGGCATCTACCGCTGCGCCAAAGATCGATCACCTGCTGAACGTGATGATCGTCCTCTCGGCGTTCGTCTTCTCGCTGGTGATGGTGATGCTCTTCTACGCGCTTTGGAAATTCAAAGCCAAGCCCGGGGACGAGTCCGACGGCGAGCCGATCCACGGCAACACCCGGCTCGAGATCGCCTGGACCCTGATCCCGACGATCATCGTCCTCTTCGCCGGCGGCTACAGCTGGAAGGTGCTCGACGACATCGAAGACCCGGCGCCCCGCAACGAGCGCCTGACCGTCTCGGTCTTCTCGCAGCAGTTCGCCTGGAGCTTCGCCTACCCGGGCAAAGACTACGCCTGGACCGAAGAAGCGCTGCACGTCCCGGTCGATCGTCAAATCCACTTCAAGATGCACGCGCTGGACGTGATCCACTCCTTCTGGGTGCCCGAGTGGCGGATCAAGAAAGACAACGTTCCCGGCATCACCACCACGGCAATCGTGACTCCCGACAAGGTCGGGACTTACCAGCTCGTCTGCACCGAGCTCTGCGGCTTCGGCCACGCGACGATGCGGGCGAAAGTCGTCGTCGAGCCCTGGCCCAAATTCAAAAAATGGGTCGAGGGCCTGGAGCAGAAAGCGCCGAAAGAGCTGATGGAATCAGTTGAACTGGACTCCGTGACCAATCCGCCCGACCTCGGGGCCGGAGGGGCCTGAAAGGCATAATGGAGAGAGCTGATGGTTGACGCAATCAAGAGACCAGGTTGGTGGCGCGCGCTGCTCGGGACGATCGCCTTCGGGGCGTTCGGTTTCGGCCTCGTCATCGCCCTGCGGGCGATCGCCGACCTGCCGCTCTACCAGACCGAACAGACCGGCTACCCGCACATCATCGTGCCCGCTGTTTTGGCTCCGCTTGGCTTCCTGGCTGGCTTTGGCTGCTTCGATTACTGGCTGCGGTGGGCTATCGGCGCCCCGACGATTCCCGAGGACCACTCCCAGCACGGCGCCAAAACCTGGAAGGACTACTTCCGCTTCAACACCGACCACAAGGTGATCGGCGTTCAGTACGTCGTCACCACCTTCATCTTCTTCTTCCTCGGCGGTTTGATGGCGATGCTGATCCGGGCCGAGCTCGCGCAGCCGGGCACCCAGATCCTCGAAGCGTCCACCTACAACAGCCTCTTCTCCACGCACGCGGTGCTGATGATCTTCGTCTTCGTCATCCCGGTCTTCGCCGGCCTGGCGAACTACGTGCTGCCGTTGATGATCGGTGCCCCGGACATGGCCTTCCCGCGCCTCAACGCGCTCAGCTTCTGGATGTTGCCGCTGGCCGGGATCCTCTTCCTCGCCAGCTTCCTCGCCCCCGGCGGCGCCTTCGACGCCGGTTGGACCGGCTATGCGCCGCTATCGACGGGGGCTCCATTAGGGCAATCCTTCTTCAACCTCGGTGTCCAGTTCGCGGGAGCCTCGTCGATAGCCACGGCGCTCAACTTCCTGGTCACGATCATCACTATGCGTGCGCCCGGAATGACCTTCTGGCGGATGCCGTTGCTGGTCTGGGCGAACCTCTCGACCTCGCTGCTGGTCGTCGCCGCGACCCCGTTCATCGCCGGCGTCCAGTTCATGGTCCTCTTCGACCGCGCCCTGCACACCAACTTCTTCGACTTCGCGGCCGGTGGCGACGTGATCAGCTACCAGCACATCTTCTGGTTCTACTCGCACCCGGCGGTCTACATCATGATGCTGCCCGGATTCGGGATCGTCTCTGAGGTGATCTCGACCCACGCCCGCAAGCCGATCTTCGGCTACCGGTTGATGGCCCTGGCGCTGATCGGGATCGTCGTGCTCAGCTACTCGGTCTGGGCCCACCACATGTTTGTCGCCGGCATGTTCTCCTGGCTGCGGGTGCCGATGATGATCACCACCCTGCTGATTGCGGTGCCGACCGGAATCAAGATCTTCTCCTGGCTGGGCACGCTCTATTTCGGCAAGATCCACACCTATTCGACGGCGATGTTGTTCGCTCTTGCCTTCATCGTCACCTTCACGATCGGCGGCATCAGCGGCGTCATGCTCGGGATGGTCCCGATCGACATCCACGTCTCCGACACCTACTTCATCGTCGCCCACATCCACTTCGTCCTCTTCGGCGGCTCGGTCTTCACGATCTTCGCCGGCGTCTACCACTGGTTCCCGAAGATGACGGGTCGAATGTACGACGAGAAACTCGGACGGGTGCACTTCTGGGGGACGCTCGTCGGCACCTGGGGGACCTTCGTCCCGATGCACTGGGTCGGAATGGACGGGATGCCCCGGCGCGTCGCCGACTACGCCGAACAGTTCGGCGAGTGGAACTTGCTGATCAGTGTCTTCGCCTTCATTCTCGGTGCCGCCCAGCTCGTCTTCCTCTACAACATGATCATCAGCTGGCGGTATGGCCCGAAGGCCGATGCCAACCCCTGGCGCGCCAACTCGATCGAGTGGCAGGTCTCCTCGCCGCCGCCGATCTACAACTTCGACGAGATCCCCCGGGTCGTCGGCGGCCCCTACGAGTTCGGGATCCCCGGGGCCAAACACGCGATCATGGCGGGTGAAAAAGGCGCCGAGGTGCCCGCCGAGAGCGAAAAGAACGTGGTCGGGAGTACCTCATGAGCCCGGCAACGAGTGACGAGCGCAAACCCCCTTTGGTTTTCCTCAACGAGGTCGCCGGCGGCCGCAAACTGCTGCAGGCGATTCGCGAGCGCCGGGATCAGATCTCAGGTGTGGTCGTCGCCGCCCCCCAGAACCAGCCCTCGGTTGGCCAGCTGATCGACTCGGACGAGGTTCGAGAGGCCGCCCGCGCCCGGGTCGAGGTGACGATGGCCGTGCTGAGCGAGTTCGGGATCCCTTCGATTGGCGAGGTGCTGGATCCGGAGCCCTGGCTCGCGGTCGACGATGCCGTCCGCGCCCACCGCCCCAGCGAGGTGCTCCTTTCTTGCCTTACCGACACCCGCTACGGCTTCATGCGCCGCGACCTGGTCGAGTCGGTGCGGGAGCAGGTCGAACCCGAGGTAAAGCTGACCCACATCCCAGTGCGGATCGAAGACGACGCAATCCGCTGGGATCTCAACCACACCCTGGTCGTGGCAACGAAGACGGTTGCCGCGCCCGACCTGGTGACCCGGCTGAAGGAGCGCGCCGCCATCCGGCCCCACCGCTTCACGATCATCTGCCCTCGCGCCGAGGACGTCAGCGAGGCCCAGGTCGTTCGCGATCTCGCCTCGACCCTCGCCGAGCTTTACCGCTCCGAGATCGACGCCACCGGCCAGCCGATGAGCCCGGACCCCTTTGCCGCCGTCAAGAACGCGATCGAGCACTACCAGATCGATGATGTCCTCATCTCCACTTTCGCGGGCGAGAGCTCTCAGTGGCTCGAGGAGGACCTGATCGGCCGCGTGCGCGAGATCACCGACAAGTCGGTCGAGCACATCGAGGTTGGCCGCCCGGCGACCGCTGTTGCCGCCGCCGTCGCCGGGGGGGAGGCAAGCTGATGGAGAGCGCGTCCGTCGCCGTCGGCCACGCCGATCATCACCACCACGGCCCGCCGGAGGCCCACGAGAGCTCCCGCATTGACCGCCAGACGCTGGGGATCCTCCTCTTCATCGTCTCCGAGGTGATGCTGTTCGGGGCTTTCTTCGCCGCCTACTTCTTCCTTCGGGTCGTCGTCGACCCGCCGAGCTGGCCGCCGGAGCCCTTCGAGCTTCCGGTCGCGGTGGCGGGGATGAACACGGCGATCCTCGTTTCCTCCAGCTTCACGATCCACTACGCGCTGGAGTCGATCCGCCGCGGCAACCGCGCCGGCCTCAAACTGGGCCTGGTTGCGACCTGGATCCTTGGCGCCACCTTCCTCTTCATCCAGCTGAACGAGTACGCGCACATCGGCTTCAGCGCCCGTGACTTCGGCTTCGGTTCGATCTTCTACAGCCTCACCGGCCTCCACGGAGCGCACGTCTTCGTCGGCCTACTGCTGCTCTCGTTCGCGACGATCCGCGCCTTCCGCGGCCACTTCGGGCCAGCGGCAAAGGATCACCTCGGTGTCGAGCTGCCCGGGATTTACTGGCACTTCGTCGACATCATGTGGATCGTCGTGTACGTAACCGTCTACATCCTCTGAGGCGGCTGCAAATCCGCAGCTGGGCGCCGGGCTTTCTCGCTTCGGGAAGATCTTGAGATGAAGATCAACGAGGCGGCGGTGTTCAGGTGGGTTGTGATCTTTGGCGTCGCCGGTGCCGCGGTGATTGCGGTGACCCTGTTGACGCGGCCGTTGATCGGGGCTCTGTTGGGGTTGGCGCTGGTCATTGCCGGCTGCATCTACGGCTACCGCTGGGCGGCACAGAAGCGGCGCGAAGTTTCTTCAGAAAAGTAACTTGCTTAGACAAAATGTTGCACCTTGCTCTGTAGTCTGGCAGCATGCAAACCATGCCCAGGGAGAGCTGGACTGACGAGCGGCTTGACGAGTTCGGAAAGCGGATAGACGAACGCTTCGACCGCGTCGACGAACGGTTCAACGAGGTTGACGCGAAGTTCGAACATGTGGGTCAGCGGCTCGACAAAATCGATGGCCGTCTTGAGTCGATGCAGAAGACGCTGATCTTCGGCGTGATCGCCATGTCATCGGCCTACATCGCCGGCTTTGCCGCGCTTGTTACCCAGATCTAGGGGACGCCGGAGTAGCTCCAACGTCGCCAGCGTCAGCGCGATCGGGACCGTGGCGGGGCTCTGGTCGATGAAGAAGAAGAGCAGGTCGAAGCCGGGGCAAATCACGGCGGCGAGGGCGGCGCCCTGCAGCTGCAGGCGGCGGTCCGAGGCCAAGAGTGCGCCGAGAGTGGCGGCGATGAAGAGGTCGCCAAAGCCCATCACCGCTGAACCGAAGGCAGCGAACTGAAGGCGGGGGAGGTCGGCTGCCGGAGCGGCGGCGTTGAGGACGGCGTTGGGACCTTGGAGGAGATCGCCGGCGATCAGCCAGGCGTCGATGATCGCCATCGCGTAGATCCCCAGCTTCAACCAGCGTGGCGGAACCCCGCAGGCGACCAGCCAGCCGAGAGTGACGCAGGCCAGGGCGGAGAGGGCCAGGGCAGAGGTCTCGCCGGCCAGTGAGCCCTCCAGCACCCAGGCGCAGAAGAAGAGGGGAACGACAGCGAGGGCGGCATGGGGTCGGCCACCGCGCATCACCCACCCCAAGGCGGCTATCGCCAGGGGCGGCACCGCCACCAGGGCCAGGTAGGTGAGGAAACGGGCGCTCGCCGACTCGAGCGCGATCGCGGTGACGACGATGACGATCGAGAGCGGCAGGACGAGCGCCCACCAGCGGCTGTTGAGGCGCCGGACAAGGGCGGGGGCGGGTGCCCTGGGAAGGGCGACGAGAACGGCTTGGACGAGGCTGAGGACCCCGATCGAGAGCCAGAAGGGGAGCAAGCTTCAGATTGATCCTGCGGGCGCCGCCTGGCGCCGCTCGGGCTCCCCGTGAGTGGCGGCCGGGGAGGATTCGCCGCGTGGCTCGAGCCGTCCCGCCGCCGCCACCGTCCACAGCATCGCCAGCCAGTTGCCGACGGCGATGGTGATGTGGAGCCAGACCAGGCCGGCAGGGAGCTCCAGGGCCCATTGCAGGCCGCCGAGGGCACCCTGCACCCCTAGCAGGCCGATAACGACGGCTAGCGGCGTCAGAGCGCGTCTCTCCCCGCCCTGGCGGCGCAGAAGGAACCAGACGGCGATTGCCGCGAATCCGTAGATCGCGGCGATCGTGGCGTGGCGCTGGACCACCCACTCGAGGGTTTCAACGCCTTGGAAGTCGAAGCGCTGGACCAGCTCGCCCTCGTGGTCGCCTGCGTGTGGCCCCGAGGCCGTGGCGATCGTGCCGGCGAGGATCGTCAGCTGCCCGAGCGGAATCAGGGCTCGCACCGACCACACGCCGAGCCGGTCCTGTGAGCGGCGCCGCTGCCCTGGTTCGTAGCGCGAGCACCAGGCGAGGGCAAAGGCGGCGTCGAGCAGGATCATCGAGAGGATGAAGTGCGACATCACCAGCTCGGGAGCGAGGTGGTGTTTGACGACGAAGGCGCCGAGGATCGCCTGTCCCAGCACACCGAGGGGGAGCAGGGCTCCAAACAAGGCGAGGTGCCAACGAAACGGCTTGCGAAACCAGGCGAGAACGCTGGCGGCGATCACCGCGAAGCCGACGAAGCCGGTGAGCAGGCGGTTGCCGTACTCGATCACGGCGTGGTATTCGAGTGGGGGAGTCGTGCCGCCGTAGCATTTCGGCCAGTCCGGGCAGCCGAGACCGGAGCCGGTCAATCGCACCGCGGCACCCGTAAGGACGATCAACGCGAGGGCCGCGAGGGCGATGGCGGTGACCTGGGCGTAGCGTTCCGGGGAGATCTCGAGGCGGCTCTTCAAGCGTTCTCGCATCTAGGCATCCATCATGGCAGCGGCCCGCGGCCGCCTTCGATCAGCCTTTGGATTTACCGCCGGCTTCGCCGCCGGCGTTGTCGATCAGGTATTCGACCAAGTCTTTGACTTCTTTCGAAGACAGCAGCTGCTCGTAGTTCTGCGGCATCACGTTGGGGGGGTAGCCTTCCGCGATTTCGGCGTTCGGGTCGAGGATCATTTCCGTGACTTTCGCCTCGCTTTCGCCGGGAATCGCTTCGTCGAGGTTCGGCCCGGTGACGCCGCCTTCTTCGGCTGCCGCGAAGGTATGGCAGCCGCCGCAGCCGTTATTGGCGAAGACCTGGGCGCCCGGGCCGCCGGCGACTTCCGGCGGAGCGGCGCCGGGGACGCCCGCCCATTCGCCGACGTAGGCGGCGACGTCGTCAAGATCCTGGCCGGTGACGATGTCGGCTGGCATCGAGACCCGGGAGTTGCCGTTGACCTCGCGGGGGTACTCGACCTGCGCCTTGACGATCCCCTCGACCGTGTCGGAGTCGTTGCCAACCGCGCGAGCGGCGGCGAAGGCGTGGTCGAGGTTCGGCCCGATCTGGGCGCTGGTTCCTGCCTGCGCCATCGCGTGGCAGGTGCCGCATTTCTGGACGAAGAGGGCGCGGCCACGCTCGGGGTCAGCACTCGTGGTTCCGCAGCCGGAAGCGACCGCCGCGAGGGCGATCAGGGCCACGAGGGCGAACAGAGTGGTGGGAAGTTTCGACGGGCGAGCCATGGGGCGCAATGCGGAGCGAAGTCTATATGTCGGGGCGCTTGGGAAGCGCGCCGTCAAGGGGCCTTTGCGGGTAGCATTGAGGCGATTCGCACTAGCATGGAAATCGAAGCGCAGGGAGGTCGCAGATGCAGGTGAGAGACGGGATGTCGGAGATAACGCTGACCGTGGGTCCGTCTCACACGCTGCGTGACGCGGCGGCCAAGATGGTCGAGAAAGGGACCGGTGCGGCGCTTGTTCTCGACGCCGAGCTGCCGACTCCCTCGATCGTCACCGAGCGTGACCTGTTGATCTCCGTCGCTCGCGGCCAGGACCCGGCCGGGGAGCGGGTCGCCGACCACATGAGCGAGGGCGTTCTCACCGCCGCACCGGACTGGAGCCTCGAGCGCGCGGCGGCGGAGATGTCCCGCCGCAACGTTCGCCATCTGGTCGTCTTCGACGGTGGCGAGCCGATCGGGGTCCTCTCGATGCGAGACATCGTCCGCTGCTGGACGAGCGACGGTGCCACTTCAGAAATGCCGCTGCCGGGCTAGTAGCTAGCGCTGCGGAGGAGCGGAGATCGTTTCTACCGGCAGGGCGGCGCCGCGGGTCTCTTGGCGGCGGGGCAGGCGGTAGTAGTCGCGGGTGGCGCCGCGGGCGATGCTGCGGAAGGCCGCAATCAAGATGAGCGCGCCGACGACCGCGTAGACGACCGGCGGGAACATGAAGCCGCCGGCAAAGGTGCTGGCGGCCAGCCCGAGGACACCAAGCGCGAAGAAGGGCGGTGCCCAGGAAGGCCGGGACGCATAGATCGTCTCGCCGGGCTCGGGGATTTGTCGATGCTCGGCCATCCGACTAGCCCGCGATGTAGACGAAGGCGGTGACGAAGCAGAGGGCGAAGACCCCGGCGGCGATACCCCCGGTGATCAAGCCGGCGCTGATCTGTCGGCGTGCGTTCTCGCGATCCATGGCCGGATTTCTATCAGGCGACGCGGGGGAGGGTGTCGGTCAGACGTTGGCGGCGATCGCCATCGCCAGGAACAGCAGCGCCAAGTAGGCCAGCGAATAGAGGTAGGTCCTCAGGGCCCAGCGCCGATCACCGCTGCGGAGCAGCCGCAGCGCGCAGTAGATGAAGGCGGCGCCGAGGAGGATCGAGGGGATGACGTAGGCGACGCCGAGGCCGCCGGCACAGAAGGGCAGCTGGGTGACCGCGTAGAGGAGGACGGTGTAGAGGAGGATCTGGCGCCGCGTCTCCGCCTCGCCGCGGACCACCGGCAGCATCGGGATGCCCGCCTTCGCGTACTCGTCCTTCATCAGCAGCGAGAGCGCCCAGAAGTGGGGCGGGGTCCAGAAGAAGACGATCGCGAACATGTAGAAGGCCATGCCGCTGAGCTCGCCGGTGACGGCCGCCCAGGCGACCAGCGGCGGCACGGCGCCGGCGGCGCCGCCGATGACGATGTTCTGCGGCGTCCGCCGCTTCAACCACAACGTGTAGATGCCGACGTAGCCGACGAAGCCGGAGAACGAGAGCACCGCCGCCAGGGGATTGACGGTCAGCGAGAGCAGCAGGAAAGAGGCTGCGCAGAGGGCGATTCCGAAGGCGATCGCCGCGCCGGCCGAGATGCGGCCGGCGGCAACCGGGCGAGTCGCGGTGCGCGCCATCGTGCGGTCGATGTCGCGATCGATGGCGTGGTTGATCGCTCCGGCCCCGCCGGCGGAGAGGGCCCCGCCGAGGCAGGTGAGGAAGATCAGGCCGAGCGAGGGGTCGCCCGCTACATACATCGTCGTCACCGTGGTGAAGAGCAGCAGCGACTGCACCTTCGGCTTGGTCAGCGTCAGGTAATCGCGGACGACTGTGGGGAGGACGGAGCGGGGGGCGGCCGTCGTCGGGTTGGGCGCGGTTTGCGCGCCGGCGCCGGTTTGCATGGGGCTCAGGCTACCGGCTGCGATTCGCGGGCTGCCGCCTGCTCGCGGCGGCGGGCGCGATGGCCGATCGCCTCGCGGATGTCGCGCAGTGGCCGGGCGCTGCGGACGTCGGGGAGGACGTCGAAGTTGTGCGGCTCGGGCGGCGAGAGCGTCAGCCACTCGAGCGTGTCGCCGCCCCACGGGTCGTGACCGGCGGCGGGGCCGTTCGTGCGGCTGAAGATCGCGTTGAGGACCGTCAGCAGGATCCCGGCGGCAAGGATGAGGGTGCCGATCGAGGAGATCACGTTGTAGGCGGTGACGTCGTCGTCGCCGAAGTACTTGTAGGCGTCGATGATCTGACCCTCGAAGGTGCCGGCAAAGAAGAGCGGCACGAAGCTGACGAGGAGGCCGACCAGGGTGGTCCAGAAGGAGATCCGGCCGAGGCTCTCGCCCATAGTCCGCCCGGTCATCTTCGGGAACCAGTAGTAGAGGGCGGCGAAGCCGCCAAACACGGCGCCGCCGACCAGCGCGAAGTGGGTCGCGGCGGTGGCGTCGGTCGTGTTCCTCAGGTGCCAGGCGGCCGCCACCAGCGAGTGGCAGAGCTCGGCGGCGAGGCCGATCGAGATCGCGAAGAGCGCGCCCAGCGCGAACAGCAGTGGCGAGCGCATCCGCAGGGTGCCGCCGGCGAGGGTGGCGATCAGGTTGAAGATGACGAGGCCGTAGGGGACTATCAGCGCCAGCGCCATCAGCATCGCGTAGTACATCCAGCCGATTCCGATCGGCGCCGTCAGCATGTTCTGCATCCAGGCGAGCGTCCCGATCACGGCGATCGCGGCCAGCGAGGCCATCACCACCGGGCGGTTGAAGAGCGGTTTGCGGGAGAAGGCGGAGAAGATTTCAGCCAGGGTGCCGAAGGCGAAGATGAGGATCAGCATGTAGGCCCCGGTGAAGAAGATCCAGCTCAGGTGCTGCCAGAGAAGCGGTGCGCCGCCGCTGCCATCGGCGAAGAAGATCCCGTCGTAGTTGCGGTCGATCATCAGCATCGTCACCGCCGCCAGCAGCACCGGCCCGACGACGACCATCAGCCAGGAAGAGACGGCGGCAGCCCAGGCGAAGACGGGAACGCGGCGCCAAGCCATCCCGGGCGCTCGCATCGTCTTCAGCGTCGCCACCAGGTTGATCGCGAGGAAGAGGAGCCCCAGGGTCGCCAGCCCGGTGCCGGTGGCCCAGGCGTCGACGCCGTTGTTGGAGAGGAACGCGACCTCGCTCAAGGGGGCGAGCGGGTTGACGCCGGCCTCAGAGGGGGTGAAGAGGAAACCCGCGTAGATCACGGCCGCGCCGGCGATCCAGAGGTTCATCCCGATCTGTCCCAGGCGGGGCAGGGCAGTTCCGCGCGCCCCGATCTGCAGCGGCGTCAGGTAGTAGAAGAACCCGAATACGAGCGGCAGGGCGAAAAGGAAGATCGCCGTCGCCCCGTAGAGCGAGAGCATGCGGTTGAAGGTGACCGGGTCGAGGAAGGTGTTCTCTGGAACCAGCAACTGGATCCGCATCAGCACCAGCTCGACCAGGGCGATGAAGAGGAAGCCGAGGGCACCGCAGATGAGGATCTGGCCGATGTCCTTGTGGTCACCGGAGGTGGCGAGCTGCTGCCAGCGCGGGCGGCTGGTCTGGAAGCCGTCGGCGACGAGCTCGGGGCGGGGGCTGGGGCTCATGGCGTGTCTCCGGACTCGATCAGGCCGTTTACCCGGTCCTCGGCGGCTTCGATCTCTTCGTTCTGAGTTTCGATGAAGTCTTCGTATTCCTCCGGGGAGACCACTTCCACCGCGGTTCTCATCGCGGCGTAGGACTGGCCCGAGAGGGTGGCGGAGTTGCCCTCGAATTTGTCTTCGTCGTCGGTGATGAAGAAGACGCGGTTGGTCTTGCCGGGAACGGCGTCGGCTTTGCGGGCCAGATCGCTGACGTTCCAGGTGTGGACGACGTCGGTCGAGAGCAGTTCCAGTTCGACGGCGGTGTCGGCCGGGACGACCAGCTTGTAATACGAGAAGGCGCCGTTGGGGTAGTCGTAGCGCCACAGCCACTGCTGGCCGGTCGCCTTGATCTTCAGCGGCTCGCCTTTCAGCGAAGCCAGCCCAGCCTCGCCGCTCGTCGGCCGTTCGCGGGCGTTGTCGGTGAAGACGACCCCGAGGACGAAGAGCAGGGTGGCGAAGAGGGTGAGGAAGCCGCCGACTCGGAACTGCAGGCCGCGGCCGCTGAGCAGCTGGCGTGGCTCGGCCCCGCGCTGGGAGCGGAAGCGGCGGACCACGTAGAGCAGCGCCACCGTGACCACGACCATAAGAATCGCGGCGGCGGCGATGCCAATCCAAAGAAGGGTGTCGATCTGGTCAGTGCCAGGGGAGTGCGGCGACAAAGCGCGGCCATTCTATTCACGCCGGGCGGCGCCGCGGCTTGCGGCCACCGGAGGGAGCCCGACCTATACTCGCCGACCCTATGAAGAGGCTGAAGAAGCGCTCCCAGCCATCAAGCGCGCTTCGCCTTGCGGTGCGGGCCGGCGCCGTCGGCGCGATCGCCGCCGCAGCCGCGGTTCCGCTGCTGCGACGGCGGTTGGGGATCTCGACCGGGGTGACGGTCGCGGCCTGCGCGGCCGCCCCCCTGGGCCTGGCCGTCTTGCAACCCCGCTCGAAGCGGCGCGACGTCGCCCTCTTCGCGCTGCAGATGTGGGCCTTCACCGTCGCCCACGAGCTTCCCTACGACGATCCCGAGCGCCTTCGTTCCCGGCTCCGCACCCGCTACCCGATCCAGATCGACCGGATGATCGGCGGCGGTCGGCTCCCGAACGCCCGCCTTCAGCAGGCCCTTGCCGGCGTCCCGCAGGTGCGGGTCCTCAACAAGGCCCTCACCTGGACCCACTGGCTCTGGTTCATCGAGCCCTACCTGTCCTTGGCCCTGATCCTCAACCGCCACAACGAGCGCTTCCCCCGCTCCGCTCGGCAGATGGCGGCGGTCTTCGATCTCGGTTGCGCGGCCTATTTCGCGGTGCCGACGGCGCCGCCGTGGTGGTCTGCGGAGCAGGGGCTGACCGGGGAAGAGGTGCGGCGGATCATGGTCGAGGTGGGGGAACCGACCTGGGGGCGCGCCTGGGAGCGGATGTATGACGCCCTCGGCGGCAACCCATGGGCGGCGATGCCCTCGCTTCACTTCGCCACCTCTCTGGCCGCGGCGCTCTCGCTCGCGGAAGCGGGGAAGATCGAGGGGGCCGTCGGTTGGGGATATGCCGGTACGCTCGGTTTCGCCCTCGTGTACCTCGGCGAGCACTACGTCACCGATCTGATTGCCGGGGCGCTGCTGGTTGCCGCCGTAAGGAAGGGCGAGCCGCTCGCAGAACCCCTCGTTAGCGGGGTAAACGGGGTACTCCAGCGCCTGGAGAGGATTGCGAGCGGGTAACTTTCCCAGGCGTGTCTCCGCAAGACTCGGCGAACGGCGGTGGCCGCCTCGCCGAAATGCCGATATTCACCACGCGGCGGCTCGTCCAGACCCTCGTCGCGGTGCTGATCCTGCTCGGCGGGATCTATTTCCTCTTCCCGAAGCTGGTCGGCCTGGGGGACGCCTTCAACCGCCTCGACGAGGCGGAGCCGCTCTGGATCGGGATTGCGATCGGCTTCAACGTCCTCGCCTACGCGACCTACATCGCCCTCTTCAAGGCGGTGGTCGGCGGCGACGCTCTGCGCCTCAGCTGGCGCGAGACCTACGAGATCAACATGGCCGGGGTGGCCGGAACCCTGCTCTTCTCGGCCGGCGGCGCCGGTGGGGTGGCAGTCACCTACTGGGCGCTGCGCAAGGCCGGGATGCAGCGCCGGGACGTCGCCCGCCGCATGGTCGCCTTCGTCACCCTCCACTACGCCTTCTATCCGATCGCCCTGATCGTCTTCGGGGTCCTGCTGCGGACCGGGGTCCTCAACGGCAAGAGCTCGGTCGAGCTGACGATCATCCCCGCCGCTGTTGCAGGCTTCCTGCTGATCGTCGGGGTCCTGGTGGCGCTGATTCCCGCCGACGCGGATAAACGCCTTGCCCGCTTCGCCCACACCGACCGCCACCGCCTTTGGCTCCGCAACGCGGGCAAGGTGCCGGCGACGCTGGGTGAAGGGTTCCGCTTCGCTCTCAGCCTCTTCACCCACCCCTCGCGTGGTGGCCTCGCCGTGATCGGCGCCGCCGGGTACTGGGCCGCCAGCATCGGCGTGCTCTGGGCCTCCTTCCACGCCTTCGGAGTCCAGGTCCCGCTGGGCGTCGTCGTCCAGGGCTTCTTCCTCGGCATGGTCGCCAACCTCTTCCCGCTGGCGCCGGCGGGGGTGGGGGCGGTGGACGCCGGGATGATCGGCGCCTTCGTCCTCTTCGGAATCCCCGAGGAGACCGTCTTCCCGGCGGTGCTGATCTTCCGCCTGGTCGCCTTCTGGATGCCGATTCCCCTCGGCGTCTTCGCCTTTTTCCAGCTCCGCCACACGGTCCACCGCTGGGAAGAGGAGGAGCTGCCGATCGAAAGGGGGACCCATCCTGCGTCTGTTGACGAACCGGCTCCCCGAATTGCCTTCGACCGTCAGAAGAGTTACTATAAAAAGTAAAGTAATAGACTTCGGACGGCGAAAATGACTGAGAGCAAGAAGGTCGAGAACGTAATCATCATCGGTGGGGGGCCGGCCGGCTACACGGCGGCGCTCTACACCGCGCGGGCCAACTTGGAGCCGCTCGTCTTCGAGGGTTTCCAGTGGGGCGGCCAGCTGCAGAACACGACTGAGGTCGAGAACTATCCCGGCTACCCAGACGGGATCATGGGGCCGGAGATGATGGCCCAGTTCCGGGCCCAGGCCGAGCGCTTCGGGACCCGCTTCGTCACCGATGACGTCGACCGGGTCGAGCTCTCCGACGGCGGCGTCCAGAAGGTCTTCCTCGGCGACGAGGAGCACCGGGCCAAGACCGTGATCCTGGCGATGGGGGCGGAGCCGAAACGGCTCGGCGTGCCCGGTGAGATGGAGCTCGGCGGCCGTGGCGTCTCGACTTGCGGCGTCTGCGACGGAGCCTTCTTCAAAGACCAGAAAGTGATCGTGGTCGGCGGCGGCGACTCGGCGATGGAGGATTCGATCTTCATCTCCAAGTTCGCCAAGGACCTGACCATCGTCAACCGCCGCGACGAGTTCCGGGCCTCGAAGATCATGTTCGACCGGGCGCGCGAAAAGGACAACATCGACCTGAAGACCCCTTACGTGCCCGAGGAGTTCGTCGCCGGCGAGAGCGGCAAGCTCGAGAAGGTCCGCTTGCGCCACGCCGAGACCGGCGACGTCGAGGAGATCGGGACCGACGGCGCTTTCATCGCGATTGGCCACGTGCCCAAGTCTGAGGTCGTCCAGGGTCAGGTCGATACCGACGAGGACGGCTACATCGTCACCGAGCCCGGCTCCACCCGCACCAACCTCGGCGGCGTCTTCGCCGTCGGCGACGTCGTCGACCACACCTACCGCCAGGCCGTCACCGCGGCCGGGACGGGCTGCATGGGAGCGCTCGACGCCGAGCGCTTCCTCCGCGACTCCGATGTCCCGGTCGAGGCGCATTGGATGCCAGGCGGCGAGCCCACGGAGATCGCTACCGGCAGTGGCTGAGTGCGCCCACCTCGATGCCGTCACCTACCTCGATCTTCCCGAGGAGGGGGTCGAGGGGTGCGAGGAGTGCTTGGCGGCGGGGATGGAGTGGGTGCATCTGCGGATGTGCCAGACCTGCGGCCACATCGGCTGCTGCGACAACTCCGTCGGCAAACACGCCACCGCCCACCACCAGGACACCAGTCACCCGATCATCCGCTCGGCCGAGCCGGGGGAAGACTGGAGCTGGTGCTACGTCGACGAGCTGATGATGCGCCTCAACCGCGGCGCCGGCGCGTAGGCCGCGCCTTTCTCCGCCTCTAGCCGCTCGAGCAGCTCGGCGGCGCGGTTCGGGCCGATCAGCTCGGCGAAGCCGAGCGGCCCCAGCGGCCAGTTGAAGCCAAGCCGCATCGCCGTCTCCATGTCCTCGGGAGAGGCGATCTCCTCTTCCAGCGCGAAGGCGGCCTCGTTGGCGATCTGGGCGAGCAGGCGGCTCAAGACCTCCGCGGCGGCGGGGTCGATCTTCGCCAGCTGCTCGGGGTCGAGAGTTGGCGCCTCGATCTCCAGCTCCGGATCCGGCTCGCGCCCCTCTCCGTAGTCGTGGTAGCCGCGACCGCTCTTGCGACCGAGCCTGCCTTCGGCGACGAGTTTTTCCTGGATCGGGCTCGGCCGCCAGCGCTCCGGTTCGCCGCCCTGGCGGAAGAAGGAGCGGGCGATCTCGAGGTTGACGTCGAGGCCGATCAGGTCCAGCAGCTCGAACGGCCCCATCCGGAAGCCGCCGCCGAGGCGGACGATCCGGTCGATCGTGGCGACGTCGGCGACGTCGTCCTCGAGCATCCGCAGCGACTCCAGGGAGAAGGGGCGGGCGAGCCGGTTGGCGACGAAACCGGGACTGTCCTTGGCGCGGATCGGGGTGCGACCCATCTGTTCGGCCACCGCGGTCGTCTTCGCCAGGGCCTGCTCGGAGGAGCGCTCGGCAGCGACCACCTCGACCAGCCGCATCAATGCCGGCGGATTGAAGAAGTGCATGCCGACCACGCGCTCGGGCGCGGGGACGCCCTCGGCGATCGCCGAGACGCGGAGGGAGGAGGTGTTGGTGGCCAGTACCGGCTCGGGGCCGAGCGTCCGCGCCAGGCGGATGAAGAGGTCTCGCTTCAGCTCGACGCTCTCGGGCGCCGCCTCGACCAGCAGCTCGCAGCCGGCCAGCTCGTCGATCTCCGTCGCGGTCTCAACCCGGTTGGAGGCAGCCTCTGCCTCCTCCTCGCTCCAGCGCCCGCGGCTCGCTCCCTTCGCGAGATCCTCCCGCAGTGCCGCTGCGCCGGCCGTGGCCAGCTCGGGGGCGACGTCGTGGATCACCGTCGCGTAGCCGCCGAGCGCGGCCACCTGGGCGATGCCTCGGCCCATCGTGCCGGCGCCGATGACGCCGACGCGGGAGACGCTCACCGGCCGCGGAACCGCGGCTCGCGTTTCTCGAGGAAGGCGTTCATCCCCTCAATACGGTCCTCGCTCGCCATCGCCTGCTCGAACAGGCCTCGCTCGATCCGCAGGCCCTCCTCGAGGTCAGTCTGTTCGGCCGCCAGCACTGCCTGCTTGGCGAGCCGCGCCGCCAGTGGCGGGCGCTCGGCGACGAGCCGGGCGAGTTCGATCGCCTCCTCGAGCCAGCGGCCCTTCTTGGCGACTTTGTTGACGAGCCCCCAGCGCTGCGCCGTCTCGGCGTCCCAGCGACGTCCGGTCAGCACGTACTCCATCGCCCGCTGCTTACCGATCGCGCGGGCGAGCCGCTGAGTGCCGCCGCCGCCGGGGATGATCCCGAGGGTGATCTCCGGCTGGCCGAAGCGGGTCTTCTCGTCGGCAACGGTCATGTCGCAGGCGAGCGCCAGCTCGCAGCCGCCGCCGAAGGCGTAGCCGGAGACGGCGGCGATCGTCGGCGTGCCGATCGCCGCGAGGCGGATCCAGAACTCCATTCCCTTCGGATCAGGGGCGGCGTCGAGCGGCCGCTCGGCCATCGCCTTGATGTCGGCGCCGGCAGCGAAGAACTCGTCGGAGCCGGCGAGGACGACGCAGCGCACGTTGGGGTCGGCGTCGAGGCGCTCGAGGCTGGTGATGATCTCCTCCCGCATCTGCGGCGAGAGGGCGTTGCGCGCCTCGGGGCGGTTGAGCTGCAGCAAGGCGACGCCGGAGTCGTCGACCGAGACCTCGACCAGCCCGGCCACGCTCAGCTCTCTTGCAGGGGGAGCATGGCGTTGATCCCGGTCGCCGCCCGGCCGATGATCAGCTTCTGCAGCTGCGAGGTCCCCTCGTAGAGGGTGGTGACGCGGGCGTCGCGGAGGTAGCGCTCGACCGGGTAGTCGTCGACGTAGCCGGAGCCGCCGTGGACCTGGATCGCCAGGTTGGCGCACTCGATCGCCGACTCGGTCGCGTAGAGCTTCGCCACCGAGGTCTCCGTCGCATTCGGTTTGCCTTCGTCCTTCAAGAGGCCGGCGCGCAGGACCAACATCCGGCTGGCGTCGCGCTTGAGGATCATGTCCGCGATCATCTCCTGGACAAGCTGGAAGCGGGCGAGGGGGACGCCGAACTGCTTGCGCTCCTTGGCGTACTCGACCGAGCTCTGCACGCAGCCTTCGCAGATGCCGACGCAGCCGGCGGCGACGCTGTAGCGGCCGTTCTCCAGTGCGCTCATCGCGACTTTGAAGCCATCGCCGACTTCGCCCAGCATCGCGTCGGCGCCGACCTCGACCGCGTCGAGCGAGATTTCCGCCGTGTCGGAGGAGCGCAGGCCGAGCTTGCCGTGGATCTCCTGGGTGGAGAACCCCTCGCTATCGGTCGGGACGAGGAAGCAGGCGAGGCCGCGGTGTTTTGCCGCCGGGTCGGTCTGGGCGAAGATCAGCGCCAGCTCGGAGTAGTTGCCGAGGGAGATCCACATCTTCTGGCCGCTGATCGACCAGCCGTTGTCGGTCTTGGTCGCGCGGGTGCGCAGGTTGGCGGCGTCGGAGCCGGTGTCGGGCTCGGTCAGGCCGAAGCAGCCGAGCGCCTCGCCCGAGCAGAGCCGCGGCAGCCACTGCTGCTTCTGGGCGGCCGTGCCCCACTTCTCGATTGGGCCGGCGACGAGCGAGGTGATGACGGAGACGACGGTGCGGGCCGAAGAGTCAGCGCGACCGATCTCCTCGGCGATCAGCCCGTAGCTGACGTAGTCGAGGCCGCGGCCGCCGTGCTCTTCGGCCACCGGCGCCCCGAGGAACCCGATCTCACCCAGCTTGCGCGCCAGCTCGCGGTCGAAGCGGCCGGCGCGGTCGTTCTCGCGGACGTTGGGGAGGATCTCCCGCTCGGAGAATTCGCGTGCCGCTTCCCGGATCAGCTTCTGCTCGTCGCTGAACTGGAAGTCCATCAGAGTTCGCGCAGCTCCCTGCCCAGGGTCTCCGCGAATGCCTCCTGGGCCTCGCGCGTGCGGGGGCCGGGTGCGTCGGGGAAGGTCGTGCCGTCAACTGAGGAGACCGCCTGGATCTCCCGCGTGGTCGAGGCGAGAAACGCCTCCCGGGCGGCGCGGAGGTCGTCGATCGGCCAGGTGCCCTCCTCGACCTCGAGCGCCTTGATCATGCGGTCGCGGGTGATCGACTCCAGCACCCCGTCATCGAGCGCCGGCGTCCGCAGTTGGCCCTCTTGGGAGACCCAGAAGACTGAGGAGGTGGGGGGCTCGAGGACGATGCCGTCGGGGCGGACCAGCACCGCCTCGTCGGCACCTTGGCTCTTTGCGATCCGCGTCGCCTGCATGTTGGCGGCATAGGAGAGCGACTTGACGCCGTTGAGGATCACCGAAGGGCAGTAGGTGACGGTGGCGAGGCCGAGCGTCTCCGGGTGGGCGGGGATCGGCTCGGTGGCGGCGATGCGGCGGCCGCCGCGAGTGACGATCAACCTCAGCTGGCCTTCGAGCGGACCGGCCTGCGAGAGCAGCGCCTCGATCTCGGCTTCGAGCGCGCCGCGGTCGAACTCGAGTGAGATCGCGGCGGCGGAGCGTCCCAGCCGGTCGAGGTGGTCGACGAGGGCGAAGGGCTTGCCGCCGTAGAGGCGGATCACCTCGAAGGCGCCGTCGCCGCGGTAGAGCCCGTCGTCCTTGAGCCCGACCGTTGCCTCGGCGGTCGGGGTGATGGTCCCGTTGACGCTGGCCAGCTCTTCGAACCCTGCGTTCATAGTGGCCGAGGCTACCTGTTCGGCGCGGCGAGCAATCAGTCGGTTTTGGTGCGGATCGGGCAGCGTGCCGCGTTCGCGCGCAAGCACTTCAGGCGCGCCCATTCGATCCGGAAGTGGCTGTCCCAGGTGACGCCCTGTCGCTGGCGGACGTAGAAGGGGGAGACGACCCCGGCGTAGACGGTGGGTCCGGCACGCCAGCCGACCTCACAACGGAAGCGACTGCGGTCGGCGCGGCGGCAGCCGCCGAGCAGCCGCTCGGCGCGTTCGAACCGCTCGCCGAAGGAACGTTGCAGGGTAAAGACGGTGAACGCCTCGGCCGTCGGCCGGGTCATCAGCGGGAACGGGGTGTCGGGATCGACGAGCGGCTGGGGCCCGCCGAATTCGACCGCGGTGATCCATTCCGCAACCCAGGGGGAGACGAAGTCGGCGCGGGTGAGGACGTTGGGCAGCTCCGTGTTGCAGAAGGGGCCGCCGCTGCTGACGATCCCCAGCTCGACCGGGGTGCCGTCGGCGCGTTGGCCGATCGCCGGGCCGCCGCTGTCGCCGAAGCAGCCGCCGCTCTTCTTCGTCGCGACGTCCAGGGTGCAGGCCTGGGCGCTCGGCGAGAAAGGCGGGTAGTAGCGCTCGGTCTTGCGTTTGCAGAAGGAGGGCCTCTGGACGACCATCGCGGTGGCGCGGAGGCTGTCGGGGCCGTCGGTGGCATTCGATCGGGTCAGTCCCCAGCCAGCGAGCTGCACACCTGCTCCGCCGGCGTAGAGGGCGGCGTCGGCGGGCCCCGCGAGCGCGATCGGCGGCGCCAGGGTGGGGCGGTCGAGGATGAGGATGGCGGCGTCACCGACGAGGCTGCCGGGGTCAAAGCCGGGAAAGACGTGCGTATCGACCACGCCGAAGACGTTCTCGCGCAGGGATTTGCCGGGGGCGGTGGTGCCGGTGGCGACCGCGTAGCTGCCGGCCGTGGTGAAGCGACCACGCTCGATGTCCTCGACGCAGTGGGCGGCGGTGAGGATCACCCGCGGCGAGACCACGGTGCCGGTGCAGGCGAATCCGCCTTTGCCCTCACGCGCCTGGATGTAGGCAAGCGAGGGGAACTCGGCGATCGTCGCCGAGCGGCCACCGATGATCGAGGCGGAGGCGCCATCGTCAGTGGGGCGAGCCGATGCGGGGAAGGCCGAGGCGACTGCGGGGAGGGTGAGCAACAAGACGAGTAGCGAGCAGCAGAGGGTCGCTGCCGCCGTGCCCCTGCCCAAGTCCCCCCGCGTCCTCATCTCTCGAAAGCCTAGTGGGGGCGGGCGGTCAGACCGCTTCGAAGACGGTGGCGAGGCCCTGGCCGACGCCGACGCAGAGGGTGGCGACGCCGTACTTGCCGCCGCGATGGCGCAGCTCGCGGACCAGGGTGCCGGAGAGGCGGGCGCCCGAGCAGCCGAGGGGGTGGCCGAGGGCGATCGCGCCGCCGTTGACGTTGAGCCGCTCCTCCTCGATGCCGAGCTCGCGGGCACTGGCGAGCACCTGCGAGGCGAAGGCCTCGTTGATCTCGACCAGGTCGATTTGGTCGATCGAGAGGCCGGCATGCTGCAGCGCTCGGGGTACGGCCTCGACTGGGCCGATACCCATATAGGCGGGGTCGACGCCGGCGACGCCGGTCGAAGCGACGCGGGCCAGTGGCTCGACGCCGAGCTTTTCGGCGCCTTTCTCGGAGGTAACCAGCAGGCAGGCTGCGCCGTCGTTGAGGGTCGAGGAGTTGCCGGCGGTGACCGTGCCGCCCTCGCGGAAGACCGGCCGCAGCTTCGCCAGCTTCTCGGCGGTTGCCTGCGGCCGCGGCCCCTCGTCGGCCTCGACCAGCACCGTCTCGCGTCCCTGGGGTGACTCGATTGGGACGATCTCCTCGGTGAACCGGCCCGCCTCGGTGGCGGCGACGGCACGCTGATGGCTGCGCAGGGCGAAGGCGTCCTGGTCCTCGCGGCTGATCCCAAAGCGTTCGGCGACGTTCTCGCCGGTCTCGCCCATCGCCTCGGTCGAGACCCCGAGCTCGGCCATCCGCGGGTTGATCATCCGCCAGCCGAGGGTGGTGTCGTGCATCGTCTGCGGCCCCCGGGGAAGTGCGCGCTCTGGCTTCTCGACCACCCACGGCGCCCGGCTCATCGACTCGACTCCACCCGCCAGGTAGAAGTCGCCCTCGCCCGCTTTGACCGCCCGAGCGGCGCTGTTGATCGCCTCCAGGCCGGAGGCGCAGAGGCGGTTGACGGTGGCGCCGGG
>Ga0190275_10000303_pt1 | contig 47631 bp, 38 predicted proteins | sample Popmic550T_FD_133745 | JGI IMG/M metagenome (GOLD analysis project Ga0190275, IMG submission 133745) | Populus adjacent soil microbial communities from riparian zone of Yellowstone River, Montana, USA - 550 T | ecosystem: Environmental > Terrestrial > Soil > Riparian zone > Trees stand | place... | reverse complement strand
TGAGAGGGGGCAGGCAGGTCCTGTTCTATGTGCTGCTGGAGCACCAGTCGTCGGTGGACCGATGGATGGCGCTGAGGATGCTGCGGTACGTGGTGCGCCAACTGGAGCACTGGCGCCAGGAGCACCCGGGAAGCGAGCGGCTGCCGGTCATCCTCCCGCTGGTGATGTACCACGGGCCTGGAGGAGCCTGGAGCGCGCCCCGGCGGGTGGAGGAGCTGTTCGACGTGCCCGAGGAGCAGCGGGAGCTGTGGAAGACGCTGCTGCCCCTCTTCGGGTATCGCGTGGACGACCTGACGATGGAGCGAGAGGAGGCGCGGAGGGCGCGGCCATGGCCTGCTCTGGCGAGGCTGGTACTGCTGGCGCTGGTGTATGGACGCAGCGAGCAGCTGGCACAGCGGCTGCCTGGCTGGGGAGAGCTCTTCGTTCAGGCGCACGAGGCGCCCAATGGAGAGGAAGAGGTAAGTGCTGTCTTCCACTATCTGCTGTGGGTGGGGGAAGAGGCAGCCAAGAGAGTCTCGGTGGCTATGTTAAAGTCCGTGGTGGGTGCGAGGCGAACGGAGGAACTGATGTCAGCCTGGTTTGAAGAGCACTTCGAGCAGGGGCGGCAGAAAGGCAGGGACGAGGGGTTGGCCAGGGGGTTGGACGAGGGGCTGGCCAAGGGGCTGGCCAGGGGCCGGGCGGAGGCGGTGCTGCAACTCCTCTCCGTGCGCGGCGTGCCTGTGGACAGCATGGCCCGCCAACGCATCCTGTCCTGCACGGACCTGGGCACCTTGGAACGCTGGCTCGAGCGCGCGGCGACGGCGGCCCAGCTCGCGGACGTCCTGTAGAAGCGGCTGACCTTTGCCGGGGGGCCGCCTGCCACAAGCGCTTATGGGCTGAAACCGCACGACGACGCGATGGAATCACCCCGCGCCGCTCCCTGCGGTAGCATGACCGAGTGCCATGAGTGAACCGAACCTCTCCTCTTTCATCTGGTCCGTCGCGGACTTGCTGCGCGGCGACTACAAGCAGTCTGAATACGGGAAGGTCATCCTCCCGTTCACGGTGCTGCGTCGCCTCGACTGCGTGCTCGAAGCGACGAAGCCCGCCGTCCTCGCGGAGAAGAAGCTGCGCGAAAAAGCCAAGCTCAACCCCGAGCCCTTCCTGCTCAAGAAGTCCGGCCAGCTCTTCTTCAACACGTCGCCGCTCGACCTGAAGAAGCTCATGGGCGACCAGGACCACATCGGCGAGAACCTCCGCGCCTACGTGGAGGACTTCTCGCCCGCGGTGCGTGACATCTTCGAGCACTTCGAGTTCCACACGCAGATCGACAAGCTCGCGAAGGCCGGACTGCTGTACCTGGTCACCGAGAAGTTCGCGAACATCGACCTGCACCCCGAAGCCGTGAACAACGCGCAGATGGGCCTCGTCTTCGAGGAGCTGATCCGCAAGTTCGCCGAGCTCTCGAACGAGACCGCCGGAGAGCACTTCACGCCCCGCGAAGTCATCCGGCTCATGGTCAACCTCCTCTTCATCGAGGACGATGCCGCGCTCTCGAAGCCCGGCGTCGTGCGCTCCCTCTATGACCCGACGGCCGGCACCGGCGGCATGTTGAGCGTGGCCGGCGAGCACCTGACCGGCCTGAACCCCGGTGCCCGCCTCGTCATGTACGGACAGGAGCTCAACCCCGAGTCCTACGCCATCTGCAAGGCGGACATGCTCATCAAGGGGCAGGACATCGCCAACATCATCTTCGGCAACACGCTCTCGGCGGACGGGCTGCACGGCAAGCACTTCGACTACATGCTCTCGAACCCGCCGTTCGGCGTGGAGTGGAAGAAGATCGAGAAGGAGGTCCGCAAGGAGGCCGAGCAGCTCGGCTACAACGGCCGCTTCGGCCCCGGCCTGCCGCGCGTGAGCGATGGCTCGCTGCTCTTCCTCCTGCACCTGGTCTCGAAGATGCGGCCGGCGAAGGACGGTGGCAGCCGCTTCGGCATCGTCCTCAATGGCTCGCCGCTCTTCACCGGCGGGGCGGGCTCGGGCGAGAGCGAGATCCGCCGCTACATGCTGGAGAATGACTTGGTGGAGGCCATCATCGGCCTGCCCACGGACATGTTCTACAACACGGGCATCAGCACCTACGTGTGGATCGTGAGCAACCGCAAGCCCGCCCAGCGCAAGGGCAAGGTGCAGCTCATCGACGCGAGCAGCTTCTTCCAGAAGATGCGCAAGAGCCTCGGCAGCAAGCGCAAGGAGCTGAGCCCCGAGCACATCGACGACCTCACGCGCATCTTCGGCAGCTTCAAGAAGGTGACGCGGGAGGGCGTGCCCATCAGCCGCATCTTCAAGAACGAGGACTTCGGCTACCGCACCCTCACGGTCGAGCGCCCCGAGCGTGACGGCCAGGGCCGCCCGGTGCTGGGCACGAAGGGCAAGGGCAAGGACAAGCCCGTGGCGGACGCGAACCTGCGCGACACGGAGAACGTCCCGCTCTCCGAGGACGTGGAGACGTACTTCCAGCGCGAGGTGCTGCCCCATGCGCCCGACGCCTGGATCGACCCCGAGAAGACGAAGGTGGGCTACGAGATTCCCTTCAACCGGCACTTCTACGTCTTCAAGCCGCCGCGCTCGCTCGCAGAGATCGACAAGGACCTGAAGGGCGTCACCGATCGCATCCTCACAATGATCGGCGGGCTCTCGCAATGAGCTTCCCGTGAAATCAGGGCTGAGCTCTCTCTTGGTGGCACTGCTGGTGGGCTGCACTGGCCCGGCGCAGGTGCTGCGTGTGGAGATGCAGCAGAACGGGCCTGCCGTCCACGTTCCAAGAGGTGAGCGCGCCCCGGTGGAGTTGGACGAGGAATCCTTCCAGGAGTCCTTCGCAGCTCAGGCCCCCGGCGTGGGCCTCTCTCCTCAACCGCTCCAGCAGGCACGGCGGCTGTGGTTGACCCCCTCCCGTGGCGCGTATGAGGGGACTCGGACACACCTGGGCCTTGTTTCGGTGAATACGCGAGAGGACGTGCCTCGAGCTCGCCTTCTTCCAGAGCCCACTGAAGAAAATGAGGACATCACTCGTGGCTACAGCCTGTGGTGCCAGGAGAAGTCCAAGCCCTCCGACTGTCTCCAGTTGCTGGAGGGGGGTGCCCTGTTGGACAAGGACGGCAAGCGCGCCCTGGCCTTGCACTTCGCCATGGCCTCGCTCTGGCTGGAGACCCAGGAGGCGCTGGGACGGATGGTGGATCCACTCGCCATTCAGGCCACTCTCATCTCCGCCATGACCCTGTACCTCATGCTCTGGGTGCTGCCCGAGCCTTTCTCCAAGGGGCTCGCGGCGGCCATGACGGTGGCGCTCATCGGCTACCTGGGCTTCGACACCGTCTGGAGCCTCTTCCAAGGCTGGACCCGGTTGGTGGCGGAGGTGGACAACGCCTCCTCGTTCGACCAGGTGCGCACCTCGGGGCGGCGCTTCAGCAAGGTGATGGGCCCCAACGCCGCCCGAGTCTTCGTCCTGCTCTTCACCGCCGCCGCCGGGAGCACCGCAGCCGGCTTCGCATCCAAGTTGCCCTCACTTCCCGGAGCCTCCCAGGCCACCCTGGTGGCCGAGGCACAGGGGGGCGTGCGTCTCTCCCTCGCTGCGGCGGTGGACACGGTGACTGTCTCAGCGCAGGGCGCCACCGTCGTCCTGGCACCCGGCGCCGTCACCATGGCCAGCCAGGGTGTCAGCAGCGGTGGCTCCCCTGCCCCCCGCAGCACGACCGTCTACGTCTCGCAAGGCCCCGGTGGGCAGGTGCAGTACGTGGGCATCACCCATGACCTGGCGCGACGTACGGCGGAGCAACTTCGGAAGAAGGGCATCAACATTGAAGAATTCATGAGCAATCTCTCACGGGAGGATGCACGCGCCGTCGAACAGGCTCTCATCGAACTCTATGGCCTTCAGAAGAATGGGGGCACGCTCCTGAACCGCATCAACAGCATTGCACGGTCAAATCCCAAGTACGCCAACCTGCTGCGCAGGGGAAAAGAGATCCTTGAGACTCTCAAGAACGTGGAGGGATTGGAATGACCAGCCCTCGCAAGAGAGCGCGGTTCGGAGACCTCTTCGAGGTACGCACACCGCGTGGCCTCGCCTATCTGCAATACACATCCAAGCATCCTGTTTACAACGATACCGTCCGCGTGCTTCCAGGGCTCTTCGCGCAGCGCCCTCCCCCTGATCAGTTGGCGGCCCTGGCAACATTGGAGGGTTATTTTACTTTCTACCGGGTGGGCCTTGCGGCCAAGCAGGGCCTCGTTGAGCTCGTCGGCAACTACCCCATTCCATCAGGCCTCGAGGCTCCTTCCAAGTTGCTGAGGGCGGGGTTCCGGACGCGTGAGGGCCAGGCACTCTCCTGGTGGCTCAGGGACGGGACCCACGAAACCTTGCTGAAGAGAGCGCTCACTCCTGAGGAAAAGCGCATCTCTCTGGCGCAGATGTGGAACCACGAGTTCCTGGTAGAGCGCCTGGCCGGACAGTGGCGGCCTGAACATGAGCATTCAGAACGTCCGCGCCAGGAGAATCAACACCCGAAGGCTCCTCTCGGCAACGGGCCGCCGCGCATGCGCCACTTCCTGTACTTCGCTCGGGCTAAGGAGAGCCAGGCCGTGGCGGGCGAGCTGCGTGAGCGCGGCTTCAGCGCCGAGCGCCGCAAGAGCGCTGACGGGAGGCGCTGGCTCGTTCTCGCCACGCACTCGCCCACTCCAGGGGATCCGACTGGGCTCTCCGTCCGTGAGGACTTGGAGCGCCTGGCCCAGCAACACTCGGGCGAGTACGACGGCTCGGAGATGGAACTTCCGGGGTGATGTGGGCACGTCCCAGAACACATCGCGGCGCTGCTACGAGCCTATGAGCGCTTCCCAGAAATGGGCGGGCGCGCCGCGCCACCCCTGAGGTAGCATGAGCGGGTGCCATGAGTGAACCCACCCTTTCCTCTTTCATCGAATCCGTCGCGGACCTGCTGCGCGGCGACTACATCTACGTCTTCAAGCCGCCGCGCGCGCTCGCGGAGATCGACGCAGACCTGAAGGGCGTCACCGGCCGCATCCTCACAATGATCGGCGGGCTCTCGCAATGAGCTTCCCGCGCTACCCGAAGTACAAGGACAGCGGCGTCGAGTGGCTGGGCGAGGTGCCGGCGCACTGGGAAGTGGGACCGCTGAAACGCTATTGGACAGTGACCGATTGCAAGCACATCACGGCGGAGTTCGTCGATGACGGGGTTCCGATTGTGAGCATACGCGAGGTTCAGGGCCGGTGGATCGACCTCGAAGAGGCCAAGTGCACCACCGAAATCTTCTATGAACTTCTAATTGAGGGCGGCCGTCGTCCCATGCCTGGCGACTTGATCTTCTCTCGCAACGCGACGGTCGGCGAGGTCGGACAAGTCCACGCTGACCACCCCAGATTTGCAATGGGGCAGGATGTCGTCCTCCTTCGCAAGCTTTCGCCTGAACTCTCGTCCGACTATATGCAGCAGGTGATTCGCTCGACCGCCGTGACTCACCAATTGGCAATGCTGATGATCGGTTCGACGTTCAAGCGCATCAACGTCGAAGAGATTCGATCACTTGTTGTGCCGACGCCCCCAGCCGCTGAGCAAAACAAGATCGCCGCCTTCCTCGACCGCGAGACCGCCAGGATCGACGCGCTGGTGACCGAGCAGCAGCGGTTGATTGATCTGCTGAAGGAGAAGCGCCAAGCCGTCATCTCCCACGCCGTCACCAAGGGGCTGAACCCCGACGCGCCAATGAAACCCTCGGGCGTCGATTGGCTGGGCGAGGTGCCGGCGCATTGGGAGGTGGTGCCGCTCAGGCATTCCATCACCAAAGTCGATCAGGGGTGGTCACCGCAGTGCTTGGGCGAACCAGCACCTGAAGGCGAATGGGGAGTCCTCAAAGTTGGCTGTGGCAATGGGGACAAGTTTGACCCGAGAGAGCAGAAAGCGCTTCCTTCGGATGTCGCTCCACTAGAACAGTACGAAATCAAGGCTGGCGATATTCTGATGAGCAGGGGCAATACACTTGAGCTTGTCGGCATGGCGACGCTGGTTCCGGAAGTGCGGCGGCGTCTCCTGCTCTCTGACCTCCTTTATCGCTTCCATGCGCTGTCTTGGTGCACGGACCCCGAGTTCTTGGTTTTGTCCCTTCGCTCTCGCAGCGTTCGTTTCCAGATCGAACGGGAGGCGACAGGCACGAGCCCATCAATGAAGAAGATCGGCCAGGCGACTGTTAGGTCGCTTGTCATCCCGCGTCCTTCGCTAACCGAGCAGCGTGCAATCGTCGGTTACATACGAGAGCAAACCGCGAAGATAGATTTGCTCGCCGCCGAAGCCCAGCGAGCCATCGAACTCCTCCAGGAACGTCGCGCCGCCCTGATCTCCGCCACTGTCACCGGCCAGATCGATGTTCGCGCCATCGCCGCCAGGGCCGCCGCGTGAGCCTCCACAAGGAAATCAGCTTCGAGACCGAGATCTGCGCGCACCTCGCGGCCCACGGCTGGCTCTACTCCGAGGGCGACTCCGCCACCTATGACCGCGCACGGGCGCTCTTCCCCGCTGACGTGCTGGCCTGGGTGCAGGCCTCGCAGCCCAAGGCGTGGGAGGCGCTGACGAAGAACCACGGCAGCAAGGCCGGGGAGACGCTGCTCAGCCGCCTGCGAGACCAGCTCGACCAACGCGGCACGCTCGACGTCCTGCGCCACGGCCTCGAGCTACTGGGCCTCAAGCAACCGCTCAAGCTGGCCGAGTTCAAGCCCGCGCTCGCCATCAACCCCGACATCCTCGCCCGCTACCAAGCCAACCGGCTGCGCGTGGTGCGACAGGTGCGCTACTCCGTCCACAACGAGAACAGCATCGATCTGGTGCTCTTTCTCAACGGGGTGCCTGTGGCGACGGTCGAGCTGAAGACCGATTTCACTCAGAGCATCACGGACGCCGTCGACCAGTACCGCTTCGACCGGCTGCCGTACCCCAAGGGGCAAGCCGCCGAGCCGCTGCTCTCCTTCCCGAGCGGCGCGCTGGTGCATTTCGCGGTGAGCAACAGCGAAGTCCACATGGTCACGCGGCTCGCAGGCCCGGAGACCGCCTTCTTGCCCTTCAACCAGGGCAACGACGGCGGAGCGGGCAACCCGGTGAACCCCGCCGGGGGCCACCGCACTGCGTACTTGTGGGAGCAGGTCTGGGCGCGCGAGAGCTGGCTCGAACTCTTGGGGCGCTACCTCATCGCCCAGCGCGACAAGAAGAAGCAGATCACCCGCGTCATCTTCCCGCGCTACCACCAGCTGGACGTCACCCGGAAGCTCCAGGCCGCCGTGCTCGCGGACGGGCCTGGCGCGAAGTACCTCGTCCAGCACTCGGCCGGGTCGGGAAAGACGAACTCCATCGCGTGGACGGCGCACTTCCTGGCCGAGCTGCACGACGCCCAGCACAAGAAGGTGTTCGACACGGTGCTGGTCGTCTCCGACCGCAACGTCATCGACTCCCAGCTCCAAGAGGCCATCTTCGACTTCGAGCGCACCACCGGCGTGGTGGCGACGATCACCCACAAGGACGGCAGCAAGAGCGGCAAGCTCGCCGAGGCGCTCTCGGGCGACAAGAAGATCGTCGTCTGCACGATCCAGACGTTCCCCTTCGCCATCAAAGCCGTGCGTGAACTGTCCGCGACGCAGGGCAAGCGCTTCGCGGTCATCGCCGACGAGGCCCACAGCTCGCAGACGGGCGAGGCCGCGTCCAAGCTCAAGGCCGTCCTCTCCCCGGAGGAGGTGGCCGAGCTCAACGACGGTGGCGAAGTGAGCAGCGAGGACATCCTGGCGGCGCAGATGGAGTCACGAGCCGCTGATTCGGGCATCACGTTCGTCGCGTTCACGGCCACGCCGAAGAACAAGACGATGGAGCTGTTCGGCACCCGGCCGGACCCGTCGCGCAAGCCCGCGCCCGACAACATCCCGACGCCGTTCCACGTCTACTCCATGCGCCAGGCCATCGAGGAGGCGTTCATCCTCGACGTGCTGAAGAACTACACGCCGTACAGCCTGGCCTTCAGGCTCGCCCACGAGGGCAAGGAGATCGACGAGAAGGAGGTCGAGAAGAGCGCCGCGCTGAAGAAGATCATGGGCTGGGTGAGGCTCCACCCCTACAACATCGCCCAGAAGGTGCAGGTCGTGGTGGAGCACTACCGCGCGCACGTCGCCCCGCTGCTCGGCGGCCAGGCCAAGGCGATGGTCGTCGTGGCCAGCCGGCTCGAGGCCGTGCGCTGGCAGCTCGCCATCGAGAAGTACATCCAGGAGCACGGCTACAAGATGGGCACGCTCGTGGCGTTCTCCGGCGAAGTCCTCGACAAGGACTCCGGCCCGGATCCCTTCACGGAGCACAGCCGGACGCTGAACCCCCACCTGAAGGGCCGCGATATTCGCGAGGCGTTCAAGGGCGGCGAGTACCAGGTGCTGCTCGTCGCCAACAAGTTCCAGACCGGCTTCGACCAGCCGCTGCTCTGCGGCATGTACGTAGACAAGCGCCTGGCGGGCATCCAGGCGGTGCAGACGCTCTCGCGGCTGAACCGGGCGTACCCGGGCAAGGAGACGACGTACGTCCTCGACTTCGTCAACGACCCGGCCGAGGTCCTCGAAGCCTTCAAGGCGTACTACACGACGGCGGAGCTCTCGGCCACGACCGACCCGAACCTGGTGTTCGACCTGCGCGCGAAGCTTGACGCTGCCGGCCACTACGACGACTTCGAGGTGGACCGTGTGGTCGGCGCGGAGCTTGACCCCAAGGCGAAGCAGAGCGATCTCGTGAAGGCCCTCGAGCCGGTGGTGGACCGGCTGATGAAGCGGTTCAAGGCCGCGCAGTCGGCGTTCAAGGACGCGAACGAGAAGTCCGACACCAAGGCCAGCAAAGAGGCCAAGGCCGAGCTCGACGCCCTCGTCCTCTTCAAGTCGGACATGGGCGCGTACCTGCGCCTCTACACGTTTCTCTCGCAGATCTTCGACTACGGCAGCACCTCCATCGAGAAGCGGGCCCTCTTTTACAAGCGCCTCGTGCCGCTCCTCGAGTTCGGACGCGAGCGCGAGGCCATCGACCTCTCGAAGGTCAAGCTCACGCACCACACGCTGAAGGGGCACGGCAAGGCTTCGATGGTGCTCGAGGCGGGAGAGAAGCCGCTGCTCTACCCCCTCACTGAGACGGGAGGAGGCAGCGTGCAGGAGAGGGAGCGCGCTCGACTCAACGAGATCATCGAGAAGGTGAACACGCTGTTCGAGGGCGAGCTCTCGGACCAGGACAAGCTCGTCTACGTGAACAACGTCCTGATGGGGAAGCTGCTGGAGTCCCCCACGCTGGCCCAGCAGGCCGCGAACAACACGAAGGAGCAGTTTGCGAACTCGCCCGATCTTCAGAGCGAGATCATGAACGCCATCATCAGTGCCCTCGACGCGCACACGCTGATGAGCACGCAGGCGTTGAACTCCGACACCGTCCGGGGCGGCATCAAGGACATCCTGCTCAACCACGCGCAGCTGTGGGAGGCCCTTCGGTCTAAAGTGAGCGCGGGACACACAGAGGGGGCGAAGCCGTAGGCAGCGACCGGAGGCCGCAAGCACCGCTATTCCCTTCTGCACAGGTATGGCCTGGTGCAGAGTGAGGGGACTGACCCGCAGTTCCTTGGAGGGGTTCCCTGTATGAAGCGTGCTTCCCGTCTGCTGGCGGTGCTGTGCCTTGCTCTCTTCTCTGTTCAGGTGTCCGGGTGCTTCGGCCAGTTCGCCCTCACCCGCGCGATGTGGCAGTTCAACAAGGACGTCTCGTCCAACAAGTTCCTTCAGTGGGCCGTCTTCCTGGTGATGGTCATCGTCCCCGTGTACGGCATCGGCGCGCTGGTGGACGCGCTCGTCATCAACAGCATCGAGTTCTGGACCGGCTCGAACCCCGTCGCCAGCGCCGAGACTCCGGACTCCCAGACGCGCGTGGTGCGCCTGAGCCCCAATGAGACGCTGCGGCTGACCCGGGACGAGGCGGCAGGCGTGATGAAGGTGGAGGTGGAGCGCGCCGGCCAGGCGCCGGTGGTGCGCTACTTCGAGCTGCTCGAGAACGGCATGGCGGTGCGTGACGAGGGCGGCGCGCTCCTCATCCAGGCACAGGGGCAGGTGGATGGCTCCGTGACGGTGTCGGACGCCGCGGGCACGACGGTGGCCATGCACTCGGCCGAGGCCGTGGCACAGGCGCGCCAGGTGCTCCTCGACGATGGCGCCGCGGGCCTGGCCCAGTACGCCCAGAACCAGGTGTCGCCGCTCTCCCAGGGCCTGGCGCAAGTCTGCGTGGACGCGCCGTAACCGGCAGGCCCAGTTGAAGCCCCCGGAGGACTGAGCGGGCGTTGAACCAAGGCACTCGGGCAAGTCAGCGGAGTCCGCAGGCCCCTCTACCCCTCTTCCCGGGCCGGAACTCCGGGAAGGCCTGCTGGCGGCGGGGCCGAAATGAACCTGTCAGACAAGCAGCCAGGTGGGTGGCGGAGCCTGCTGGCGGCGCCCGGCACGAACCTGTCTGACAGGTAGACAGGTTGGCGCAGGCGGCGCCCGGCAGAGGGCCCCGGCAAGCTCGGGTTATGGTTTGTTTGAACCCCTGCTTGTGGGGAGCAAGAAAGTGGTCTTGGAGCCGCTCCGTGATCTCGGCAGAGACGAAGGGGTTCCCCTGGTCGTGACGCTGGTGGACGGAACCGTGGTTCCGCTCCTCGTGCGGCCACCGCGCCGGGAGCACTGGGGATGGACGGACTATCAGGTGAACGTGTTCAAGGACCGCGAGAACTACAACGCGGTGCTCTGTTCGACCCTTCGCGCTCCGAATCGACCGGGCTGAGATCGTCCCCGGTCAGCCAGGGACGATTGCAGTCATGGCGCACCGGGATGCCTTGAATTCTCCCTCTCGGGGGTCTCCATCGTTGACTCGTTCCGGTGAGCCACCGCTCAGCGGATGCGGCTCGAGCCCAGAGGGGCACAAGCCGCTCCCGCGGGTTCAAGGCAGCGGGATCGGCTCCGGGCCGAAGCCCGCATCCATCGCCGTAGAGGCGAAGCGGCCCTCCAGGCTGCGGCCCGAGCCGTAGCCGTCCCCGCGCTGGAAGGACATGGAGAAGTTGCCGCGCGTGGGCTGATCGATGCCGCCGCCCTCCTCCAGCTCCAGGTCTCCCTTGTCCACGGGACCGAAGACGCGGGCGGGTTCGCCGGCGGCCAGGTGCACCACCGTGGCCCGGGCTCGCCCGGAGTCCGTGTTGCCCGACAGATTCACCGTGCTCCCGGGTGTCAGCTCGAGCCCCTCGGTGGCCACCGTGAGGCGCGCCACCAGGTCCACATCCAGGCCGTTGTTGCGGTAGTAGCTTACCTGGAGCGCCTCGGCGTTGCGCAGCACCTCCACGCGCGACACCTCCAGCGAGAAAAGCTCGTCCACGCTGCCCGACAGCGAGTTGGGGCCGCCACAGCCCAGCAGCCCCAACCCCGCCAGCAGCCCGGCGCCCCTCCACATCCTCAGCATGAGTCTCTTCTCCTTCATTGCTCCACCGCGAGCTTCACCGAGCCGTTGCTCGGCGACCGGTAGGCAATGACTCGCTGGCCCGTGGAGAGGTAAGCCATCTTCGGCGTCCAGCCACCCTCGATGTCCACCAGCGCCTCCCGCCAGTTGCCCTCGATGCGGGTGGCGACGCGCAGCTCGTCGTCGTTCGCGTTGCAGCCCCCCTCGTTGACGCCCGCGACGTTGGAGCAGATGTAGAAGGCGATGGACGGCTCATGCGTCTTCGGATCGATGGCGAGCGAGGGGAACCAGCCGCCTGAGCCCGACTGGAAGACAGGATCCGGCTGGAGCCAGTCCGCGGCCGCGGAGCACTGGGTCACCGAGGTCCCCTTGCACTCGGTGAAGGTGAGCTTGCTGTCAGAGCGCTCCACCACGGCGATGCCGTAGCCAAGCACCGGATCCCACGCCAGCGACGCGCCCTTCTGGGTGTTGGCCACCGTCTGCACCCTCAAGGCGGGCGTCCATGTGCCGTTCATGTTCCTGCGCTGGAAGAGGACGTTCATGCCGGTGCCGTCCGCGCTGCCGAACACCTGGTCGTGCACCAGCGCCGGCTGCCCGTTGGCCATGACCATGGAGATGTGGCCGCCGTACGCCTGCTTGTTGTCACCGCCCGCCGCCACCATGCGCGGCGTCCAGCTCCCGGCCCCTCCGACGGCGACCTCTAGATCACTGCCGGCCCAGTCCTGCTGCGGGAACTGACCCTGGTGACAATCCCGGTAGGCCACGAAGGCCTGCGTGCCATTGAAGACGATGGCGGGGTTGATCCCCACCAGGAAGCCACTGTCGCTCACCGCATTGCCAGCAATCACCTCATTGCCCCTGCGCACCGCTACGCTCTCCGTCCACTGGCCGGAGCCGCTGCGGAAGGACACCGCCGTGTCGCTCTGGACCCACTCGACAGAGTCGTCGCTGCCGCCGCCGAGATAGGCCACCGCCGGCCGGCCGCTCGAGTCGAATGCAACGGAGAGCCCTTGGACGAGCTGCACCGTGGCGATCGTCTCCGCCGGAGAGACCTGGCCGCCATCGATCTGGATGTAGCGGATCTCATAGTCCTCGGAGGTAGGAGTGACCCGGAAGAAGTACGCCACGCCGATCACGTCCCCTGGCCCCACCGCGAGCGCCAGCGGATGGAGATCATTGGATGTCCCATCGAGCGTGAGCCGCGTGAAGGTCGAGCCCTCGTTCGAGCCCCCATCGGGCTTGGTGCCCCCATCTGGGGTGGGATCCTCCCCTCCCTTGCAAGCCGCCAGAGCGAGCGTGAGGCACAGTGCCAGGCATTGCCGTCTCATGAGATCTCCTTCGTAACCGGCCCTAAGAGGTCCCATCCTATGCCAGCCCGTGGCTTCAGGGGCGGTCGTCCAGCTAGGCTTGCGCCCCTATGGCCCGCAAGCGTTCCTCCTCCGGCCGTCTCTCCCGGCGCTCCTTCATCCAGCGGCTCACCTTCTTCGGCGGCGGCGTGGTGCTGCTCGGCTCGGCGGCCTGCAAGCGCCCCGCGGAGGAGGCACCCAAGCCGGCGGCGCCGCTCCCCTTGGGAAGCTCGGCGCATGGGACGTTCAGCGCCCTGGAGCTCGCCACCGTGGCCGCCGCCTGTGAGCGCATCCTCCCGCGCGATGAGGATCCCGGCGCCAAGGACACGAACGTGCCCGCCTACCTCGACCGGATGCTGCAGACGCCGGAGCTGAAGCAGATGAAGTCGGACTTCCTCCAAGGCCTGTCGGCGCTGGAGCGGCGCTCGCGGAGCATGTTCCAGAAGGGCTTCGTCGAGGCCGCCCCCGAGCAGCAGGACGAGCTGCTCACCCTCTTCAAGGACAGCGGGAGCGGCACGGGCGAGGCGCACTTCTACGAGCTGCTGGTGGTGCTGACGCTGGAGGGCTTCCTGGGAGACCCGTCCTACGGCGGCAACAAGGACCGGGCCGGCTGGCGCCTGGTGGGGTTCGACACGGTGGGCACGGTGGCCATGGCCCCACCCGAGGGCTACGACGGGCCCAAGTGCCTGCGCGAGTGCGGAGACCACCGATGACGAAGGATCCCGTCGACATCTGCATCATCGGCAGCGGAGCGGGCGGTGCGCCCATGGCGCTGGAGCTGGGCCGCGCGGGCTTCAAGGTGGTGGTGCTGGAGAAGGGCGCGCACTACCACCCCAAGGACTTCGTCCACGACGAGATCCTCAACAGCCGCCGCAACTTCTTCATGCCGCTGCCCTGGGAGGAGCCCCACCTGGTGCGCAGGGGCCCCACCGGCCGCTACGAGCGGAGCAACACCGCGTGGACAGCCAACTGCGTGGGCGGCGGCACGGTGCACATGAGCGGCTACTTCTACCGGCTCAAGCCGGTGGACTTCCGCCTGCGCTCCACCCTCGGCAACGTCAAGGGCGCCAACCTGGCGGACTGGCCCATCTCCTATGAGGAGCTCGCCCCCTTCTATGACAAGGCCGAGGCGGAGCTGGGCGTCTCGGGCGAGGCCCTGCCCCACCCCTTCGCCGAGCCCCGCAGCGCTCCCTACCCGCTGCCCCCCCTGGACGTGCACCCGATCGCGAAGGAGATCGATCGGGTGTGCCAGGAGATGAAGTGGCACTCGCTCCCCACCGCGCGCGGCATCATCAGCAAGCCGTACAAGGGGCGCTCGGGGTGCACGTACTGCGCGCTGTGCGGCAGCTACGGCTGCGAGATGGGCGCCAAGAGCGGCACCAACGCCAGCCTCATCCCCGCGGCGCTGGCCACCGGCAACGTGGAGCTGCGCCCCAGGTGCATGGCGCGCTCCATCGAGGTGGACAAGGAGGGGCGCGCCAGGAGCGTCGTCTACCTGGATCCGGACGGCGTGGAGCAGGAGCAGCCGGCCAAGGTCATCGTCGTGTCCTGCACGGCGGTGGAGAGCGCGCGGCTGCTGCTCAACTCGACTTCTTCCCGCTTCTCGAAGGGGCTGGCCAACGGCAGCGGGCTGGTGGGGCGCAACCTCATGTTCAGCTCCTTCGGCGAGGCGCGCGCCACCTTCCGGCTCTCCAAGCAGAAGGCGGCCCGGCCCTGGCTGGCGGCGCCGGACCCGTTCGTCAACCGCAGCCTCCAGGACTTCTACCTGATGCCGGATGAGCGCTTCGGCTTCCGCAAGGGCGGGACGCTGGGCTTCATGTGGACGCACCCCAACCCCATCTTCGCGGCGGTGGGCCTGGCCGGCACGGGCAAGAACGGCGTGTTCGGCAAGGAGCTCAAGGAGCGGATGCGGGCGTACCGGGACTCGCGCATCCTCCAGTTCGAGGTGTACGGCGAGTTCCTCGCCACCCCGGGGACCTACGTGACGGTGGAGCCCAGCGTGAAGGACAAGTACGGCCTGCCCGTGGCCGCCATCACGATGGACCGGCACCCCATGGACTTCGCCGCCACGCGCTTCCTCGTGGAGCGGGGCGAGGAGGTGCTCCTGCGGCTGGATCCGGATGACATGCAGCGGGTGGGCATCGCCGGAGAGACGACCATCCTCCAGCACGGCACCTGCCGCTTCGGAGCGGATCCGGCCACCTCCGTGCTCGACAAGGACTGCCGCGCCCACGAGGTGCCCAACCTCTATGTGGTGGACGGCAGCTTCATGCCCAGCGCCGGCAGCGTCCCCTCCACCCTGACGATCGCCGCCAACAGCTTCCGCGTGGCCCAGAACCTCGTCCGAAAGCTCAAGAAAGGATAGCCGGACTGTGGTTTTTCACTGGAATTGCAGAGAATTTCCGAGGAATTTCCGGTGCTTCGGCGCTGATTCTGATCGCGTGATCACGGCCAAGTCTGGGTGATCACAGCGCTTCTTGGCCTCCTGAAGAAAAAGTGTAGGCCTTGAAGCAACCAGCATCCCCCCATGTACGAGAACAGCTTCGGAGGTTGCATTTCGGCCCCCATCCACTCCCCCCACACTACTTCAGCACAGGAGCTTTCCATGATCGGCGCTACCAAGGGTCCCACTGGCGGTTTTGGCATCACTTCTCTCCCCAGCGCTGGCGTCAAGGCGCCCGCCGAGGTGGGCAAGGCCGTTGAGCAGCTCAAGGGCGCCCTGGATGGCCTGAAGAACAACCCGATCGTTCGTCAGCTCCTCGGTGAGAGCGGCTTTGACAGCGTGCAGGGCAAGGGCAAGTCCGAGAAGGCCGGCAAGGCCGAGGGCGGCGAGGCCACCTCTGAGGACTCCATCAAGAAGCTGGTCGAGGGCCTGAAGAAGTTCGTCGAGGCGCTCGAGGAGCTGCTCGGCAAGAAGGGCGCGAAGGGCGGCGAGAAGGCCGGTGGCGCCGAGGGCGCGGGCGGCGCGGGCGGCGCGAAGGGCGGCGAGGGTGCCGGTGGCGCCGAGGGCGCGAAGGGCGGCGAGGGCGCGGGTGGTGCCGGTGGCGCCGAGGGCGCTCAGTCGGCGGCTCCTGCCGAGGGTGAGGAGGCCAATGATCCCATCAGCCAGCTCCTGAAGGTCCTGAAGGAGTTCGTGGAGCAGCTCCAGCAGCTCCAGACCCAGCTGCAGCAGCAGGGCGGCAACCAGAACCCGGGCATCGTGCCCCCGGCCGGCAACACGGGCATCGTGCCCCCGGCCCCGACGGCGGTCTGAGCCGACGCTTCACGCTGAAATCACACGGCCCACCAGCCTTCCGGTTGGTGGGCCGTCGTGCGTCTGGAGTCCAAGCGCCCCACCGCGAGAGGCGCTCCGCTCCGAGAGACGCTCAGCTCCGGATGTAGCTGCGCTTGATGAGCTCCAGCTCGTCGGAGAGCTTCTTCATCTCCTCGCTCTGCTCGCCCATGCCGCTCTGCTGGAAGATCGCGCCCAGCTGCGTCTTGAAGACCTCCACGAGCATCCCCGACGCCCCGGCGAGCTCGGGCGGGAGACTCTTGCCAAGCTCCAACAGGGCCTCCTTCACGCCCAGGGTGATCTCCTTCACCTGGGCATCGAGCTGCTCGCGCGTCAGCTTTCCCGGCTCCTTTGCAGCGCGGTTCAGCGCTTCGAGCCTCTTGAGCAGGGTGTTCAGATCCTGTGCCATGTCGGTGCCCGTGTGAGTGGGTCCTTCATATCAGAACCTACCGCATTCTGTCCGCTCAGCGGTTGCGCAGCGGCTCCACTTCCACCTTCAGGACATACCGGGCCTGCATGTCCGACTCGAACTCCACCAGGTGATCGCCTACCCCCGTCAGGCTCACCTCGCGGCTGAACTCGCCGAACTTCTCCGCCGAGTCCAGGGCGGTGCGCCCGGTGACGACTTCGCGGTTGCGCGCCCGGCAGCCCTCTTCGTGGAAGGTGACCACCGTCTCCTCCCCCGCCGCGGTCACCTCCTCCAGGAAGAAGCGCACCCGCACCGTGGAGGCCTCCTGGAGCTGGACGATGAACTGCCCCTTCCCCGGCAGGCGGCCCTCCGTGTAGCTCTCCATGCCCAGGATGCAGCCGGCCACCTTGCTGCACACCGGCCACTCCGCGTCGCACACATCCTTGGCTCGGCTGCCGATGAAGTCGGCGCGCCCTCCCCCGCACCCTGTGCCCAGCACCAGCGCCGGCACCAGCGCCAGCAATGTGATCAGGACTGCTTGGGTGCTCCTGGCGAACACTGTTACAAACACAACCATCTTCTGACCCCTCACAGGAGTGAACGACGATGCGACTGAAGACCTTGTGGTTCCCCATCATCCTCCTGGCCCTGGCCAGTTGTGGAGAGGGGGATGAGATCAAACTGGAGAAGGGGCCCTTCCTCTTCAACGATCGGACCGCGCTGCAGTTCGACACCGAGTACGGGAGCGGCACCTACGTGGGTGCCTCCACCTTCAACACCCTGATGATCGAGAACCGGGGAGACGCGCCGCTGGAGATCACCGACGTCGTCAAGACGGGCCCCAGCGAGTTCATCGTCACGCTTCCCGAGGGGCTCGCCCCGGGCTCGCCGGTGCGGCTCGAGAGCCTGAAGCGCGCCTACATCCAGGTCCAGTTCAAGCCCTCCCAAGCCAAGGACTACACCGGCAAGCTCACCATCAAGTCCAACTCCAAGGACGCGGCGGAGAAGGAGATCTCGCTGGTCGCCAAGGGCGTGCCGGCGCCGCCCGCGCCATAGGCCCTGCCGCTCCCGGAGAGAGAGCGAGCCCCTCCCGGCCCGCCCTCTCCCCGGTCACGGCTGAAGAGTGAACCGGCAGCCCGGGCCTCCGTCCGTCGGCGGTGCGGGGCACTGCAGAGTGCCACCGTCCGAGCCGTAGCTCCTCGGGTAGCTCGTGTAGGCGGTGCGCACCGAGTAGTTCACGCGCTCGTAGGAGTCGCGGTCGGTGGCGGAGACGTCCACGCGGACGGTGCCACCGCGGACGAAGCGCGGCTCCAGGCAGGAGCAGGCGTAGGGCAGCACGGTGAAGACGGTGGATCCCCCCGACACCTGCTTGGAGTAGAGCGGCTGCAGCCCGCTGAAGCTGCCGCTGGGCGTGTGCCAGGCGCGCAGCGGATCGCTGCGGTAGGAGAGCGTCAGCGGCGCTCCCCGGCTGCCCGTCTTCACCGGCGTGCACGGCACGCCCGCATCCGCCTGGTTCCCGTCGCAGAACGTCAGATCCAGCGCGAGCCCGTGCGGCATCCCTCCGTCCAGCAGGTTCTGCACCGTCCACTGGAGCTCCCAGGTGCGATCCAGGGGCTCCGTCAGCCCGGCGGGGATGTTCAGGATGTAGCTGTCCACGTCCGAGGGGACGGCGTCATAGTCCCCAGGCCCGCGGACGCCCTTGCCGGTGTCACGGTCGTCGGGCAGCAGGCGGCTGAAGCCATGGGTGAGCTGGCCGTTGAGCGCGGTGGCCCCAGCGGGGGGCGCGGGGAAGGTGCTCCCGGTGGAGTCATTCGCCAGCGCCAGCGCAGTGGCCTGCTCCACCCCCCCGGAGTAGCGGGAGGCGTCATCCGTGTCATCCTGCCAGGACACCTGCAGGCTGTAGTCCTTGTCATCTGCCCAGTTGTTGCCGTCGTCCTGGACGACGAAGAAGTAGCGCAGGTTTCCGGTGTGCGGCGGCACGGAGATGGCGCCCTCGAAGTTGCGCAGGTTGGCGAAGCCCTGCGGCTCCTCCTCGCGCGTGGCGCGGAGGCACAGGGGCGTGCTCGAGTGGTTGCAGTAGGACTCCACCAGCGTCTGTGCCGAGGGCACCTCCGCGTACCCCTTGGGGCAGGCCGCCACGTCCGTGATGCAGGCCAGCCGCCAGTCCGACACCGTCGCGCCCTGCGTCACCAGGGTGAATGCGCGCACCTGGCGATCCACGAAGCCGGGCAGCGGCGGGAACCGGCCACCCCCCGCTCCCGGGTTCACCCGGAAGTGCAGCACCGTGGGCTGAGACGAGGCCGGCACGTCCACTCCGTACCAGTCCGCATCCGGCACGGAACCGATGCGACCATTGAAGGTGGTGGAGCTGCCCGGCGCGGCGCCGATCGTCCGCACCAGCGCGCGGTCGATGATGTCGTTGTCCCCGTTGAGATCCTGCGCGTCCTGCTCGTCCATGACGCGGACCTCGACGGTGTACTGCTGCCGCAGATCTCCCGGCACGGGGTTGGTGTCGCCGGCGGGCTTGTAGCCCTGCACCACCACCGTCCACGTGCCGGCGGTCTTCACCCGGCGCGCGGTGGCCAGATCCGCGGCGATGGTGGCGTTGGCCACACGGCCCTCGGCCTCGGCCGTGCCGTCCGGGCGCACCAGCGTGTAGGAGAGCCGGTAGGCCGGCGCCGGCCGCAGCTCCTGCGCGTACAGCCGCACGTACGCCACCTTGTTGGCGGGCACGTTGAAGCTGAACCGATCCACGTCATCCGTGGTGGCCAGGTGGCCGCTGATGGTGGCCACCTGCACGGGGCCCTGCGCCTGGAGGTTGAGGGCCGTGGCCTGCTGCGGCGAGTCGTTGGGCTCGTTGGCGTCCGGGTTCTCCAGCACCTCCACCTTCAAGAAGTACGGCGCTTTCGCATCGAACTGGGGGCGGCTGGGGATGGTGGGCTCGTCCGCCACCAGCAGCAGCAGCCGCGCATTGGGCTCGGTGAAAGGGAGGATGATCTCGATGGGCCTGGGGGAGCCTTGCCCGTGGTTGTCCACCTTGCGCGCCAGCGACACCTGGCCGTCCTCGCGCAGCAAGCCCACGGCCAGGTTCACCGCGGTGCTCTGCGACAGGTAGCCCGCGTTGATGCGCAGCAGCGTGCGCGCGTTGGCGGTGGCGGGGACGCGCACGCTGAACCAGTCCTGATCCGAGGTGGGGTGCGCCGCATCCGCGGCGAAGGAGATGTAGTCCTCCACCTGCTGGCCCAGCGTCAGCTCGCACTCGGGCTTGGTGAGCGCGTCCTCCCGGCTGTTGCACGGATCCGGACGGTCCACGATCCCCCCATCCGGGTCGTCAGGGGGGCCCTCCCCCGGGCAGGCGGAGAGCAGCAGGAGGGACGCGAGCGGCAGCAGGCGGGCGAGTTTGGACATGGGCGGTGGGCTCAGGGGTTCTGAGGCGCTTCGATTCGGCCAGGGCACGTGGAGACGAAGTCTTCCGGAGTGACGCGGATGACGCCATCCACGGGAGACTTGATGCCACCGATGGGATAGCGCGCGGCGTCGTAGCGGTAGAAGCGGGTGATGGTGCGGGCCGTGGGATCGTCCGCGGGGATCATCGCCACGGAGAGCCAGAGATCGTTGTAGCCCGCGCCGCGCACCACCGGCAGGCCACCGTCCGTGGGGATGCCCACGCCCGCGTCCACGCCCGCGTCGGTCACCTCCAGCAGCGTGGGGGCCAGCAGCACGTTGTCCACGCGGAAGGTGTAGCACTGGCGGCCGAACTCGTCTGTCGGCCCAAAGGCCTCCATGGCGTAGCGGTAGCCCTCCACGGAGAGGTGCGCGGTGTCCACCTCCACCGGGTGCGTGTGCAGGCGCAGCTCGGCGCGGCTGGTGAGCCCGTCATTGTCCGGATCCTCGTCCAGATCGTTGCTCGAGCCCTGGGTGCCGCCGCGCCACTCCACGCCGTCCGGCACGCCGTCCCGATCGCTGTCGACGATCTTCGCGTTGGTGCCGATGAACTGCTCGTCGCAGTCCAGCAGCCCGTCACAGTCGTCGTCGATCGCGCGCAGGTTCGGCGGGCAGCCCGGATCCAGGCCTCCTCCGTCCGGCAGCGCCGTCTGCGTGGGATCGAAGTCCACGCCCTGCCGGGAGAAGCGCACCTCCACGCCGTCGCTGAAGCCGTCCCCGTCCGTGTCCACCTTGTTGGGGTTGGTGCCCTCCTCCGCCTCCTCCTCATCCATGAGGCCGTCCCCGTCCGTGTCCGCCACGTCCACCGGGCTGCCGGGTGGCGCGCTGAAGTTGGAGGCGATCAGCTCCTTGACGATGAAGGCGCGGCGCACCTGGCCGAAGCTGAAGTCCAGGAAGTTGATGGGCTCGTTGTTGCGGAAGTCCCGGAAGTTGCCACCGCCCAGCTGCGACATCTTCTCCAGGCGATCCGCGTCCTGGTTGATGATGAGCAGCGGACAGCCGCCATCCCCTGACAAGTCGCAGATCGAGCTGACCGGCTGCGAGGGGTTGAAGACATGCACCGTGTTGACGCGCACATCCTCCACCAGATCCCTCAGCTGGCGGATGCGCACCACCGCATCACCGCGCAGCAGCTCGTCGTCCTGGTTGTTGGTGGGGTGGCCGTCTGACAGGAAGATGAGGTTGTAGCGCGCCTGGGCCAGCGCCTGGGCTCCTCCCGGTGCGGCCCGGCTCCGGGCGATGTCCGCGTTGATGAGCGAGTAGATGTCCGACAGCGGCTTGACGAAGTCCGTCGAGTCCCGGTTCGGCGCGTTGTCGGGGTTGCGGAAGTTGAGCAGCGTCCGCGTCAGGTTCTGCTTCTGGGCGTCCGTGATGCTGGCCACCTGCGCGAAGCCGTCCTGCCCGTTCGCGTCCTGGGTGAGGAACGCCGTGGTGCTGCCCGCGAAGAGCACGATCGCGATGTAGACCTCCGGATCAGTGGGCAGGTTGTCGAGCAGCTCGATGAGCGCGGTGGCACGCGTGCCATCGGGATCCGTCACGTTCATGGACTGACTGGCGTCCAGGGCGACGACGATCTTGATGGGGCGCACCACCTCGTTGGTGCCCACCGTACAGAAGCTGCCCTCGAAGGCGACCGCGCGGTCCACCGGGACCTGCTCGTCCCGCCGCTCGTCATAGAGGTAGGCGTCCGAGCAGGCGGCGATGATCGCCAGCGTCCCCACCACCAGTGCGACTGCGAGCCCTGCTCTTCCCGTCACGGCGCGGTCCCCGGTGCATCACCTACGCAACGCTGCAGGTATTCGTTCGTTGTATCGAGATTCGGGGGCGTGCGGAAGTCGCCGTTCTCCAGGGTCAGCTCGGGCCCCAGCGGGACGCGCAGGCTGGGCGGCGCGTACTGGGACCACGCACACGCCGTGCGCCACACGCCATAGTCGGTGGACACACCGCTCTCAGGAGCCTCGGCAAACCAGACCTTGAAGAGGTTGTAGCCCTGCTGCACGCCCGAGCGGTTGGGCGGCGTCACCATCTGCAGGTTGGACACGGTGAAGTCGTAGCAGGTGCTGCCGTTGGTCCGCTTCTCGGCGACCGTCACCGAGTACTGGTAGCCATAGCGCTCGTAGAAGGCCTGGTCCCGCCGCGTGGGATCGCTGCCGGCGCGCAGCTCGTCGTCGTCCGGGAGGCTGTCCCCGTCCGTGTCGATGCCCGCCACGTTCGGCGTGCGAGGATCCAGCCCGTAGCGGACCTCCATGGCATCCGGCACGCCATCGCCGTCGCTGTCGACGATGCCGGCGCGTGTCTGCATGTAAGCCTCGGTGAACTGGGACAGGCCGTCGCCGTCCGTGTCGCGGCAGATGCAGCCCTGCGTCAGCGGCGAGCTCGGATCGCACCCGCGCGCGTCCAGATCGTTGCCGGGCTTGAAGCCCTGGTCCCCTCGGCGCGCCTCGAAGCCATCATCCAGGCAGTCTCCATCGCTGTCCGGAATATAGGAGTTGGTCTGCAGGGTGAAGGTGTTGTCCACGGTGTCCGGGAGCCCGTCGCCGTCCGTGTCCACCTCGCGCCCGCGCTCCCCGGGGACGGAGCTGAGCGACTGCACCATCAACGTCTTGATGACGTTGCGCGAGGCGAAGGACGAGTAGTCCAGCGCACCCAGGCCCATGTTGTTGATCTGCCCGGTGTCATTGAACTCCTGGTACACGCCGTTGCCGATCTCCGCGAAGCGCTGCAAGAGCCACGAGGCAATCCGCTTGGCGGCCTGCGGGTACTCGGCCGGCGCCACGCCCGGGTAGGTGCCGTAGAGATCCTGGCAGATGGGGCCACAGCGGCGCACCGCCTCCTGGTTGAAGAGCAGGACGGTGTGCATGCGGATGTCGCCCACGTTGTGCTGATCCTTCAGCTCCATCAGCCGGCGCACGTAGCTGAAGAGCTGGTAGTTCTGGTTGCGGTCCGTGCCGGGATCGAAGCCGTCGATGCTATCGGGCGAGTCCGGATCCAGCAGGTTGCAGAACTCCACCGCGCTGGAGGAGTCCTCCCACGTCAGGTCCGGGTTGTCCGGCGTGGCATAGACGGAGAGGTTGTCGTTGGCCGAGCAGCGCGGGTACGGGGTGCCATCCGTGAGGAAGACCACCACGTAGCGGGTGCGGGGCAGCACCTCTGGGTTGCTCTGAGACAGCGCGGTGATGTCGCTGGCGATGAGGCTGTAGGCGTAGCTGACGGCACCCTGGTAGTCGGTGCCCTTGCCGAGCTGGCTCTGCAGGCCGCCGATGTACGTGTCCAGCGTCGTGTCCGGCCGGGCGAAGCGGTCGCCCGTGGCGGCGGGGGGCCACACGTTCTTCACGTTGGTCTCGAAGGGCACCACGGACATCTGCACGTTGGGCTGCTCGCGGAACTGATCCACCAGCCGCCGCAGGGCTCGCACGCGCGCCGGCTCGGTGACGCCCGGGGGCACCACGACTTCCACCTGCTGGCAGAAGCCGCTGCCCGTCTGCGCGCCGGGAGGATCCGACACGCACATGCTGCCGGACTGGTCGATGACGAGCACCACCTTCACCGGGAAGCCGGAGGGGTTGGCGGGTGCCGTGCAGATGCGGCCCGTGAGGGTGAGCCGATCATCCGCCAGCGTCTGCTCCTGGGTGAGCGGCTCCACCAGGGTGTCGGTACAGGACAGCAGTGACGCGGCCAGGAGGCCCGCAGCCATCAGCATCCGGGGGTTCAGGTGCATGGTAACGGGCCTCCTGTGCAACGTATGAGGGTGAGAGTCTACTCCGTGCGACGGCGGCGCAGCAGCAGGCCGAGCAGCGCGGCGCCCAGCGCCATGCCGCCCACAGGGCCGGGCAGCGCAGCGCAGCTGCTCGCGTTGCCGTTGCCCACATCCAGCTTGAGGCTGGAGACGGAGTCACGCTGCTCCGGGTACGCCCGGTCCGCGAAGGCCAGCCGCGCCTGGACCTGGATGTCGTACTCGCCGTCCGCGTCCGGAGTGAACAGGGGCTTGTTGTCCGCCACATAGGCGTACTGCCAGTGACGGCTCATCGCCACGGCGCCCTGCGGGTTCTCCACCACGGCCTTGGAGCCGGCGGGACGCGCCTTCACCGTCCACGTGTACTCGATGGCGGCGCCGTTGCGGTTGGCGAACAGCGGCAGCTCCACCGGGACACCGGCCTTCAGGCTCATCTTGCCACCGCCAGAGATGGTGAACGGGCCCTTCGGATCCAGGCAGTCATCCGGGTTGCTCGCATCCACGACGACGCAGTACTTGGTGTCGCAGGCGTCGCCCACGGAGTCACCGTCGTCGTCCAGCTGGTCGCGGTTGGCGATGGACGGGCAGTTGTCGAGCGCCTTGCCGTCCGCGCCCTTGTTCAGCACGCCGTCGTCGTCGATGTCCGGATCGCACGCGTCACCCAGGTTGTCCTGGTCCTTGTCCGCCTGGCTCGGGTTGGCGAGGGCCGGGCAGTTGTCGCCGTTGTCGGAGACGTTGTCGCCGTCCGCGTCCACGCGGCACTGGCTGGCGTCCGCGGGCAGCTCCTGGGTCGGGTTGGCGACGCGGGGGCAGGTGTCCTCTCCGTCCGCGTGGCCGTCATTGTCGTCGTCCAGGTCACAGACATTGCCTTGAGCATCACCATCCAGGTTGCTCTGGTCCTGGTTGGGGACGAGCGCGCAGTTGTCCTGGGCGTTGGCGACGGTGTCGTTGTCCGCGTCGGGATCGCAGTCATCGCCCACGCCATCGCCGTCCGCGTCGCGCTGCTGGAAGTTGGAGAGCGCCGAGCAGTTGTCGCAGACGTTGCCCACGCTGTCGCCGTCCGTGTCCGCCTGGTCGCGGTTGGAGGCAAACGCGCAGTTGTCCCGATCGTCCGCCTTGCCGTCGCCGTCCGCGTCGTCCGTGTAGGCCAGCGTCAGGCCGTCATCCGTGTAGGCCACCCACACGGAGCAACCACAGCCGCAGCCACAACCTCCACCCACCTCCTCGGGCCGGCCGCAGCTGCTGCCAAGGCACTCCGGGTTGTCCGTAGAGTTGGTCTGGGCCTGCGCGGGCAGGGAAGTGAGGGCAAAGAGGGCCCCGAGGGCAACGATTTGGGCGAAACGGATACGCGTCATGACGACTCCTTTCGACGGCGCACTCATAGCAAGAGCCGATCCGCTCACCGGTTGACACTGTTCGTCAGAAAATTCAGGGATTTGCACAGAGGGCCCGGGCTGGGGAGTGGAGGGTGTGGGGGGAAGACCCCAGTGCGATCGAGGGGTCTACCCCTCACCTGAGATCCGGATCAGGTTCCGCCTCAGGTGCCGAGGATGAAGCTGTCCGCGGTGAAGCGGACCGTGTCGCTGGGCGTCTTGCCCGTCTCCTCGGAGTAGCGAAGAGACTCGATGTGGAGCGAGCCGACGCCGGCACCGCGGGGATCATTGTCCCGGCCCACCTGCATGTAGAAGTAGATGTCGTTGGTGCGCGCGGGGATCGTCACGCCCGGGAAGAGCGGGTGCGGGTACGCCTGGGTGGGAACCACGGTGATGTTCTCCGCACGCACCTTGTAGCAGGCGCGCCCATCCGGAGTGGGCTCGGTGAGCTCGAGCGAGTAGCCGTAGCCGCGCTCGGCCTGGAAGGCGAGGTCGGCGCTGAGCGGATCGCCGCGGACGAGCGCCTCCTGGATGTTGGGGATGCCGTCCCGGTCGGTGTCCAGCAGGTCCTCGGGGACGAGCGGGTTGGTGCGGCCAAACGCCTCCACCATGTCTGGCAGCCCGTCCGCATCGGAGTCGCCCATGCACGGGTCGGTGCCGAGCACGCGCTCCTCGCAGGTGTTGAGCCGGTCCCCGTCCTCGTCCAGCGAGACGTTGCACCCGTTGATGATGTCCAGGTTGCCCGGCTGGGGCTTGAGGCCCATGCGCAGCTCGATGCCGTCCATGAGGCCATCGCCGTCCGTGTCCGGCTGGGTCGGATCCAGGGCGAGCTCCACCTCGTCCATGTCCGACACGCCGTCGGCGTCGCTGTCGGCGAGGATCTGGCCGTCGCGCACCTGGACGTTGCGGTTGAAGGCCACGAAGCGCTTGAGGACAAGCGACGTCTGGAGCGAGGCGTAGTTGATGTTGGAGAGCGCGTCTCGCAGGCCCTGGGGATCGGTCTCGATGGCCTCGGTGCCGCCGGCGTTGGCGATGGCGGCCACCTGATCGCGCGTGACGGCGTCCGGCACCTCGCGCACGTAGATGGGCTGCACCACCACCTCGCCCGCGCCGAACTGCTGGACCAGGCCCTTGAGCTCGCCGGTGACGGCCGTCAGCTCGCACTGGCTGCACGATGCAGCGCCCGAGACGGGGGTGAGCGCGGAGCAGCGCGCATCGATGCCCACGTTGAAGGCGGGGTTGTCACAGCTGAGGTCCGGGTTGGTGATGACGAGCACGACGAGGTAGCGGCTGCGCCCCACGGCACCGCGGCAGGACGTCTGCATGTCGCCGGAGAGCATGCTCTTGGAGAGGCGCAGCGCGGAGCGGATGCTCATGGGCCCCGTCTCCTGGTAGCTGGCGTACCGCGGCAGCGCGGCCTGGAAGGTGGAGGCGTCCGCGAAGCTGCCCTGGAGGCCGGTGGCCACGGTGTGGAAGGCGATGAGGGAGAACTTGATGAAGGGGCCGGAGAAGCGGCTGCTGAGCGTGCCGAGCGCGTCCGTGGCGTAGCCCACCAGCTCCGAGGGTACGCCCTGCCCGCCCGCGAGGGCGAAGACGACCTTCACGGGGAAGGCGTCCCCGCTGGCCAGGGGGATGCAGACCTCGCCGGAGAAGTCCGCTCGGTCCCTGCCGCTGGGCCCGCGCCCATCGAGCGCGTAGAGGCCCGCGTCGGAGCACGACAAGAGCAGCAGAGGGACCAGGAGCCAGATCAACTTCGTGGGGGAGCTCATCAATCCCCCCATTGTAGACCGCAGGCCCTGGGAGACTTTCAAGGTCCTACGCCTGGATCACGGCGGATCCGCTTCGAGGTTCCTGATGATGGGCGTGTTTTTTGTCCCGCCTACACTGGCTTACAGCCATGCCCCGCAGATCCTTGTCTCCTCTCGCATGACGGGAAGAGGATCGGCCATGGCTCTCAAGCCCTCGTTTGCCCTTCCTCTCGCTGCACAGCAGTGGTGGCGTGCCCTTTCCAGGGGACTGCTCGGCCTGATCGTGCTGGGGCTCACCTCCTGCGCCACATCGCCCGCGAGCACCTCTGTGCTCGAATCCCGGCGCGGAGGCGCTCCCCGGAGACCCTCCGACTCCCGGGACGTGCTGGGTCCCATTCGGTCGTCCGCCATCGATGTGGATTATTTCCAGGGGTTGATGGTGCGCGCCGGAGTCCCTCCTCATGCGCTCCCCAAGGATGGCCGCCGCATCACTCCGGACGAAGCCTTGGAGCTGCTCTCCTGGCTGCTGTCGGCAGACGTGAAGATGCGGGACTTCGGCCCCTGGCGCATGGCCTCTCACCTGCTGTGGGAAGTCGTCAACGGCGAGGAGACCGTCTCGCGCCGGGAGTTGTACGAGCGCATGCACCGGTTTGCCTCTCTGCTGGTGCTGCGCCCGGATGGCTACCTCGTGCTCGCCACCACTGGCGAGGCCCTGCAGTACATCGACAAGGTACGCCTGGAGGACGGCGCCCTGCGCGCCGAGGGCTTCGAGGTGGGGCCTTTCTACACGGTGGTGCAGAAGCGCTTCCTCTACCCGGTGGACGGCTCGCTCACTCGGCACCCGGATGCACGTGTCGCCGGGGTCTTCGCTCCGGATGACGGGGTGCTCGGGCCCGCGGTCGAGGGGGCCGGGTGGGCCGTCACCGACACTGTGACTGGCATCGTCTCCCTGGTGATGCACCCTCGCGAGAGCCTGGAGGGCCTGACCCAGCTGCCTTCGGCGGTACGTGCCCTCATCGAGCACTCCCCCGAGTACTGGGAGCACTTCCGCTCCATTCCCAGCGGTGAGCAGGTGCGCGATGTGTCACGCCTGCTCACCAACGTGCTCATCACCTGCGGCACGGCGGGCGCGGGCAGCGCTCGCGCGGTCTCCGCGGCGGGCCGCTGGGGGAGGCTGGGCCTGCCCGTGCTCACCTTGTCCGCCCGGGGGACTCTGGCTGTGAGCCGAGTGGCTGTTCCTTCCCAGGCCCTGGTGACGGCCGTGAGCACGGGCGCAGGGGCCGTCGTCATCCTCCACATGTCCGCTCGGGGCGCGGGCGGAGGCAGCAGTGGCTCGAAGCCCATGCCGTGGACTCCACCCGTGGGTGGGCCCGGCAAGTGGGTGCGCAAGAATGAGGGCATGAAGCCTGGGGCGCGCAAGTACCAGAGCCATGTCTCAGGCGCTCCGGAGGGCTGGGTCTACAGAATCGAGCGCGCCGGAGAGAAGTACGACTACGACGGCTTCAAGGACGGCCACCTCGTGGACGGCAAGGGCCCCAACTACGACAACAAGTTCCTCGACACCCTGGAGCCCAAGGACTGGTTCGAGAATACCGGCGCTCAAGAAATGCTCAAGAACGCCGACCGGCAGCGCCGCGTGGCGCATGGCATCCCTATTCGCTGGCATGTCGCGGAATCCAAGGCGGCCAAGGCCATTCGTAAACTGCTTGCAGAGAACGGCTACGGTGACATTCAGGTCATCCATACTCCAGCGGTGCCGTAGAGGAGATTTTCCGATGATTGAGACCTATTACGCTGCGGCATATTGGGGGCCCCGCCAGGAGTCCGCTGAGGATTGCGCTCGCCGTGCCCAAGTCTTCTTCCAGGCCATGGCGATGTGCGACCCATTCTTTGGCCGCTGGTTCAAACCGCCTCGCTCGCGCAAACAAGCCCCCACGCCTCTCTCGCTGGATGTTCCCTCTCTTCGAGAGCTGTTCGCTCAGGGCAGAACTCGCAACGACGAAGGGGGCATCATCGAGGACCTGGGTTTCCGCATCATCGTGGACAATGGAAAGTGGCCAGGCACGCGTCAGCGCGAGTTCGCCAGCCTCTCCATCCACTGCGGGAGCTATGCGGAGTCTCTATCGCCTATATGGAACTCCTGTGTTCTCAACCTGCCCTCCGCTGGAGATTCGATGGAGCAGGTCGTTCGGGCGCAGATGCTTGCGAACATCCTGCGTGCCATGGTTCTAGCGTGGGAGCCTGGATGGGGCGTCGCCACCTCTTCTACCCACCGGATGATGTCGACAGAGCGAGCCATCGTGGGCACGTTCATCGGTTGGGTGATGTACTTCCCGCGCCAACTCGGCCCGCTGCCGCCCCTGCCGCCCCCGGTACAAGTCGAACCCGTGGAAGACAAGGGCTCGCTCATCATCCTCACCCCTGAGCGCTTCACCGTCAGCAACCCCGAGCATGTCGCGCTGGCGGCTCGCGTCGATGAGACGCTGCGCCAGGCAGGGCTGTTGAAGCCCCTCTCCTGAGACTCTCGGCCCAGTACGGCGATTCACAGGGAGGTGTCCTGGGTATGGCGTGGAGCCTATCCTCCGGGGTAGGGTTGCTCGCGCCCTACCTCCCTGGAGGCCCCCCTGTTCGACGACGCCCCAGCCATCGGCACCACCATCGGCCCCTGGCTCATTCTCGAGCGCTTGGCCTCGGGTACCTTCGGCGTGGTGTTCCGGGCGCAGCGCGCCGGACACCCTGAGGCTCCTCCGGTAGCCCTCAAGCTGGCCAAGGCGCCGCACGACCCACGCTTCCCACGCGAGGCCGAGCTGCTTCAGCGCTGCCTGCACCCCTCCATTCCTGGCTACGAGGACCAGGGCCTGTGGACTTCTCCCTCGGGCCTTCGCTACCCCTACCTCGTCATGGAGTGGGTGGAGGGCCTCACCCTGTACGACTGGTTCCGGGAGCAGCCACGCTCCTCCCGCCAGCTGCTGCAGGTGCTCTCCCAGCTCGCGGGCGCCCTGGCCGCTGCTCATGCCCGGGGGGCCGTGCACCGGGACGTGAAAGGAGACAACATCCGCGTCACCGCAGCGGGCAGGGCCGTGCTGGTGGACTGGGGCTCAGGCTGGTTCGCCGGCGCCCGCCCCCTCACGGACACCCCCGCCCCCCCCGGTACCAGCGCCTACCGGCCCCCGGAGCAGAAGGCTTTCATGTGGCGCTTCCGCAAGGACACCGAGGCTCGCTGGCATGCCCAACCCTCGGATGACCTATATGCGCTGGGGGTGGTGCTCTACCGCTGCGTGACGGGGGTGTACCTGCCCCCGTGCACGGACGGGGGAGAGCCCGTGGAGCGAGAGGTGCTTCCACCCAGCGCCATGGCCACCGTGTGCCGGGAGCTCGAAGCGCTCACCCTGCGGCTGCTCTCCGATGACAGGAAGCTGCGCGGGAGTGCGGAGCAGCTCGTGAAGGATACCGCGGTACGGGTGCAGACGGCCGGGACCGAGGCGGACAGGCCCATCCTCCCCACCTCCAACGCCACGCGCACCGAGGAGGGGTACGCACCAGCCGCATCCTCCTCGAGCGAGGAGGGTAGCCGTGCGTCTTCGGATGGGCAGGACAATGAGGAAGTACTCTCAGACAGCGGGCTGAGCGACCCTCCCACCGAGCGCGAGTGCCCTCCACCCTCCGTCCCCGCCTGGCTCTCCTGGGTCGGCTCGAGCGCCGTGGGCGGCCTCGTGGCAGCGGGGGTGCTGTTGATGGTGCTGCTGCCCCTCCAACTGAGGCAAGAACAGGATCCGGAGCCAGAGCCAGCGCCATGGCTCGCCACACCCGAGGAGCCGGCTCAGTTCGCCACGGACGGGGGAGTGGCGGAGGAGGCGCTGGCGGGCGTCCAGGACGTGCCGGGAGTCGTCATGCCGCTCATCCTTGCGGTCGGGAAGCCGATGCCCGACCAACCGTTCCCCGGCCAGCGCAAGCCTCCGTGCGATCCAGATACTCAGCTCGTCGTCTACGGCGCATGCTGGTCCGTGCTGAAAAAGGAGGCACCCTGTGGGCCAAATGCCTACGATTACGAGGGGCGCTGCCTGCTACCGTTCTTCACATCACCCCGCAAGCCCACCTCGGGGGAGCCATGAAAGAAGCTCACCCTCGTTGTCCTCCTGGTGCTGATGCTGCGCGCGCCGCGCCGTCATGCCGCTTGTCCTCACGGTTGGGGTGGCCGATCCCCAAGAAACCACCGGACGGCCAAGCGAGCACGGCCTTGCCTCGCTGAAGGTGGGGCGACGAGCCGCTCGCGGGCTCCCTGGGGGGCGTGTTTTACACGGAGGGCGGTCGCGTGTCCTTGCCCTCCCGTGCCAGGCCGCCTTCACCGTCTACATGGGCGTTCTCTCGATGGCCTGCATGGGCGTACCCTGGGCTATTTCCTGGTGTTCCGGCTAAATCTGGCGCTACCCGGGGTCTGGCTTGCCGTCGCAGCCGAAGAGTGCCTGCGCGGCGTCACCATGTGGCTGCGGTGGAGGAGCCGGGCCTGGATGCCGCAGAGCCGGAGGCGCAGCCGACCGTGGTGGCGCTCGGAGGTGTGGTATAGTGTCGGGAGCACGGCATTCACGGAAGATCCTCATGCTTCGTCCCCACTCCTTGGTGGTCCTGCTCCTGGCCGCCACCTCAGCGGCAGGCGCCCCCCCTGCTGAGCTCTGTGACTCGTCACTCGAAGCCGATCTGCGCAACGAGTATGGCTACAGACAGCGGGGAGATCGGTGCGAGGGCCTCTACGTCCGCTCCGTCTCGGGGTCAGGTCTGGTCTTGCTCTCGCTGACTGCGGGCATCGCCGACTACGACGACAGCGACAGCGACTCCTTGTTCATCCGATGGCCCCAACTCCCTGCTGAGAAGCTCAAGCTCGAAGGGGAGATCCACATTCGGGCCTCCCGGCTTCACCGAGGCCACTACTATCAGATGGACACTCGGCGACCCTGGGCTGCATTCCTGTATGGATGGGAAGCAGAGCTGGTCCGGGCCTTGGTGCCCCCTCGGGAACTGGGCATTCTCGCGTCCATCCAGAGCCCACAGGTGAGCGGGGAGGAGGTCTATGTCCCCACGCTCCTGGTCCAGTCCAAGACAGACACCCCTCTAATCGAGCGCTACAGAGTGGGCTTCTTTCCGGGAGCGAGCCTGACGGAGGTCCGGGTGACGATCGCGCCCGTCGATACCGCCGGACGGATCGGCACGTCCAAGTACGACAAGGTGGCGCTCCCCTTCACTCCGGTGCCGCCCTCCCTCCCGCAATTCCTGGAGATCCCCATCGACTGGTTCTCCGAGACAGGGATCTACTGGGTCTGGATCTCCGCGAAGACCCGGGACAACAGTCCGCTCACGACTGACTTCCATCTCGTCCATGAAAAAGCCAGGCAAGAGCCGACGCCCAAGCGCTAACGCCACCTCTGCGCCCGCGGCCGCGCCAGCTCCCGTGCAGGCTGCCCCAGCGTCTGGACTCGCGCAGCCCTCAGCAACGTTCGCTCCGGCGCAGGCGCCCGCAACGCCTGGCCCCGTGCACATCGGGTCCCCCTCCTCGCTGAGCGCGAACGTGGAAGAGTGGGAGCAGAGGCTGAAGGACGAGGCGCACACGCTCATCCAGCAGGAGCTCGCCCAGGGGGTTGGAGCCAGCAAGCCGCGAACGCTGTCCGAGTTGCAGCAACTCCTCGAGATGGCCGAGCGGATCGCTCGCAAGCGCAAGAAGCACGCTTATCTCCCCACCGTCGTCGTCGTCGTCATCGCAGTGCTCGGGGTCCTGGGCATGAGCGTCACCCGCCTCTCGACCACTGAGATCGAGCTCTCGGCCAGGATGTCCGGCTTCGACGCGACCCTCGGTAGGAGATACAAGCTGCTTCGAGACAACCTCGCGGCCACTGCTCTGAGCGTGTCTGGCGCGAGCAGGCTCCGCATTCCTGACGAGACGGGCCGCCCTCAGCTGCTCAAGGCCCCGAAGGAGCCAGGCTTGACGCTAATGGTGAGCCCTCAGCCCGACGCCGGCACTTCGCCGATGACCCTCAAGCTGCGCCCGTTCTTCCTGCCCGCCCATACGCGATTCGCGCTGAGCGCCGCCTCTGCTCGCGACGTGGCCATCGACCTGCAGCAGCCCGAGGTGCTGCTGCAGGCGGACTTTGCCGGCCCGATCCATCTGGATGTGACGGGCGTCGTCTCTCGCCCTGTCGCGCTGGAGACGGCCTCGGGCTTCCTGGCTTGGAGTGGCGCCGACTCACGCATCGACATCCAGGCCGCCCAGGCGCTGGGCTGCATCCTGTGTCTCCCCGTTCCAGTGACCCAGCTTGCGTTCGGCTCGACCGACGAGGGCTTCGATGGGAGAGACAGGGTCGTGACACCCTTCTCGAGGCTCACCTCTGGAACGCTGGTGCTCCGGGATCTGGGGAACAAGGAGATTCCCCTTCGCTTGGGGACGCCCCTCCTGCTCGGAGTCCAGAGGGGAGAGCTGGGCCCCGCCTCGATCGACAGCGAGGGTCAGGTGTCGATCGTCTTTCACGGCAATGTGGATCGTTTGGAGATCGGCTTGGACCACAACGCCCGGAACCTGATGCCCAGCTACCTGGAGTGGATCGCCTTCAACCAACGGCTGGAGCTGGGCTGGGGGGCTCTGCTCTTCGTCATGGCGTTGATCGCCTCCGTGTGGAGCTGGTTCCAAGGACATTCATGAGAGGGGCCTCCGTCGCTGCACTCACGTTCGTTCTTTTCCTCTGGGCTCCGAAGGTGGCTCAGGCTCAATCGGGTGCCCCGAACGCTACCCAGCTCCGGACGCAGGAGGAGTCCATGCGCCTGGTCGTCATGATCAACGGCGCATCGAAAGGGAAGGTACAGTTCGGCGCAGGCTTGATCCTCGGGAGCGTGGGCAAGGTGGTCTACGTCCTGACGGCCAACCATGTCCTCCGCAACAGCCGAGGCATGGTGTTCGAGAAGCTCAAGGTCCGGCTCTGGGCACCCTGGAGCAAGCCGCAGTGGGTGGAAGCCGGGAGCCTCAAGCCACTCGCCTACAATGTGGGGCTCGATCTCGGCATCGCGATCTTCGAGCTGCCCGAGTCCCTGGGGAACTACCTGAGCCAAGTCTCGCTTCGCTGCCTGAGAGATCCCCAGAGCCTCACCGAGGGGCTGCCAGTCTCGTTCATCGGGCAAGGGGGCGGCGTTCCCTGGTTCACCTCCACCGCGGGCAATGTGCTCGTCAAGCCGTCCTCCTCGAGCGAGCGGCTCCTGTTCGAGTCCAGCGATGTCGAGCCCGGTTCCTCCGGAGGTGGGCTTTTCACCGCGCAGTGGGAGCTGATCGGCCTGGTACAGGCGGTCTCTCCCAAGAAGGGGCAGGCGCTTCCCATCGACAAGGCGCTCGAGTGGGCCGCGGCCCAGAGGTACCCCGTCCAGCTGCGGCCGCATGTCGCCATCTACGACTTCTCTGCGGACCCGAGCTTCATCTCTACCGAGGGCACCACCACGCTCTCCTGGAAGGCCTCGCACGGCGCGGTTTGCAGAATCGAGCCCCGGGTTGGAGCAGTCTCTGCGGTCGGCTCCGCGAAGATCGACTGGCTCAAGGAGACCACCCGCTTCAGCCTGCTCTGCGGGGCCCCGAATGATCCCTCGCCCATCGTGAAGGAGGTCCAGGTCGAGTCGACCCGAGCCCCGCGCATCCTCTCGTTCGATTCCCAGAATGAGTTCGAATCCTACAATGACTCGGCTCCAGGAGCCAGCGAGCAGTGGGAGCCAGATGGGAAGGTCACCCTGACGTGGGAGGCAGAGAACGCCAGACGGTGCACGATTGATGGAGAAGATGTGCCCACGACGGGCGAGCTGATCGTCAAGCCTGTCGTGGCCAGAAGCTACAGCCTGGTCTGTTACAACGGAGGGTTGGTGGACACACGCACGACAGTAGCTGAGGCGCTAAATCCCCCGGTGGTCATTCAGTCTTTTGACGCCAGAGTTGCTGAGGGTGGCGGCATCCAGCCGGTGCGCCTCTTCTGGAACGTGGCCAACGCCACAGGATGCCGCCTGCTCGGCGGAGGGCTCGTGCGAGACGTCGGGCACAAAGAGACGCTGCAGGTCAATCCTCGGCGCACCACGACCTATCACCTGAGATGCACAGGGGTGGGGGGGCCCGTCACCCAGTCCGTGACCGTGGATGTTCGAACACCGTGAGTCATCCTGCTGGCCAGGGCTGAAGAGAAGTGGCGTCGCAGACAGAGAGAAGCCAAACCCATAGTCGAGGCCTTCTTCCGGTCCGGTACTGCGACGAGGAGCAGCTCAAAGTCCTTGATGAGACACCCATCGCCAAGGCGATTGGCTACGCCAGAAACCAGCGCGAGGCTTTGGAGCGCTTCCTGAGCGACGGGCGCCTGCCCAGTCACAACAATCACAGCGAGAACGCGCTGCGCCGCGAAGCCGTAGGGCGAAAGAGCTGGCTCTTCCTCGGCAGCGACGAGGGTGGCGTCGTGAACGTCACGTTCGTCACCCTGCTGGCCAGCTGTCAGCTCCACGGACTTGAGCCGCTCGGCTACTTGCGAGATCTGCTGTGCCTGCTGCCCGGCTGGCCCGTGCAGCGCGTGCTCGAGTTGGCCCCAGCGAACTGGAGGACCACGGTGCAACGCGCGGAGATCCGCACCGCGCTGGACGCCAACGTCTTCCGTCAGGCGGCGCTCGGAATCCTCACGCCGGCTGCCACGAAATAGGGCTGCCTGTCACCCCTGGATCGGCGCGCCGACCGACGGTGCTCGTCGGACGGATACGCTGAAGGCGCTTCTCCAGAGTCGCCTCGGGGATGAGGAAGGCGCTGGCCACCTCGCGCACGCTGAAGCCGCACAGGATGTTGAGGATGAGCGCGACCTGGGTCTCCTCGGCGATGCGCGCGTGGCAGCAGGAGAACATGAGCCGCAGCTGCTCATTGCGCAGCTCCGGCTCCAGGAAGAGCCGGGAGACGGTGGAGGAGAGCGCCCCTTCTAAAGAGAGCAGGTGCTCGAGCTCTGGCGCGTATGTGCACGCGGTTCGTTCGCGCCGGAGGATGTCGACGGCGCGGTTGGGCTTGATGCCGTGGCGTTCCCGGAGCAGTCTACCGCGCAGGCCAGTCGGCTGTACTCCTAGAGTGGTACAGCCCCTCATGCGCAGCTCGCATATTCGTTGCGAGTCTCGGCGGAGCTGCTCGAGCGCTACCGCAATCCTTGCCATGAGAACCCATGCTGCCTCTCCCTGCGTCGTGGAAACTGGGATTCCTGAAACAAGCACTGGTACTCGTAGCACTGGTGGTGGTGCTGACGCTCGTATTGGCTTGGGGCGTCACTTTCAGCCTCACGCTGCGGGCCCGCCTGCGCCTTGAGCGGCAAGGTGACTCGCTGGCGTTCTCCCTCGCCGCCTTGGAGGCACGCGCCTTCAATGACTTCGCCGCCACCAACCGGACGATTGCCGCCGCCTACGTGGCCATGAATCACGCACACATCTCTGGAGCCACTGTCCCCACCCACGCGGACTGGGCGCCCGTGGAGACGCTGGGCCAACTGATGGACAGCGCCCATGCATCTCAGTGCGCCGTCTTCGCAGTGACGCTCGGCGCGGTACGAAAGGGTGTCGCGCGCGAGCTGTATCGGCTCCACGACTCCCCTCCGCCCGAGCCCACCTGGATGGAGCAGACCATCGGCACGGTCAACGCTGCGGAGTTCTCTCGCACCATCGAAGGGATGCCCTGCGGCGTGCCGGGCCAGGCGCCCGAGACAGACTGTGCGAGCCGGGGGAGCTGCTTCATGAGGTTCCGGGCCGCTCCGGATTCCGGGTACGGCTTCAGCGAACCCCGCGTCTACAGCTACGTGGCGGCCAGGCTCCAGGAGGGAGACAGGGACGAGAAGGCCGCGCTCTTCACGGCGCGCGCTGGCTACCCACCGCAAGGCCTCGGGCAAGAGCCCCCCAACATGTTCGCCCCCCTCTGGCGAGCCAGGCTCCCCAGCGCGGAGGGTGAGTGATGACACGCGCCTCCAAGCCTCTCCAGCTCGGCGCGCTGGCCTTCATCGTGTCAGCCATGGCCATTCCCATCGGCCTTGGGTGGGGGCACTCGCTCTTCCGGAAGGAAGCCCCGGAGCCCGGGCTTCAGGTGGTGCGGCACGCAACGCAGGGGCTGCCCCCGTACAAGCAGGCGCTGCCCCAGGCGCTCGCGGCCGACTACATGGGGCCAGACTCGCGCATTGCAGTGGCCTGGTTCACGACGCGCGATGCGCCCGAGGAGGTGCTTGGCTTCTACCGTGAGGTGCTCGGCGAAGCAGGGCTCCCGGTGCTCTCCCACCGCTACGACACGAGCGCAGGCTACGTGGGCTATCGAGGACCTGGGAGCTCGGAGCTGCACCTCGTCTCAGCGCTCAGGCATGGCGAAGAGACCCTGGTCCTCCTCTCCAGTGCCCACGGGAGCTCACTGCCGCAGGCCCAGAGAGAGCAGATGCCCTGGGATCTTCCCATGCCTGCAGGCGTCCGGCACCCTTGGGTGATGAACCTCAAGGTGGAAGGGCGTGTCCGCTCCACGGCGATGATCGAGGCTCGCGGCGCTCGGGTCAATGACCTGGTGGACTTCTACCTGCGGACGTTCAAGGCACAGGGGTGGACCCTCGAGCACCCGGCCGAGCGCCTCGGGGATCAGGTGTTCCTCAGCGCCCGGCGCGGCCCGGCGCGGGTCAGCACCTTGATACAGCCGCAGGCCGCAGGCGCCCGGCTGTACTTCACGCTCGACGGACCGTGAGCCCGCTGCTCGAAGGCTCCCCTCCGCGGGCCTCCGCCGCGGAGCACTGGGTGTGATGCCCAGGCAAGTCATGGCCACTGGCCGCGTGCGGCTGCGCCATCGGGCACGGCACTTCAACGACCAGCGGAGCGGCAACGGGTCCGGGAGGCTCTCTCAAGGAGCGCTCCCGGACCGCGCCTGGGGTAACACCTAGCCGATGTTCCGGATGACTGCCATCCGGGTCTCATGCAGCTGCTTCATGACGTTGGTGATCAACGTCACCAGCTCACTCTCCTTCTGCATCTGCATCTGCATCGCCACCTGCGGCCGCTGCTCCGGCGGCACACTCGCGAGGTACTCCATGTCCTTGGACGACAGGTTCTGCGAGTTATTGATGACACCAGACATCAGGGGATTGATGCTCATGCGCTCCTCCGTATGGGAATTACAGGCACTCCCAGAAGACCCTTCCAGTGGACCCGGAGCAGCCTCGGAATGAATGGCTGTCAGATCTTCTGGGAGCCGTTCCTTGATACGGGAGAAGTGTCTCGACGTCGTTACCACTTACGGCGTATGGCTCGGCCGCGAGCTCTCCAGCATAGCTCCCAGGCCCGTGCTCTCCACCCGCTCGTGCAGGTAGTTGATGCACTCGGTGAGCAGCGGGTGCGGCGAGGAGAGAGCGGCCGGCTCCTGCGCGTAGCGCTGGAGGGCGCGGGAGAAGTCCTCGGACAGACTCGCCTTGAAGGGCACCTCCGGCTGCATCGCCAGGAACACCTCCCGCAGCGCGCTCAGCAGGTGCTGGAGCGCTCCCGTGGTGGAAGCGACCTGAGTGGTGAGGTCCACCAGCAACCGCTGGCGCCGTTCGATCAGCGCAGGAGGCTCTGGCTTGAGGGCAATCAGCAAGGCTCTGACCTCTTCGGGCAGCTCTGGAGGGATGTCTTCGGGCTTGAACATGGGACTCCTGTGGCGACGACATGAGAGAATTCCGTGGCGGCTCAGGCCCTGGGCTTCCTACTTGGGCGGAGGCGGCTGGGGCGCGTGGAGCTTCTGGACGATGGTGCTCAGCGCCAGGGCAATGCCGCGGGCCCGCTGGCTGAAGCCTTGCTCGCCCTTCGGATCCAGCTCGGCGATGCGCTGGAGATCCTTCGCGGCCTCCTCGATCTTGCCTTGCTGCAGCAGCACCTCGGCGCGGTTGCAGAGGGCGGCGACATCCCGCTCGTTGAGGGCCAGGGCCCGATCGTACTCCTCGCAGGCACGCTCCAGCTCCTCCTGCCGCTGGTAGACGGCGCCCAGGCCCGTGTGGAAGCTGGCCTCGTTGGGGGCGAGCGTGGTGAGGCCTTCGAAGATCTGCCGAGCCGCCTGGGTCTTGCCAGAGTCGTAGAGGAGGCGGCCCTGCGTGGCGACGCCGTAGAGCTCCTCGTGGGTCAGCTCATAGAGCTCAGCGAGCGTGAGCTCTCCCTGGAGGAACGAGCGCATGCGCGCGTTCAGCGCCGGGGTAGGCATGGGAGGGGACGGACTGGGAGCAGGGGGGCTCCGCGTGGGGTTCTTCTGGCTCACGGCGATCTCCGGATGAAGGGGCGAGGGCCTAGCCGCCGATGCGCCTGCTCCAGCGCATCTGCATCGTGTTTGCCTGGAGCTGGCCGAGGCTGGTCCAGCTGCGAATCATCTCGTTCACCGATCCCAGCATCCGCTCGAGGGTGGGCTGGAATCCGCCGCTCAGGCCATGACCACACATGGCCGCACCGCCCATGGGCCCGCTGAAGGGGCTCCTCAGGCCGCCCAGGTTGTTCAGCTGCGTCATCATGGGCAGGTGGGGCTGGGGCTGGAAGCCGGAGAACCTGTCCTGGAGGTTCTGCCAGTGATTGGGTGAGGAGGCATACTGGGTCTGGAAGAGCGAGGCGGTGATGTCCACCATCTGCGTGGCGTGCACGTTCCAGGGAACCTGGATGGGCCGGTGGCCGAGGAGGCTGTCCGAGATGGCGCCGCCGAGCTGATACGCCAGCGTCTTGTCATCCTTTCCCTTGCCCGCGCCGCTGAGCACCTCGCGGCCCTCCTGGCTCCAGCCCACCCCCGTGCCCGCCAGCTTGAAGGACTGGCCATCCCCGGTGGCAGCGTCGTGGGCGTAGCCGTCCTTCTTCACATCCGAGAAGGTGGTCTTGAACTTCTGGTTCGCCTCCTGGTGCTCCGTCACGCGCTGGGTCACCTGACGCTGCTGGGTGTGGTCCTTCGTCCTCCATTCAGTCACGCCCACTTGCTGCGAGTCGCGCTTCACCGTCTGCCACTCGGCGCCCGTGAGCTGGCTGTCGACGGAGACGTGCTTGTTGCCGTTGTAGATGTCCACCTGGTGGATGTGGAGATCCTTGCTGTCTCCCTTCTCCTGGATGGTGATCTTCGTTCCATCCGGGAGATTGAAGCTGCCCGTGCCCTGGTAGCGCCACACATCGCCGTCCGACTCGCGCACGGCTGGATCCTCTGGGAGCTGGCGGCTCTCCGTGGTGACGTTGTCGGAGGTGACGGTGCGGCTGGGGGGCTCGGCCTTGAGATCGGTCCACTTGCCGTCTGGGTTCTGGATACAGACCTTGCCGTCCGCGACGGTGACCTTGTAGCCACCCGGAGTGGTGACGGTGGCGGTCTGCTTGTCCACCTCGAGCTGCCCGGCATTCTCGTAGTCCGGCATCGCGGCGTACCCCACGACGCTGTTCATCGAGACCGAGGCTCCCATCCCGCTGTAGGCCTGAAAGCACCGGTTCAGCGAGTCCATCCCCCGGAACCCTGACTGCTGGATGCCCAGCTGCGACTGCACCTGAGAGGCCCACGAGAACATGGCGGAGAACTGCTCCATCGCTTGATGCAGCGACTGGGCGCCACCCGAGTGGCCGGGCACCGAGGAGAAGGAGCTTCGCGACGAGGGAACGAAGCCACCATTCTGGATGGGGGTACTCATGAGTGTGTTTCCTTTCCTGGTAGCCCATGAGATACAGGAGCCGCGCCGGACAAGCTGTACCACTTCCGGCGTATGAGTCTCGGGAGCGTGGGCGCGCTCCTCATGTCTGGCTATGGCTTGTCCGACTCATAGCGGGTGAGGAACTCGACGCGGCGGTTGATCGCGCGTCCCTGCTCGGAGGTGTTGGATTGCAGCGGACGATCCTCGCCAAAGCTCCGGATCGTCATGCGCTCACGCTCCACGCCCTGACGCTCGAGGTAATCGCGCACCGCGCCAGCGCGCCTCCGGGACAGATCATGGTTGTACAGATCCGTCCCCAGCGCGTCCGTGTGTCCCTCGATGGAGACAGAGACGATCTCCGGGTGCTCGATGAGCACCCGGGCCACCTGATCCAACAGCGTGAAGGAGCGGCTCTTGATGGTGGCCTTGTCATAGTCGAAGTGGATCGTGTCCTTGATCTCGATCCGGTTCCTCTGGATGACGACCAGCTGCCGGTTGTTGGCGGGGCAGCCCTGGTTGTGAGGAGGACCGGGGATCGTGCGGCAGTTGTCCAGGTGGTCCCACACGGTGTCACCATCCGTGTCCCTGGGCGGGCAACCTCGCATCTCGGCGATCCCCGCCTGCTTGGGACAACGGTCCTGCTCGTCCAGCAGCCCATCTCCATCTGAGTCCCTCAGCGGACAGCCCTGACGGGACGCTGGCCCCGGTTCGTCCGGGCATGCGTCCACATCGTCGAGCACTCCATCCCCGTCACTGTCCGGATCCGTGAGCTCCTGTGGCGCAGGTGTGTCTTCAGGGGCGGCGGGGCGGGAGGCCTTGCCAAAGGACATGCCAAGCAGCAGGCGGAACTGCGGCGTTCCTGGCGCGTTGCCCAGGCCCAGACCCGCCAGTCCGTACGCCTCGAGCTTCTCCCCCAGCGGCAGCCGCACGCCACCCAGCAGCTCCAACGAATAGCCTTCACGTCGCAAGGGCACAGAACCGATGGCCGCCACCTCTCCGCCCAGCCCGTCGGCAGTGGAAGCCAGCACCGCGCCCAGGCGCACCGCGTGGCCCACCTCGTCCTGGATGTTCTCGTCCCGGGTGAGGATGGTGCTAGGCCGAAGCGTGAGCCCTACATCTAGCGCGGTCCTCACTGGCCCGAAGCGGCGCCCCACCATGACGCTGGGGGTGGCATGCAGCTCGCGGGCGAGGGCGTCTGCACTGCCCAGCCCCGGGCCCGCGTTTACCCCCAACGCGAGATCCATGGGGTCCTCCTGGTGCTCGGCGAGCAGCCTCAACCGCACTGTAAGCAGCGGCGTCCCGAGAGCGATGCCACCCTGCGGAGGCCCCACACCGCGATCTGTCAGGTCGTCTCCCTGCTGCAAGAGCAGCAGCGGCAACTGTGCACCCAGCTCTACTCGATCCCAGAGGCCCACGGCCGCGGAGAGGAGCGCCGTGGCCCGGTGCCGGACAAGCACCCCGAGCTGAGCGTCTTCCTCGAAGAGCACCAAGGGCTTGTTCTCGTAGTGCCCAACGAGCGCCAAGCGGTAGCCGCCCGCTGGGAGCAGCTCGCCGGTGCCCAGCACCCAGGAGCCCATACCGCTGGGGTTGAGCCTGAGGCGCTCCAGCTCGAACGCTGGGATGTCCACGGGTTGTGCGAAGGCGCGAGTGCCCACCCCCAACATCACCAGGATGAGCCCGCATCCCAGCCAGGGGCCAAGCCATGCCATGAGCTCACTCCGAGGCCGGCGGGGGCGTCTGGAGGTGAGCCAGCTCCAGAGCGCCACCAGCCCCAGCAGTGCCATGGGCGCGGGCACTGCCCCCGTCGCAGCGCTGCAACCTCCACCCAGCATGGCGCGATCCTTGAGCGGAGAAGGACCGTTCGCAGGGCGTACGACGATGTTTGCAGTGCAGCTCGTACTGTTACCCGCGTCGTCCGTGGCCGTGTACGTCACGGGCGTCGTGCCCACGGGGAAGCGGGGCTCCGTGGGCCTGGAGACCGTGACGTTGGAGCAGGTGTCCTCAGTCCGTGGCTGCGGCAGGGTGACAGTGGCCCAGCCATCGCTCCCAGCCTGCGCTTCGATGGGGGAAGGACAGACGATGCTCGGGGCCGTGGTGTCCCGAACCGTGACGGTGCGGTGCACGGGAAGCGCATGCAGTCCCGTCGGGTCCTGCACCTCATAGGTGAGAGTGTAGGTGTCAGGCACGGTGTCAATCACCCCACCATTCCTCCTGATCCTACTCGTCAGGTCGCCTTGGCACGGATCCCAGGCAGTAGCTCCCGGATCGCTGTACACCGAGTGGCACTCCACGTCCTGGGAGGCGTGCCCTTTGAGGGTGATGACCGGCACGATGGCATCCGTCACAGTCACCACCGTGAGACATACGTCTGGCTCCGAGCCCTGTGAGTTCGTGCACGTCAGTCTGACGTCGTGGTTGCCGAAGGAGTCGAGGACTGTCGGCTCTTGGGTACAGATCACCGGATCGCCGTCGGGATCACTGGAATTATAGTTGATGTTAACGACCACTTCACAGACGGTGGTGGCCCTCACTGTGAAGTCTTCCTTGCAATACGCCTGCGGCGCGCGCCGCGTGAGAGCCGGCCGCCCCAGTGCGGCGCTCGTGTCGGCGCAGCCCAGCGCCAGGTAGAGCCCTGTCCGAGAGGGAGACTCGCTCACGCGCGCGATCGCCTCTTCCATGGAGAGGGGAGGGCTGCTCGAGCGCGGCTCCTGGCCCGCGAGGATGATGTTGCCATCCACGATGGGCTCCCAGACCTCTCGATTGCGGGCCGCCGCCTGGAAGAGCTCCTCACCGCTCTGACACGTGGCATCCCCGATGATGAGAGCGCGGTAGCGCAGGAACTGCTCCGCAGTCATCGCGCTCCACTGCTCCGGTGTGACGACATGCACGTCCAGGCCGAGCTCCGCCGCGGCTTGCGCCTCCGGGTGGGCGGCTCCACCGCTCATACTATCCCCGAGGATCAGCACCTGCTGAGAGACACGCGTCGTCGGATCACAGGCGCTTGCTCCCCAGGCCATCAGCAGCAGCACCCCCAGACTCTCGGACTTCATGTCACCCAGACCTCTCTCAGACATCATGAGCAGCCCTGGCATCCTCACCACCGAGACAAGGAGAGGCGATACCACGATGGTGGTACAGACCCCGATTCATGGCTGTCTCTACGCTGTCCTCACGCAGAGAACCTGGTGCCATGAGGAGGCTGGGTTCTGTGTGCAGCGAGCACCTGTTCCATATCGCAGGCAAAAGGACATTCCATGACGTCAATCAATAAGCCCATGGGCTTCAATCCCTTCCAACCGCAGGCGGGCTTCCCCGGCTCGAACCGTCCCCTGACCCGCGGCGAGGCGCAGATGGTGCGCACCGTCCACATGCAGTCGCAGGTCAACGTGAACATCAACATGTTCATGAATGCCTTCCCTCCCATGGGGACGATCAGAGACATCTGCGGACCCAGGCAGCGCCCATGCTTCCCCAAGCCGCCGGTGCCTGCCGACCGATGCCACCCCCAGGGGAGCCTGAAGACCAGCCCGGACGGCGCGGTCACCACGCCGGGCGGCTACAAGATCGAGCAACTCGGGGCGTGCGAGTGGAAGATCACCGGCCCGGACGGCAAGCACACCCGCGTCCATGGCGACCCCCATGTGGACGAGAGCGATGGCGGTAAGTGGGACTTCAAGCGTGACAGCACGTTCATGCTCGGTGACGGCACGCGGATCAACGTCACCACCAAGCCCGCGGGCAACAACACCACGGTGACGGGGGGCCTGGAGATCATCTCTGGCAACGATCGCGTGCAGGTCACCGACATCGACAAGGGCAAGGGCAAGACGGGTCCGGTGACGCAGGATGGCTTCGCCCACGCCAACAGCTTCGGCAACAAGGACGTGTTCGTCATGGGCCGGGAGACGGACGACTGGTCCTTCACGGGCCGGGAGGTCATCGGCCACAAGAACGGCGGCGAGTCGTTCGTCCTGGGGAACGCGCTGCCGGCGGGGAGGACGCCCGCCGATGGCATGATGAACATCCTGCCCTTCCCCAATGATCCGGGCCTCCAGACGGGTGCGGCCGGCATGCCGGGAGGCGCCCAAGGCATCCTGCCCGGCGAGCCCGCACCGGGCCAGCAGGCCAATCCGTTCGCCGATCAGCTGCGCTCGATGTTCCAGAGCCTGCTGCAGCAGTTCCAGTCCATGATGCCGTTCTCCGACATGCTGTCGCAGCGCAACTTCGGCAACCCGCTGAGCGCGCCGGGGCACGAGGGCAGCTGGATGGATCGCCGCCAGCAGCACCTGGGCCGCGGCTTCGACGACATCGGCATGATGATGGGCATGTTCGCCCAGATGGGCTCGCTCAGCCGCAACGTCCAGTCATTCCGCAACGGCTTCATCGCCTGATGGGACGAACAGATACTGCCATGAGCGAGACTCCCTCCAGCAGTCCTACGCCCCCGAGCCAGCCCGAGTTGGCCGAGCGGCTCATCGCCGGGGACATCACCCCGGCGCAGTTCCTCGGCCTGTCCCCGCAGCGGCTGTACGAGATCGCCACGGTGGGCCACCGCCTGCTGACGCAGGGGCAGACCCAGCAGGCGATGACGCTCTTCAAGGGGCTGGTGGCCGCCTCCCCCTACGACAGCGTCTTCCATTGCAACCTGGCCGCCGCGTACGCCCAGGCCGAGCGCTACCCGGAGGCGATGGAGGAGTACACCCAGGCGATCCAGCTCAACGTCGCCAATGTTGACGCGCTTGCCGGGCGCAGCGAGCTGTTCCTCCGCGCAGGCCTGGTCCCCGAGGCCTTGAGCGATCTCCAGGCCGCGCTGCAGCTGGATCCGCAGGCCCTCCGCGAGACCACTCAGCAGGCGCGCACCACCCTGGCTCTGCTGAAGAAGATGGCGGACGAGGTAGAATCCGCCGACACCCCGAAGCCCTGAGCCCTGGGCCGCGGAGCACAGCGCGCCGGTGGACCCATGTGAGGGGACACCGGCGCGCTACTTTCCGTCCTCCATGTTGAACTTGAAGACGTGGGCCTCGCCCGGCCCAATGGTGAGGGTGGTGATGAGGTGCTTGCCCAGCTCCTCGTTCTCCAGCCGCAGCCCGTGCTTGCCCTCGTAGAGAGAGATGGGCTCGAGGGGAGTCGGCCCCAGGTGCTTTCCGTCCAGGATGACGACGGCGTAGGGATGGATTCGCAGCTCGAGCGTCGCCCGCTCCACGGACACCTTCAGCACCCCATTGTCTCCTGGCTCCAGGTCAAACGTCCGCTGCTTCGAGAACCCCTTCACCGAGTCGTACACCTCGACGTGCACGGTCCCTGGAGTGAGGTTGCGCAGGGTCACCGGCGAGAGGCCCACGAACTGGCCATTGACGCGGATCTGCGCGGGTGGCGAGCTGGAGAACACCGCCGTGGCCAGCCTCGGCTGCGCGGCAGACGGCGGGGGCGCTGCGGGGGGAGCGGGGGGCGCCACCTCCCTCGTGGGCTGGAGCGGCTCCGACTCCTCCGCCTTGACCTCCCACCTCCTCTGCCATGTGTTCCCTCCTCCCGCCCTCACCTTGCCGCGCTTGGCAAGCACCGCGGGCTTCACGGGCTCAGCGGCCGGCTCATGGCCTGGCTCCTCGCTTCTCTCCGCTCCTGCTTCCGCGGCATCCGGGGAGGAAGCCGGGTCTGCTTGCAGGCCTGGAGACTCAACAGCGGGCTCAGGCTCCGCCGGAGCTGGGGGGAGCACGTCGGTAGGTTCGGTCTGCAGCTCGGCGGCCGGGGCCGGCAGGGGTGCTGGCTCCGTGACGGGAGCGGCCGGCGCGACGACGGGTGGCACCTCCCTCTCCCAGGAGAGGACGGCACGCCTCAAGATGATGGCACCGCTCACCACGGCCATCACGCTGCCCAGCAAGGCGACCATGAGGACCGCTCTGCCTTGATGGCGTCCCCAGCCCGAGAGCTGCGCCGTTGGAGCCTGCCCCATCTCCCAGGAGGCCTCCGGGAGCAGCTCTTGCGCCGAGCGCTCAGTGGAGGACGGGGGAGCAGCCAGGGACGCTCCAGCACCCGGCGGCCCCGCGTTCCGGCTCACCAGGGAGACAATGGATCGGTTGGTCCCCATGTCCTGCTCGTCCGGCAGCGGCAGATCCTCGTCCTCTGGCTCCACGACCGGCGCCTTGGGGGGCGACACGCGCGCCACCGGTCCGCGCGGCTTCTTGAAGGGAGGAGGCGTGGCTTGGAGAAGGGCCCGCGGTGCTGGACTCTTGCTCGAGGAGCTGACCGGATCCGCCGGTGAGGGCCCATGGGTGGCTGGCATCAGCCGTTCCACCAACGCTGCCACTTCCTCTGCGCCCACGGGCTCGCCAGCACTCAGGATGAAGCGCTCGAGGTCCGCGCGCAGCTGGCGGCAGCTGGGATAGCGATCCTCCCGCTCCTTCGCCAGACAGCGCTGGACAATGCGCTCGAGTGCCTCGGGGGCCTGCGGCAGGTGCTCCTTGAGCCGCTTCATGGGCTTGTGGAGGATGGCCTCCATGATGTCCGCTTCGATCCGGGCATTGAACGGCCGCTTGAAGGTGAGCAGCTCGTAGAGCACCATCCCCAGCGCGAACACGTCCACCCGCCGATCCAGCGGTCTGCCCCGCATCTGCTCGGGGGGCATGTACGGCAGCTTGCCTTTGACGGTGCCGGCCTTCGTAAGGTCCTTCTGACCGAGGGCCTTGGCAATGCCGAAGTCCACCACCTTCACCGTGCCATTGCGCGCGATCAGGATGTTGTCCGGACTCACATCCCTGTGCACGAGTCCCAGCGGCTGCTGCGTCTGCGGATCGACGAGATCATGCGCGTGGGCCAGCCCCTCGCAAGCAGAGGCGACGATCTTCGCACACAGCGCGGGAGGCAGCGACTCGCCCACGGTGACAGCCCTGCGCATCAAGGCGCGGAGGTTGGGGCCATCGATGAACTCCATGGCGATGTAGTAGGAGCCGTCGAAGTCTCCGAAGTCGAAGATCTGGACCACGTTGGGGTGGTTGATCTGGGCCACGAGCCGGGCCTCGCTCAGGAACATCTCCACGAACTGCTCGTCGCCGGCCAGATGCGGGAGGATGCGCTTGAGGACGAGCGTCTTGGAGAATCCTCGAGGTCCCTCGGTGCGCGCGAGGAAGA
>Ga0190275_10000302_pt1 | contig 47661 bp, 49 predicted proteins | sample Popmic550T_FD_133745 | JGI IMG/M metagenome (GOLD analysis project Ga0190275, IMG submission 133745) | Populus adjacent soil microbial communities from riparian zone of Yellowstone River, Montana, USA - 550 T | ecosystem: Environmental > Terrestrial > Soil > Riparian zone > Trees stand | place... | reverse complement strand
GCTACGAGCGCCTGCTCAGAGCGGCCGACGAGCAGCAGTTGCGCCCCCTCGGCGGCCAGCAGCTTCGCGGTCGCCAGGCCGATGCCGCGGCTGCCGCCTGTGATCACGCAGGCCCTGTCGCGCAGTCCGAGATCCATGCCGCGAAGTCTCCCAGGCCGCTGGCTTGAGGCCCTAGCGGTTCGCTTGGTGCGGCATCGGCTCGCCGCGCAGCCCCGCGAGCAGGTTGTCGACGGCGATGTCGGCCATCTCGGCGCGCGTCTCGTGCGAGGCCGAGCCGAGGTGGGGGGCGACGACGAGGTTCGGGGCGGTCAGCAGCGGGTGATCGACCGGCAGTGGCTCGGGGTCGGTGACGTCGAGCGCGGCGCCGGCGATCCAGCCCTGCTCGAGCGCTTGGCCCAGCGCGTCGGTGTCGACGACCGGGCCGCGCGCGGTGTTGACGAGGTAGGCGTCATCGCGCATCCGGCGCAGTGCATCGGCGTCGATCAGCCCGCGCGTCTGATCGGTGAGCGGGCAGTGGAGCGTGACGACCGTCGACCGCTCGAGCAGCTCCTCGATCGGCACCCCATCGGTGCGGCCGGCGTGGAGGACGTCCGCGCCGAAGCCCTCGACGCGCCGCTTCACGGCCTGCCCGATCCGCCCCAGCCCGACGATCCCGACGGTGGCCCGATGGAGGTCGTGGCCGAGCAGCCGTGCCGGCTCCCAGGTCAGCCACTCCCCCGCCCGAACCTCTGCGTCGCCCTCCGGGATGCGGCGCATGACCGCCAGCATCAGCGCCAGCGCCAGATCGGCGCTCGTCTCGGTCAGCACGTCGGGCGTGTGGCCGACCGGTACGCCGCGCTCGCTGGCAGCGGCGAGGTCGATGTTGTCGGTGCCGACGGCGTAGGTGGAGACGGCGCGCAGGCTGGGTGCCGCCTCGAACAGCTCGCGGTCGACCGGGTCGGTGAGCATGCAGAGCAGACCCTCGACACCCGCCGCACGCTCCCGCAGCTCCTCTCGCGTGGGCGGCAGCCGCTCCGACCAGACCTCTACGTCGTGCTCGGCGGCCAGCCGCGCGACAGCGGCCCCAGGGATCTCGCGAGTGACGAAGCAGCGTGCCATCGCTGCGAACCCTTCCAAAAAGCGCGAGCGAAGCATTGTCGGGGTCATCGCCCTGTGAATCCTTCGGCCGACCGGGTAGATGCGACCAAGTGCCCAAGGACACCGGCTTCCCCCAGACCGACGCGCAGTTCGACTTTTCCCGCGCGCGGCGGCGCCGCGGACTGGCGCGGCTCGCCAACCGACTAAAGGGCCGGCCCGGCTCAAAGGTGGCGATCCTCCCGTTCGAGGAGGTCGTCGAGGCACTCGGCCGCGTCGGCGAGCGCCGCCTCGGCCTGAAGTCGATCCCGCTCGACTCAATCGTCGGAACCGTCGACCGCGGTCGCGAGTTCGACCGCGGCTTCCGCCCCACGTCCGGTCGCCCCCGCGGCCGCTTCGAGCGGATCGCCACCGCCAAGCGCCGCGGCGAGTCGATGCCCCCGATCCGCGTCTACCGGATCGCCAACGCCCACTTCGTCGAGGACGGCCACCACCGCGTCTCCGTCGCCCGCGCCCAATCCCAACCCGACATCGACGCCTACGTCACCGAGGTCGTCCCCGAGATCGGCCACGACCTCGACCTCCGTAAAGCCACCCCCGCCGAGCTACGGGCCCTGCGTTAGCGCTTCGGCGCGCGAACTACGATTTCCGACGTCTGCCGGAAGATGAGCCGAGTCCCGAACGGCCGGAAGGTGACGACTGCCTTCACCCGCACGGGTCTTGAGCCACGGAGCAGCTTGCGCTTGCGGGGCGCGAGCCGGAAGCCCAGTCTGCGCGGCACGCCACCCTTGACGCGGGCCCGAGCGTCCACGAGCGCTACGCGCTTGCCCTTACGCAACAAGTGCGCACGCACGCGCAGCGTGCCCGGCCTACGGGTCTCGAACCGTGGAAGTCGGAGGAGTCCCGCGGGGCCTCCGCGCAGGAGCTTGGGGAAGGCGCTCGTCAGCCGCGCGAGATCGCGATCAACTGGCCCATAGTCGACCGGTGGTGGTGTCTTGGCGGGGCGAAGCGGACGCGTGGGGGGTGTACGCGTCCCGCGGAGCGCTATCGAAGCAGGCGCGGGGCCGCCACCCGCATAGGTGACCGTCAGGGTTCCCGCAAGGGGACTCGATGCCGTCGGCCTGAAGTCGACCGAGACGACGCAATCGTCCTCGGGCAGCAGCAGCTCATCCGAGCACGTGTCGACTCCTACTCCAAAGCCAGCACTCGCGAACACCTCCGCGACCTCGGCAGGCTCGTCGCCGGCGTTGACGATTCTCACCTCGCGTGGAGCGCTCCTGCGCCCCGCACCGACGTACCCGAAGTCGATCGCGCTGGGACTCGGCGACAGGAACGCGCTGAGAAATGAGGCCGCTTCCACGAACACGTACCGCGGTCCGGAGGCTGAACTGCCCTGGATCTCCACCAGGTCGAACAGTTCCTCCGTAGCCCCCGGAGCATCGAAGCGAACGTCAACCTCGCATGTCGCCCGTCGAGGGAGCGTCCCGGCGCAGCCATTGCCGACGATCGAGAACGCTCCCGGTGACAGGCCCATGACCTCGATGGCGCCCGGGGCGACTGGCGCCGACCCGGTGTTGTGAACCGTGAACGACTGCGTCGCCGAACCGAACGCGCTCAGCCAGCCGAAATCGATCAAGTCCGTGCTGACGTGAAGCGCGTCGCCGAACGCAATGCCGACGCCGGACCCCGAGACCTCCAGGGCCAGATCGTCCTCACCGTCCTCATCGAAGTCGGCCATCTCCGTCCCGCTGTGAGAGCCGTTGGCATAAAGCTGGCCGCCATCGAGGCGCTCAAAGCTGCCGTCGTCGCCTTGGAGAAGTACCTGGACTTTGCCGGTGTTACCAGGCGTCGTCACCAAGTCCATGTCAGCGTCGCCGTCCAGATCACCAGCCTCGACGTCCGCAGGAAAATCCTCAACAGAGTACGACTCTCGCGTCCCGAATTGACCTGGTCCCGTGCCGGGAAGGACAGACACGGCCTGCCCGGTGAAGTCTGCCGAGACCACGTCGAGCAATCCATCCCCATCGACGTCAACAATCTCTGCGCCCGTGGGATGACCGCCCACGTCATGACGGACCGCCGATGCGAACACGCCGCCGGCCCCCTGCCGGAAGACGAGCACCTCACCGTTGGAGGGATCGACCCCGACAATGTCATCGTCGCCGTCCGAATCCAGATCAGCAACGGCCAATACGGGCGGCAACGAGACAGCGAGAGAGACCTCATGTATGAAGCTGCCGTCCGGCTGTTGGATCAAGAGGGCGACATGTCGCGACGGTAAGTCGCGTGGCACCGCAACGTCAAGTCTGTCGTCGCCACCGAAGTCCCCCAGAACCGCATTGTCAGAACCGAACGGTACGGCCATCGTCCCGGCTCCCAGTCCACCGGCCCCGTCTCCACGAAACAGCCTGCCGGCCGCGAGAACGTCCAGCACACCATCGCCGTCGAGATCACCCGTATTGATCGTTCCTGGAAACAAGGAATCACCTAGCGGATACGTCTCTATGTCGAAGCCGCCCTCCCCATCGCCAAGCCCTACGGCAATCCCCCCGTTTACCCCAGTCAGCACGTCCTGGTGCCCGTCCTCGTCGAAGTCGACGATGTCCATGCCGCGGGTCATCCCCTGCTCATAGGTCTCCGGCTCGAAGAATGTGATGGCGGCGGTGGCTCCGCCCGGCAGCACGAGACAGACCGCCACCCCAGCGATAGCCGCGATCCATAGTGGCTGCCGCAGCACCCGACCGAACCCTGACAAGGAACCCTCCCGCTGAGTTGACCGGGGTCAGTCTAGCCAGTTGGCAAGTACGTACGCGCCGTTACCCGCTTCCGACGCGGTCAGGCAGTCAGCGAAGACCCGTCGGACGGGTCGAAGAGCTGGATGTGGGAGGCGTCGATGAAGATCTCGGCCTCGTCGCCCTTCTTGACCTGGGACTCGGCTGCGAGGCGGGCGACGATGTGGCCCTCGTTACCGCCGCCGGGGACCTCGCCGGCGCCGGAGTCCTCGGCCAGCTCGCGCAGCTCGTCCGACTCGATGCGCTTGTCGGAGGTGACGCTGAAGTGGGCGTAGATCTCAGAGCCCATCGACTCGGTCAGGTCGATCTTCGTCCTGAAGGTGGCGCCGCGGCCTTGGACGTCGTCGCCGAGCAGCGCGGCGTCGTCGAAGTTCTCCGGCCGGATGCCGGCGATCAGCTCGCGGCTGCCGCCCTCGCCCCCGGCGCCGACCCGCTCGCGCAGGTCGTCTGGCAGCCGCACGTCGACCATCGGCAGCTTGACGGTGTCGCCCTCGACGGTCGCCGGCATGAAGTTCATCGCCGGCGAGCCGATGAAGCCGGCAACGAACAGGTTCTTCGGCCGGTTGTAGAGCTCCATCGGCGTGTCGACCTGCTGCAGGACGCCAGCGCGCATCACCGCGACGCGGTCGCCGAGCGTCATCGCCTCGGTCTGGTCGTGGGTGACGTAGATCGTCGTGGTGTCGGTGCTGTTCTGGATCCGCGAGACCTCGGTCCGCATCTGGACGCGCAGCTTGGCGTCGAGGTTGGAGAGCGGCTCGTCCATCAGGTAGGCGGACGGGTCACGGACGATCGCGCGGCCCATCGCTACGCGCTGGCGCTGACCGCCGGAGAGGTTGGCCGGCTTGCGGTCGAGGTGCTCGGTGAGGTCGAGGATCTTCGCCGCATCCTCGACTCGCGTGTTGATCTCCCCCTTGTCGACACCGTGCAGCTTGAGCGCGAAGCCCATGTTGTCGCGCACGGTCATGTGCGGGTAGAGCGCGTAGTTCTGGAAGACCATCGCGATGTCGCGATCGCGCGGCGCCTTCTGGTTGACGACCTCGTCGCCGATCCGCAGCTCGCCGTCGCTGATGTCCTCGAGCCCGGCGACCATCCGCAGCGCGGTCGACTTCCCGCAGCCGGAAGGGCCGACGAGGATCATGAACTCGCCGTCCTCGACCTCGAGGCTCATGTCCTTGACGGCCTCGAAGCCGTCCGGATAGCGCTTGGTGACTCCGTCGAAGGTGATCTTGGCCATTGCCTCTCTCCTTACCCGTAATCCCTCGGCCTATCCCGCCCTATCCCTTGACCGCACCAGCGGTCAGGCCAGCGACGATCCGGCGCTGGAAGATCAGGACCATCACGATGATCGGGACCGTCACGACCACCGCCGCCGCCGAGATCGCGCCGATCGGCTGCTCGAACTGCGACCCGCCGGTGAAGAAGGCGAGCGCCGCCGGCACCGTGCGCGCATTGTCGGTCGAGGTGAGCGTGTTGGCGAAGATGAAGTCGTTCCAGGCGAAGATGAAGACGAGGATCGAAGCGGTGAACACGCCCGGTGCGGCGAGCGGCACGATCACCTTGCGGAACGCCTGAAACGGGGTAGCGCCGTCCACCTGTGCCGCCTGCTCGAGCTCCCACGGAATCTCGCGGAAGAATGCCGACAGCGTGTAGATCGCCAGCGGCAGCGTGAACGTCATGTAGGGGATGATCAGCCCCGCCCAGGTGTCGTAGAGGCCAATCGAGCGCCACATGTCGAACAGCGAGCCGACGATCGAGATCGGCGGGAACATCGCCACGGCGAGCGCGCCCGACAGGATCACCGTCTTGCCGGCGAAGTCGAGCCGCGCCAGCGCGTAGGCGGCCATCGCGGCGAGCCCGATCGAGATCAGCGTCGCGATCATTGCGATGCCGATCGAGTTGACCAGCGCGGCAATGAACGTGTCGTCGTTGAAGATCGTCTCGTAGTTCTCGAACGTCGGGCTGCCCGAGAAGAACTTGCCGTCGGAGAGCTTGTCCGAGGGCTTGACCGACAGCGACGCGATCCAGAGCACGGGGATCAGCGCGTAGAAGATGACAACGAGGATGCCGATCCCCCAAAACACCCGATCGCGTGCCGAGTCGAGCATCTCAGGCCTCCCCTCGCTGCTGTGCGGTACTCGTGCCGAGCGCCTTGACGAAGAACATCGCAATCAAGATCACCGCGACGAAGATCAGGATCGATATCGCCGATCCCAGGCCGAGGTTCACCCTGTTGATCAGCACGTTGTAGCCGAGGATCGACACCGTCTCGGTGCCGTTCGCGCCCGCCGTCTGGATGAAGACGGTGTCGAAGACGCGGAAGGCGTCGAGCGTGCGGAACAGCAGCGCGACGAGGATCGCCGGCTTCATCAACGGCAGCGTGATCCGGTAGAAGCGCTGGACGGCGTTGGCGCCGTCGACCTTCGCCGCCTCGTGCAGCTCGTCGGGGACGAGCGCCAGCCCGGCCAGCAACAGCAGCGCCATGAACGGCGTGGTCTTCCAGACCTCGGTCAGGATGATCACCAGCAGCGAGCTGTCGCGCTCGTTGAACGGCGCCCAGGTGTCGGAGATCAGCGGCAGGCTCTGGACGAAGCCGCTGGTCGGGTCGAACGCGTAGCGCCAAGCGAACGCCGCGACGACCGTGACGATTCCGTACGGGATCAGCACCGATGCGCGCACGGCGCCGCGACCGAAGATCGCCCGGTGCATGACCAACGCGATCGCCATGCCGAGCACCAGCTCGATCGACACCGAGGCGACGGTGATGATCAGCGTCGTCCCGACGTCGCTCCACCACGTGCTCGACGTCAGCACGTCGCCGTAGTTCGACAGCCCGACGAACTCCTTGTCGTCGGGGAAGCGCAGGTCGAACTTCTGCAGCGACAGGTAGAAGGCGTAGGCGATCGGATAGCCGGTGACGATCAGCATCGCGATCACCGCCGGCGCGCAGAGCATGTAGGCGAGCTTGCGCTCGGACTTCGCGCGGTCGCTGGTCGTCGCCGCCATCAGAAGATTCCCCCCTCGACGGCCTTGTCGATCTTGTCGCTGAGGTCCTGGACGACCGCGGCCGGATCGACGTCGGCGGGCGGGTGGTAGGTCTTCTGGATCGCCAACGAGATGTCGGCGTAGGCGGGGGTCACGGGCCGCGGGCCGCCGTCCTCGATCGACTCCTGCAAGAGGTCGGAGAACGGGAACGCCTTCTTCAGCGCCGGCTTGTCGTAGACCGCCGCGCTGGACGGCGCCAGCCCGCCCTTCTCGGCGGCCACGAGCTGGTTGGCCTCGCTAGCGAGGCACTCGGCGGCCTCGAAGGCGAGATCCTGCTTCTTCGAGAACGAGGCGACGCCGATGTTGATCCCGCCGAGCGGCGGCTTGCTCGCCTCGCCGGCAACGCTGCGCGGGTAGCGCGCCCAGCCGATGTTCTTCTGGAAGTCCTCGCTGACCTCCGCCGCGCTCGGGTAGATGAAGGTGTAGTTGATCTGGTAGTCCGAGCGGCCGGACTCGAAGCCGAGCCGGGCGTCGTCCTCGGCGTTGGTCGACATGCCGGGCGGCGCCGCCGGCGAGCGCGCGAGCTTGCGCACGATCTCGGCGGCGGTCTTGGCGGTGTCGTCGACCACCACGTCGCCCTGCTCGTTGACGATCTGCCCTCCCGCACCCGCGATCAGCGCGTTGACCCAGACGGTGAGGCCCTCGTACTGACGCGCCTGGATCTCGACGGCCTTGCCGTTGCGCACCGCGTTGTCGATCATCTGGTCCCAGGTGAAATCCTCGGGCGGCTGCTCCACTTGGTCCTTGCGGTACCAGAGCAGCTGGGTGTTCGAGGTGAACGGGATCGCCCAGACCTTGTCCTGGTAGCGGACGGTCTCGAGCGGCCCCTCGAGCCGGCCCTCCTCGGCGACCTGCTTGCGCTCGCCGGTCCACGGCACGATCCAGCCCGCGCCGGCGAACTCGGCCGTCCAGATCACGTCCATCCCGATCAGGTCGACGGTGTCGTCCTCGGCGGCCAGCCGCCGCACGATCAGCTCGCGCTGCTGGTTGGCGTCGGTCGGCAGGCGGACATAGTTGATCTGGAAGCGGCCGTTCGACTGGTCGTTGCAGTCCTTGATCGCCTGCTCATAGGCACCGCCGGGCTCGTTGAAGACGTACCAGTTGATGCTGCGCGCCCCGGTGGACGCCTCCTGGCCGCCGAGCCCAAGGCACCCGCTGAGCGCTACGGCCGCTGCGACCGCCATTGCCGCCGCCGACGCTCTGCAACTCGTCCTCTGCCCTCTGGGTCCAGCCGGCGTCACGCCAGCTGTCTACCCGCGTGCGCTTTGTGACAAACAGCCGCCTACCGTGCGGCGGTGCCATCGCGAACGTGGCGCCGCCAGCTGAGTAGGTCGCGGTAGAGCGACAGCAGCGAGTCGGGGTCGCCGCGCTGGTCGGCGACGTTGCGGTCGGCCGGATCGACGAGCGGCAGCCAGGGCGTGCCGGTGGTGAAGCCACCACGCGGGCTGGCGTTCCACTGCATCGGGTGGCGGTGGGCGTCGCGCCCGGCGCGATCGTAGGGCGGCTGGTGGCCCGGCCCGTCGCGCATGCCGATCTCGTCGCCCTGGTAGATGAAGACGATCCCCGGCAACGAGCAGGCGAGCTTGGCGGCGTCGCGCACAGTCTCCTCGCCGTAGCGGTTGGGCAGGCGCGGGAAGTCGTGGTTGGAGAGCGCCCAGGCCGCGGTCCCCGGTAAGGAGAGCTGTGCCTCGATCGCCGCCTCGAGCGCGTCCGCCTCCCACGTCGCGTGGAACAGCTCGAACGCGAAGGTGGCGTCGAGCGACTCCAGGTAGGGCGCGCTGTCCGCGGCCGGCAGGTAGACCTCGCCGACCAGCAGCGCGTCGCCTGCCGCCTCGCGCAGCGACGCCAGCGCCTCCCGGATCTCGGGCCGGTTGCGGGAGTAGAGGTGCTCGAGCTGGGCGTACTCCTCGGGCAGCGGCAGCACGAGCGGAGCGCTCACCGGCGGGTCGTCGCGCAGCTGGTCGTCCTTGATCAGCCGGTCGATCGCGTCGACGCGGAAGCCGGCGACGCCGCGGTCGAGCCAGAAGCGGACGATCTCGCCGAACGCCGCCACGACCTCGGGGTTGCGCCAGTCGAGGTCTGGCTGCTCGGGATAGAAGCTGTGCAGGTACCAGCGCGGGCCACCGCCCGGGTCAGGCGACCACGCCGGTCCGCCGAACGTCGACCGCCAGTTATTCGGCGGGCCTCCGTCGCGGCCATCCGCCCAGATGTACCGGTCCGGGTGCTCACGGAACCACGGATGCTCGATCGACGTGTGGCACGGCACGAGATCCATCAGCACACGCAGCCCGCGCTCGTCGGCCGCCGCGATCAGCCGGTCGAAGTCCTCCAGCGTCCCGTAGACCGGATCGACGGCCATGTAGTCCGAGATGTCGTAGCCAAAGTCCGCCAGCGGCGACGGATGGATCGGCGACAGCCAGAACCCATCCACCCCCAGCTCCACCAGGTGGTCCAACCGCGTCTCGATCCCATACAGATCCCCGATCCCATCCCCATCCGAGTCCTGAAACGACCGCGGATAGACCTGGTAGATCGTCGCGTTCTCCCACCACTTAGTCACACGAGGGAACCTACCCAGCCCTCATCGCTAGCCTCGTCGCGATGCAGGACGAACGTCGTTTCAACGTCCGCACGCTTGTCATCGCCAGTATCGCGTCCGCGGCCGCGGCGTTGATCACGTCGCAGTTCTGGATCAGGGGTACGCCGATCGCGGCGGCGCTGACGCCGATCATCGTGACGCTGGTCAGCGAGCTGCTGCACCGGCCGACCGAGAAGATCGCGCAGCGGATGACGACCGAGACGGACGCGCTGCCGGAGGCCGCCGGCGCCGAGCCTCCGCCGCCGAGCGAGGAGACGGCGCCGCGTCCGGCTCCGGACACCGACTTCAAGGTCTATCGCACGGGAAGCGCACGGCGGAAGCGGATCGCGTGGGTGACGGTGCTTACGACGGGGCTGCTGGCGTTCGTCATCGCGGCGGTCGTGTTGACAGTTCCCGAGCTGATCGCCGGCGGCTCGATCGGCGGACGCGACCGGGCGACGACGCTCGTCCCGTCGAAGCAGAAGGAGAGCGATGGCGGCGACGCGAAGAGCCCGCCCGACCAGGAGACGGTGACCGACGAGCAGACCGTCACCGAGACGGTCCCGAGCGACCCGGAGACGGTCACCGAGACCACGCCGAGCGAGCCTCAGTCGCGGACCACTCCCACGACGCCGCGTGAGACCACGCCATCGCCCACGACGACGCCGCCGACCACACCGGCCGAGTAACGCCCCCCGATCAGCGCCGTGGGCGCGGCATCCGCGAGGTGTCGACGACCTCGAAGTCGCTGCCGCGGAGGCGGTGCAGCGAGTGGAGGTCGTCGTTGCTCCAGCGCGGCGACGGAGCGCCCGATACGTACCAGGCGGAGCCGTTGTCGGCGACGAGCGCGCCGTAGCGCTTCAGCGCTCGCAGGACCACGCGCGACTGCGGGGGAAAGCGCGAGACGTCGAGCCCGCGCCTCACGCGGACCCTCTGACCCATCGCCGGCAGGTTGGGGTCTCTCGAGTCGGAGGCGAAGTGGCGCGCCGGATAGATGAAGGCGCGCCGGGTGCGCGGGACAGTGATTCGCAGCGCATGGTCGATCCGCCCGCGACGGACCTCGTCGTAGCGCACTAGGCCAGGCAGGATCGGCAGCCCGGCGGCGTCGGCGGACGTCCAGCCGCGCGGACGGAGGCGGTTGGAGCGCAAGTCCCAACGGGCGCCGGAACCGGCCCGCCAGCGCTTGCCACCGTCGACCGGGTAGGCGGCGTAGAGCTCGTGCAGCACGCAACGGGCGCGGTCGAGGACGATCACGTGGCGGTCGCCGTCGGCCCGCCGGCCGCCCTCGATCGGCGCGTCGCGCGGGATCGGGTAGCGGCCGCGGTCCGACTCGTCGGCGTAGTCGAAGCTCACCGGCACGCGCGGCTGCTCGCGACCGACGACGACGTACGGAATCCCGATCGGCCCTCCGTCCCAGAGCCCTGATCCGAAGTCGGCGTGAGCGTTGTCTGAGCGCCCGATCGCCCGGACCATCGCGTCAGAGCGCGGGTGTACCGGTAGCCGGTCAACTGACTGGTTCCACTGGCTCGACGCGGGGAAGACCGGGCATTGCGCCGCCTTGGGAAGCGGTCGACCCTCTCCGCCGCGCGCAAGCACGGCGCCCACGACGACCGCGCCCAGAACGGCAATCAGCAGGCGGACCCGAACGCTCATCGGGCCAGCCTAGGCTCGACAGCGGCGGGCGAGCGCGCAGATGCACGATTGCCAGGGCCCTGACCCCCACAATCGTGCATCTGGTGCCGAATCAGCCGAGCTGCTTCACGGCCGGACCATCGGCCCCGTCGGGGTTGCGGCCGTCGCGGCCGACGTAGCCGCCCTTCGCCCCCACGACGACATAGACGACGTCGGCGCCGCTCGCGTTGCGGGTCTTGCGGTGCGTCGCGGCCGCGACGCGCGCGATGCCGCCCGCGCCGAGCCGGTGGACGGTCCCGTCGCCGAACTCGATCTCGAGCTCTCCGGAGTGCACGAAGTACAGCTCCTCCTGCGTGTCGTGGAAGTGGAACTCCGACTCGATCCCTGTCGGCATGACGATCGCGTTGATCCCGAACTCCTCGACACCGAGCTCGCGCCGGATCTTGCGGAACCCGGGCCCGTCGCCGAGGTCGTCGAGATTCGCGACCGAATAACCCTCACCCTGCGTGACTTGGCTCATGGCGGAACCCTATAACCGGGTACAAACCCTCCATGGTCAGAATCGGCTGCTCGGGCTGGAACTACGACTCATGGCGCGAGGCGCTCTATCCCAAGGGCATGGGCCCGGCCCGCTGGCTGGGCGAGTACTCGCAGCGATTCGACACGGTCGAGGTCAACTCGACCTTCTACCGGCTCGCCTCGCGCAAGGCGGTCGAGAAGTGGGTCGCCGACACGCCCGAGGACTTCTGCTTCACCGTCAAGGCGAGCCGCTACCTGACCCACGTCAAGCGGCTGGCAGACGCTCCGGAGAAAGACTTCGAGCTCACCAAGGGACTCGCCCGCTTCTACGACCCGATCCAGCCGCTGGCCGACGCCGGCAAGCTGGGTCCGACTCTCTGGCAGCTCCCAGCCAACTTCCGGCGCGACGACGAGCGGCTCGCGAACCTGCTGGACCGCGTCCCGCCCGGCCGCCACTGCATCGAGTTCCGTGACGCGAGCTGGTTCGCCGACGACGTCTACGAGCTGCTGCATCGACACGACGCGGCGCTGGTGATCGGCGACGACCCCGAGCGGCCGCTGCCGGAGGCGGAGCCGACGGCCGACTGGACCTTCGTCCGCCTTCATCGCGGCTCACGCGGACGGCGCGGCAACTACGCGCCGAGCGAGCTGGAGCAGTGGGCGCGACGAATCGCGAACTGGCGCAAGGACGGACTCGACGTCTACGCCTACTTCAACAACGACTGGGAGGCCTTCGCACCCCGCAACGCGGAGAAGCTGAAGCAACTTCTCGCGACGGACTAGCCCCCGGCCGCCTCGGCCTTCGCGAGCCCACGCAGCGCCCAGACGCCGAAGAAGACGAGCATCCCGATCGCTACCCCGTAGGTGAGCGCCAGATCGGCGGGAACGCCGGAGACGAAGTCGCGCCCGGTCTCGATGACGGCGGTGATCGGGTTGACGCTGGCCGCCGTCTTGACCCAGCCCGTGAGCAGGTTCAGCGGTACGTAGACCGGAGCGATGAAGATGATCAGGAAGACCGGCGTCTGCATCAGCGGACCGGCCTGCAGCGAGCGGAAGCGCAGCGCGATCCCCGCCGCCCACATCAGCGCGGTCGTGTTGATCAGCAGCGCAAGCGAGTACATGCCGACCATCTCCGCCGGGCTGCCGCCGACCTCCATTCCGACCGCCAGCGCAATCGTGGTCAGCAGAACCCAGATGAAAACCGCCCGGCCGGTCGCCACGAGGGCGTAGCCGGCAAGCAGCGCGCGCCGGTTCGGCGCCGCTAGCATCATCCGCCGGCCGAAGCCGGACTCGAAGTCGCGCGCGATCGCGAAGCCGGTGAACACGCCGCCGAAGGCGCTCGCCTGGATCAGCACGAAGACGAATTGGAACGTCGTGTAGTTCTCGGGAAAGTCGAAGCCCGGCACGTTGGCGACGTTCGACAGCCCGCCCGCGAACGCCGCAAAGAAGAACAGCGGGAACATCATCGACGGGATCACCATCGTCGGGTCGTGGAAGAAGCGGTGCAGTCCGCGCCAGCCGACGCCGAGCGCGACCGAGCGGTTGCGCGCGTTCACGTGCGCACCACCCGCGCGTTGAGGGCCCGCACCGCGAGCGGCAGGAAGATCGCCGAGATTATCGCCGCGACCCCGAACGCCTCGGCGAGCGCGGCCACGTCCCAGCCGCCGTAGAAGAGGCTCCGGATGCCGCTGAACATGAAGCTGACCGGGTTGTGCTCGGCGATCGCGCGGAACCAGTCGTTCTCGATCAGGTCCGCGGGCAGCGCCATCGTCGACAGGAAGAGGAAGACGAACAGCAACGGGAACAGTCCCTGGACCGCCTCCCCGTTGCCGAAGCGGAAAGCGGCCGTGATGCCGATCAGGCCGAAGGCGAAGACGATCGCGACCTCGAGCGCGAGCAGCACGACGACGCCGGCCGCTCCGGTGTCGAAGGTCGCCCCGGCCGCTAGGCCGATCGCCAGGAAGATCACGCCCTGGACGAGTCCGAGCGCGATCGTGCCGGCCATCTGCCCGGAGACCAGTCCGGTGCGGCTCAGCGGCGTCAAGGCGAGCCGGTCGAGGAAGCCCGTCTCGATGTCACGCGCCAGGTCGGCGCCGAGGCCGGCGACGGCGAACAGCCCGGCCTGCATGAACGGCACGGCGATGATCCAGGTGAGGTAGTCGGGCGCCGGAAAGCCGGGCAGCTCGGCCGCGGCGTCGAGCCCGGCCGCGTTGATCGCGAACAGGAACAGCGGGAAGGTGATCGCCGGGATGACCTGGGCGGGCTGGCGCGCCGTGCGAACCAGCGAGCGGCGCGCCAACTCGGAGATCTGCGTGCGCGTGTAGGCGCTCAAGCCGGTGTTCCCTCGACGGCCCGCTCGCTGTCGGCGACGAAAGCGCCGGCCTTCTCGTCATCGTCCCCCGACCCCTCGAGCGAGCGACCGGTCTTGTCGAGGAAGACATCGTCGAGGGTCGGCGCATGCAGCTGCAGACTGGCGACGGCGATGCCCTCGGCGTCGAGCGCGCGGACGACGCCGGCCATCGCCGCGTCGCCGCCCTTCAACCGCACGCCGACGCTGCCGTGCTCGTGGTGGACGCAGTCGCCGCCGGCCGAGAAGCGCTGGAGCACCGCGGCCATCTGCTCGCGGCGATCGGGCTCGGCGGGCACCACCTCGAGGCTCGGCTCGCCGATCTCCGCCTTGAGCACGGCCGGTGTGCCCTCGGCGACGATCCTGCCGCGGTCGATGATCCCGACCCGGTTCGCGAGCGCGTCGGCCTCCTCCAGGTACTGGGTGGTCAGGAAGACGGTGACGCCATCCTCCTTCGACAGCCGCTCGACCTCCTCCCAGAGCGAGGCGCGGCTCTGGGGGTCGAGGCCGGTGGTCGGCTCGTCGAGGAAGAGGATGCGCGGGCCGTGGACGAGCGACAGAGCGAGGTCGAGCCGGCGCTTCATGCCGCCCGAGTAGCCGCCGACACGACGGTCGGCGGCGTCGGAGAGCCCGACGCGCTCGATCAGCTCGTCGCCGCGCCGCATGCGCTCCGCCTTCGCGATGCCGTGCAGCGAGGTTTGCAGGCGCATGTGCTCACGGCCGGTCAGGAAGGGGTCGAGCGCGGCCTCCTGGAGCGCGGCGCCGATGCTCTCGCGCACGCGCGCGCCGTCGGTCGCGACCTCCCAGCCGGCCACGCGCGCCGAGCCGGCGGTCGGCGGGAGCAGCGTGGTGAGCATCAGGACGGTCGTCGACTTGCCGGCGCCGTTAGGCCCGAGGAATCCGTAGATCTCCCCGGGCGCGACCTGAAGGTCGATCCCGTCGACGGCACGCGGTCCCTTCTTGAACTGCTTGACGAGGCCCTCGACTTCGATGCTTGCGGCGCGCTGGCTGGAGCTCATGACGCGGCAGGCTAGCACGATGCTTGAACATGTCAACTATTTGTCGTCGCGACCTTTGCCTTGCTTGACTTTTGCGCTGGAGTAGATACCGTTCGGGGCAATGAGCACGCCGACCAGGGTCGACCCCGCCACCGAGGCCTGGAGCCTCGCCCTCGGGATCGTGTTCTCCGAGAAGCCCCCACGGGTGCCGGCCGTCGCGTCCGAGTTCGATCTGTCTCCGATGGCGCTGAAGCTGCTCTACACGCTCGAGCCCGACGCGGCCAAGCCGATGAGCGCGCTGGCCGAGACCCTCTTCTGCGATGCCTCGAACGTCACGGGCATCGTCGATCGCCTCGAGGCACGCGGGCTGATGGAGCGCCGCGACAGTCCCGGCGATCGCCGCGTGAAGCTGATCGCGCTGACCGAGGACGGCGCCGTCATGCGCGAGCAGGTCCGGCAGCGGTTGCACGAGCCGCCCGAGCAGATCGCGGCGCTCTCACGCGAGGACAAGCGCACCCTGCGCGACGTCCTGCGGCGCGCCGTCGACTGCTGCTAGCGACTGCGCGGCCCCCTGCCGGCGGAAGCGGCGCCCATGGACAGTTCTTGCGAGTCCATTCCTCCGGGCCGCGCCCGCTTCCACCGGCAGCCTTCCGCCCGTCCTTCCCTCCCCGGGAATCTCATGGCCGAAGACGGCGCTGGTTGGTACTTGCGTCTCGGATGCTCTTTGTGACATGGGGGGCGACTAGTCGTCGCCGCCCGAGTCGTCCGAGCCCGAGCTGTCGGAGCCGGAGTCGTCGTCGCCACCGCGCCCACGGCCGCGGCCTCGACCGCGTCCGCTGTCGTCCTCGCCGCCGCCGTCGTCGTCGGCGACGGGCGGCGTGACCGGCGCCACCGGCTGAGCGTCGCGTCGCGCCGCGGCACGGCGCCGCGCGGCCGCGCGACGAGCTGCCTGGCGGCGGCCCTGCTCGCGCGCACGGGCACGCTGCTTGGCGCGATCGACCGGCGGAGCCAGCTCCTCGCCCGCGGTGATCGGCTCCGAGGTCAGGCCGACGTCCTCGGTCGTCAGGGCGCGAACGCCCATCGACACCCCGCCGGCGACCACCAGCCCGACCAGCGCGATCAGGGTCCAGGTGACGGCGGTCCGACGGCTCATCGCGCCTCCTCCCAGGTGAGCGTGGCGCGGGCGCCGTCGCCGTCCTCGCGGTTGGCGATCCGCAGCTCTCCGCCCCAGGTCCCGGCAAGCTCCTGCGCGATCGCCAGTCCCAGCCCCGTTCCCGCGGGCCCCTGGCGTCCGGCAGATCCGCGGTGGAAGCGGCGCAGAACCGTCTCCTCCTCGCCGGGCGCCAGCCCCGGACCGCGGTCGAGCACCTCGACGACGCCGTCGCCCGCGACGATCTCGACCGCGCTTCCAGCCGGCGAGTAGCGGATCGCGTTCTCGACCAGCGAGTCGACCGCCCGCTCCAGCGCCGCCGGGGAGCAGCGAGCTGGCAGCGCGCCGTTGGTGTGACGGACGGCCAGGTCGACACCGCCTTCGCGCGCCGGGGCCTCCCAGCGCCGTTGGGCCGCGTCGGCGGCGTCGCCCAGATCGACGGTCTCGGCCTCGGCGAGCACGTCGGCCTCGCCGGCGCGGCTGAGCACCAGCAGCTCCTCGACCATCGCGCTGAGGCGGTCGACCTCGGCGATGCCGTGGTCGATCTCCTCGCGCGCGGCGGGGTCGCGCGACTCTGCGCGTGCCTCCTCGAGCCGCAGCCGCAGACCGGTCAGGGGCGTCCGCAGCTGGTGCGACGCGTCGGCGACGAACTGGCGTTGTGCCTGGAGCGCCTGCGCCAGGCGCCCGGTCATCGTGTTGAACGAGCGCGCGAGCGACCGCTGCTCGCTGGTTCCCTCCACGGGCGCGCGGCGGTCGAGGTCGCCGTCGGCGATCTGGCGCGCGGTCGCGTCGAGGCGGTCGAGCGGGCGCGCGATCCGGCGGGCGATCACCCAGCCGACCGCGAGGCCGAGCAGCAGCACGACGCCGCCGAGCAGGGCGAGGCCCGCGACCGAGCGGCGCACCGCGCGACCGACTGCGTCGACGCTCTGGGTCACCCGGACCGCTCCCGCCGGCCGCCCCGCCTCGATCACGGGCACGGCCGTCGCGAGCAGCTCCTTGCCGAGGGTGTCGCTGTCGCGCGTCTCCTGGACCGGGCTGCCGTCGAGCGCCGAGGCGACCTCGGGCCGATTGCCGTAGTCCTCGCCGCGCGTCGCGGTACCAGCGCTGTCGGCGAGCACCAGGCCGGCGCGGTCGACGATCACGACCCGTCCGCGGACGTTGGCGGCCGAGACTCGGGCCAGGTCCTCCAGCCCGGCGCTGTCGTCGCCGAGCAGGTCGGACGCGGTCGCGGCCACCAGGTCGGCCTGGCTGCGCGACTGCGAGCGGACCTCGGAATCGACACGGTCGCGGACGTTGAGAGCCAACGGCACGCCGAGCGCGAGGATCGCCAGCAGCAGCACGTAGGCCATCGCCAGCAGCAAGCCGGTGCGCAGGCTCAAGGCGCCGCCATCCGGAAGCCGACCCCCCGCACCGTGTGGATATAGGTCGGGCTCTCGGCCTCGTCGCCGAGCTTGCGCCGCAGCGTGCCGACGTGGACGTCGAGCGTCTTCGTCGAGCCGTACCAGTTCTCGTCCCAGACGCTCGACAGCAGCTCCTCGCGGGTCACCACGTTTCCCGCGTCACGAACGAGGCGGACCAACAGGTCGAACTCACGCCGCGTCAGGTCGAGCTCCCGTCCGGCGAGCGACGCCTGGCGCGCGCCCGGGTCGACGGTCAGCTCACCGACCGTCTGCGGCGCCGCGGGGGCAGGCGAGCCGTTGCCGGTGCGGCGCAGCACCGCCCTGATCCGTGCGATCACCTCGGCGCTCGAGAACGGCTTGACGACGTAGTCGTCGGCGCCCAGCTCGAGGCCGACGACGCGGTCCATCTCCGTGCCGCGCGCGGTCAGCATCAGGATCGGCACCTCCGACTTGCGCCGCAGCTCGCGACAGACGTCGCGCCCGTCGCCGTCGGGCAGGTTGAGGTCGAGCAGCACGAGGTCGAACTCCATCCGATCGGCCAGCGCAAGCGCCTCCGCCGCGGTGTACGCCGTCACCGGCTCGAAGCCCTCCCGGGCGAGGGCCTTCGCGAACGGCTCGGAGATCGAGCGCTCGTCCTCCACGAACAGGATGCGCGGGCGTCCCGCCGCAGGTTCCACGATCCCACTGTAGCCCGCTTCCAGAGCGGTCCCGAGATCCCTTACCCACTCCTTACCCGTGCCTAGCTGGCCGCTGGGCGTCCCCACGCGACGCTGCGAGAGCAAGCCATCGAAGGAGCAGCCATGAGCAGGATGCGCATAGCAACGGGATTCACGCTCGCCGTCCTCGGCCTCGTCGCCGCCGTCGCGGTCGGCTCGACGCTCGTCCCCGCCTCCAACACCGGCGTCCCAGCCGCCAACACCGTCGAGGGCACGACAACCGCCGAGGGCACCACCACCGCGGAGCGGACAACCACCGTCGACGACACGACCACTTCTGGCGACGACGACGGCACGGCCGACCAAGGCCCCGGCGACGTCGGCGGCACGGTCACCTCTGACGACGATGGAACCCCCGACCAAGGCCCCGGCGACTTCGGCGCCACCGACACCATTACAACCCCCGACGATCGCCGCAGCTCCAACAGCGGCCACGACGATTCCGACGACGACCGCAGCGGCAGTGGCCATGGTGGCGACGACCGCGGATCCGACGACAACAGCGGTCATGGCGGCGGAGACGACGACTGACCGACCCAACGCGGGCGGCCACCGCCGCCCGCGCCGTTCCTACCTTAGTTACGCCTGAGCTGACGAGTCTCAACCCACGACAGCACCAGGAAGTAGGCGAGCACCGAAACCGCGACGACGCCGTAGTACGCGCCAGCGCTCCAGCTTCCTAATCCAGCGAGGACAGTTCCTCCGACGGCCAGCGCTAGCGAGAGCGAAAGAGCGGGCTTGCATATATACATGATTCTAGACTACCTCCTCGAGCAGGAATCCGCAAACGAACACCAACGTCCCAACGACGCCGCCCAACAGCGCGCCCATCTCGGCCCAAAGCGCTCGCCGCTCTCCATCAAGCCGCCTAGCCAGTGCCATCAAGCCGCCGAACAGGGCGCCGAGCACAGACGCGCTCGGGACGAACGTGACGAACACCAGACGTTCCGGCATTACCTCAACGGTTATGTCGATCGCCGCACGGGCGACCATGTCTAAATAGTTCATGCCCGATGAAGTCCGCAGCGCCAAGAACTCGCCCCACCCACGGTGAATTGGTTCTCTGAAGTAACTCGCCGTAGACGTCGCTTCCGCGGGTGGCGACGATTTTGCGTTTGCGCGCACAGGCGTAGCGAGCGCAGCGTCGGGCGGAGCCCCTCCCGTCGATTACGCAAGGACCCTGAGCCGACAAACCGCGCCAGGGACGGGGCGCAGTCCCAGCGGAGCGACCGGAGCCGAGCACGGAAACCAAAATCGACGTCAGGACCCGCGGCCACCAACGCCCCAGCCCTAGGACGAATCTCCGCCCCCAGCGGTACGCTCGCCGAGCGCCATGCCGCTCGACCTCATCGCCTCCGCGTTCGGTCCGGTCCAGCAGAACTACCTGCTGGAGGCGCGTCAGATGCAGGCGATGTCGTTCGTCGCCCACATCCCGCTGGTCTGCTTCGGCGTCGCCTTCCCCGCGCTGGTGGTGTTCGCCGAGTGGCGCCACCACCGGACCGGCAACCCCGTCTACCGCACGCTCGCCCGCCGCTGGTCGAAGATCATGCTGGCGCTGTTCGCGGTCGGCGTGGTCAGCGGGACGATCCTCAGCTTCGAGCTCGGCCTGCTGTGGCCCGGCTTCATGGCGGCATTCGGCGACGTCTTCGGGCTCGGCTTCACGCTCGAGGGCTTCTCGTTCTTCATCGAGGCGATCTTCATCGCGATCTATGTCTACGGCTGGGATCGCCTGCCGCCGCGCACCCATCTGCTGACCGGCATCCCGGTGATCGTCTCCGGCATCACCGGCTCCTTCTTCGTGATCGCGGTCAACGCATGGATGAACAACCCGAGCGGCTTCCGGATGGAGAACGGCGAGGCCGTCGACATCGACCCGTGGGGCGCGCTGTTCGGCAACTCGTACCTGGCCCACGAGATGGTCCACATGTACGTCGCGGCCTACATAGTCGCGGGCTTCCTGCTGGCGTCGATCTACGGTTGGCAGTGGCTGAAGGGCAACCGCAGCGACTACGTGCGCACGGCCCTGACGCTGTCCCTGACAGCGGCCGCGATCGCCGCGCCGGTGCAGCTGATCGTCGGCGACTGGGCTGCGCGCACGGTGGCGAAGGAGCAGCCGGTCAAGCTCGCGTCGTTCGAGGATCTCCAGGAGACCACGGAGGGCGCTCCGTTCGACATCCCGCCCGGAATCGAGATTCCGGACATGCTGTCGCTGCTCGCCTTCCACGACCCGAACGCGACGGTCACCGGGCTGGACTCGGTGCCGCCCGACGACCGCCCGCCGGTCGGCATCGTCCGCGCGTCGTTCCTGACGATGGTCGGCATCGGTTCGCTGCTGGCGGCGCTGGCGGCTGTGTTCCTCTACGTGCGCGTGCGCAAGCGGCGGCTGCCGGAGTCGCGCTGGTTCTGGCGCGCCGCGATCGCCGCCGGCCCGCTGTCGGTCGTCGCGCTGATCGCCGGTTGGGTGACGACCGAGGTCGGACGGCAGCCGTGGGTGGTCTACGGGGTGATGCGCACCGAGGACGCCGTGACGGGCGCCGGTGGGATCCCGGTCGGCTACGCGACGATGGCGATCGTCTACGCGGGCGTCTTCGCGGCGGTCATCTGGATCCTGAGACGGCTCGCGGCGCGCCCGCTCGAGGAGGACGCCGCGCCCGCCCCCGAGGGAACCCATGGCTGAGATCCCGATCATCCTGATCCTCGTCGGGCTCGCCGCCTACACGGTCCTCGGCGGCGCCGACTTCGGCGCCGGCATCTGGGAGCTGACCGCCCGCGGCGAGCGCGGCTCCGCGCTGCGCGACCACACCCACCGGTCGATGGCGCCGGTCTGGGAGGCGAACCACGTCTGGCTGATCTTCGTTCTGGTGATGGCCTGGACGTGCTACCCGGAGGCGTTCAGCTCGATCGTCTCGACGCTGACGATCCCCCTGTTCGTCGCGGGCGTCGGGATCATCCTGCGCGGCGCCGGGTACGCCCTCCGCGCCGGCAGCTCGACGCCGCGCGAGGAGGGCAGGATCAGCCTGCTGTTCGCACTCTCGTCGGTGCTGACGCCGTTCGCGCTCGGGCTGGTCGTCGGCGGAATCGCGTCCGGCCGCGTCCCGGTCGGCAACGCCCAGGGCGACGAGATCACCAGCTGGCTGAACGCGACTTCGCTGCTGATCGGCGTGCTCGCGGTCGCGACGGCCGCCTATCTCGCCGCCGTCTACCTGGCCGCCGACGCGCGCCGGATGGGCTCCGACGACGTCGCCGAGGCCTTCCGTACGCGCGCCCTGATCGCAGGCGTGATCGCCGGTGTCCTCGCCCTGGCTGGCCCCTTCATCCTCAGCTCCGACGCGCCGGACATCTACGACGGCCTGACCAGCGGCGCCGGCCTGGTCGCCCTGCTCGCCTCGGGCGTGGCCGGTGTAACGGCGCTCGCGCTGGTCGTGACGCGACGCTACGGGGCCGCGCGGGTGGCGGCCGCCGCGGCGGTGGTGGCGATCGTCGCCGGCTGGGGACTCGCCCAGCAACCGGAGATCCTGCCCGGCCTGACGATCGACGAGGCCGCGGCGAGTGACACGACGATCACCGCGGTGCTGATCGGCTTCGCGGCCGGCCTGGTGATTCTGGTGCCGTCGCTCGTCTACCTGTTCCGCCTGGTGCTGTCCGGCCGCTTCGATCCGGCCACCGCGCCGTGGCCCGGTCCCGATCCGGCTCGAGCCGCGGCCGTGAATGCCGGCCCGAACGCCCACAGCTCGCTGCGCACCACCCTGATCACAGGCGCCGTCACGGCCATCGGAGCGGGAATCACCTTCGTCTCCGAGGGCCCGCTGCGCAGCGTCGGCGTCGCGCTGATGCTCGCCGGCGCGGTCGCGTGCTTCTTCGCGGTGGCCAGCTTGGACGAAGCCGAACCTCCGGCTTAGCCTTTTCCGACACCAAGCGGGGATTGAGCTTCCCATGCTCGGGGGAAGAGGCATTTGACACTGCCCGTGGCGAGGAGAAGAATCGTCTTCAGGGGCTGGACGAAGCAGTCACACACATAAGACCGAGGGAGGTCTCCCATGACCAGTACCACTTGGCGCGCGCTGATCCTCAGCGCCCTCCTTGCGCTAAGCGGTGGAGCTCTCATCGCCTGCGGCGATGACGACGACAGCGGCTCCTCCGGCGGGTCCGGCAACTCAGGTGGGGGTAGCGGCTCGATAGCCCTGCTGCTGCCGGAGTCGAAGACCGCACGCTATGAGTCCCAGGACCGGCCGAACTTCGAGCGCAAGCTCACCCAATTGTGTCCCGACTGCGAGTTGATCTACTCGAACGCCGACCAGGACGCGGCGAAGCAGCAACAGCAGGCCGAGGCCGCGATCACCAAGGGCGCCAACGTGCTGGTGCTCGACCCCGTCGACGCAGCGTCGGCTGGCTCGATCGTTGCCCGCGCGAACCAATCGGACATCCCGGTAATCAGCTACGACCGACTGATCACCGATGCGGACGTCGACTACTACGTGTCGTTCGACAACGAGCAGGTCGGCAAGTTGCAGGGTGAGAGCCTAGTCAAGAAGCTCGAGTCCGACGGCAACGGCGACGGGACGATCGTGATGATCAACGGCGCCCCGACCGACAACAACGCGAAGCTGTTCAAGCAGGGCGCGCACAGCGTCATCGACGAGAGCGACCTGAAGATCGGTAAGGAGTACGACACTCCCGACTGGAGCCCGGACAAGGCCCAGCAGGAGATGGAGCAGGCGACGACCGCGCTCGGCAAGAACGGGTTCGTCGGTGTCTACGCCGCTAACGACGGCACGGCGGGCGGCGCGATCGCCGCGATGAAGTCGGCCGGTGTCAAGCCGGTCCAGCGCCCGACCACCGGTCAGGACGCCGAGCTCGCCGCTATCCAGCGGATCCTCGCCGGCGAGCAGTACATGACGGTCTATAAGGCGATCAAGGCTGAGGCCGAGGCCGCCGCCGAGTTGGCGGTGGCGCTGGCCAACGGCGAGGACCCGCCGAGCGGGCTCGTCGAGGACGAGATCGACAACGGCCAGAAGCAGGTCCCGTCTGTGCTGTTGACACCGGTCGCGGTGACCAAGGACAACATCCAGGACACGATCGTCAAGGACGATTTCTGGACGGTGAAGCAGATCTGCACCCCGCAGTACGCGGCGGCGTGCAAGCAGGCAGGTATCCAGTGAGCGACGGAGCGCCTGTGCTGGCGCTGGAGAAGGTCAGTAAGAGCTTCGGCCCAGTGCAGGCGCTCCAGGACGTCGACTTCGAGGTGCGGCCAGGTGAGGTGGTCGCCCTCGTCGGCGACAACGGAGCCGGGAAGTCGACGCTCGTGAAGGCGATCGCCGGCATCCACTCGATCGACGACGGGCGGATCCTCTTCGAGGGTCAGCCCGTCAAGGTCTCGACGCCGACCGACGCGGTCGACCTCGGGATCGCGACCGTCTACCAGGACCTCGCGCTCTGCGACAACCTCGACGTCGTCGAGAACCTGTTCCTCGGTCGCGAGGAGCGTGGCGGCGGCGTCGCGGCGCTCACGCGTCAGCTCGACGAGACGTCGATGGAGCGCCAGGCCCACGAGCTGCTCGACAACCTGGCGGTGACGATCACCGACGTGCGGTCGGAGGTCGGCACGATGTCCGGCGGGCAGCGCCAGCAGGTGGCGATCGCGCGCTCGCTGCTCGGCGAGCCGAAGGTCGTGATGCTCGACGAGCCGACCGCCGCGCTCGGTGTGCGTCAGACCGCGCAGGTGCTGGCGCTGATCAAGCGGCTACGCGACAAGGGTCACGGTGTGGTGGTCATCAGCCACAACCTCGCCGACGTCTTCGAGGTCGCGGACCGCATCGTCGTGCTGCGGCTCGGCCGCCTGGCGGCCCTCTTCGACGCCAAGGAGACGAGCAACGAGGAGGTCGTCGGCGCGATCACCGGCGCAAGCGACCCCAGCACAGGCGAGCTCGGACCCGCCGTCGACGACGTGATGAATGCGGCCAGGCGCCGCGACGCGCCACCAGGCGAGACGCCGGACGGCGAGCCCACTGAGCGCGAGAGCGGAGATGCGTCATGACGGTCGAGGCGACAGCGGCCGAGCCGGCGCCGAGCGGTGGAGGCGATCCCGACGGCAAGCCGATGAAGGGCTTCGTCAGGCGCTTCGTCGAGGGCGACCTCGGCGAGCTGCGGGTGATCATCGTGCTGGCGGTGATCTGGGCGATCTTCCAGAGCCAGGAGGACCGCTTCCTCAGCGCGGTCAACCTGACCAATTTGCTGCTCCAGATCACGGCGATCGGGCTCGTCTCGGTCGGCGTGGTGCTGGTCTTGCTGCTCGGCGAGATCGACCTGTCGGTCGGCGCCGTCAGCGGCCTCTGCGCGGCGGTGATGGCCGTCCTGAGCGTCAAGCACGGCTGGTCGCCATACCTGGCCATCGCGGCCGCCGTGCTCGTGGGAACCGCGATCGGGATGTTCCAGGGATCGGTGTTCACCCAGTTCGGGGTGCCGTCGTTCGTCGTCACGCTCGCGGGGCTGCTTGCGTGGCAGGGCGCCCAGCTGGAGGTGCTCGGCACGACCGGCACGGTCAACATCACCGACCCCACGATCACCGGCCTGACGAGCACCTTCTACGAGGGCGCGACCGGCTGGGCGATCGCGATCGCCGGGATCGCCGTCTACGCCGCGGTATCGCTGCTCGCGTGGCGGCGCAAGACCGCCGCCGGCCTGCGCGTCCAGCCGCTCGGCGCGCTGCTGCTGCGCCTGGCGCTGGCGACGATCGCGATCTTCGTGGCCGTCACCGTCCTGAACGACGACCGCGGCGTCCCGCTCGCCGCACTGATCCTCGTCGGCTTCGTGATCCTGTTCCAGTTCATCACTACGAAGACGACCTTCGGCCGCCACATCTACGCCGTCGGAGGCAATGACGAGGCGGCCCGCCGCGCCGGGATCAAGGTCAAGCGGATTCGCATCGTGGTCTTCATGATCGCCTCGTCGATGGCCGCCGTCGGCGGCATCATGGCGGCGTCGCGCCTACTTGCGGTCAACCAGTCCTCGGGCGCCGGCGACTTCCTGCTGCTGGCGATCGCCGGACCGGTGATCGCCGGGACCAGCCTGTTCGGCGGCCGCGGCTCGGTCTGGACGGCGCTGCTCGGCGCGCTGGTGATCGGCTCGATCTCCAACGGCATGGACCTGCTCGCGCTCGAGTCCTCGGTCAAGTTCATGGTCACCGGCGCGGTGCTGCTGATCGCGGTGATCATCGACGCGCTGGCGCGCCGCCGACGCCAGGCGACGGGCCGGGTCTAGGGCCTAGACGGCGGCGGGTGCTGCCTCGCCACGGCGGGCGGCCTCGGCGTGTTCGCGACTATCGCGCGAGGAGATCAGGACGGCGGCGAGGATGGCGCCGAGCGCCGCGAATCCCGCACAGACCAGGAAGGCGTTCTGGAAGCCCTCGGTCAGCGCCACGACGCGGTCGGCCTCGCCAGAGGAGAGGGCGTCGACGGTCGTCGAGTTGGCCACTGTCGCCGCGATCGCCAGACCGAGGGCGCCACCCACCTGCTGCGAGGTGTTGATCAGGCCCGACGCGAGACCGGCCTCGTCATGGCGCGTGCCGGTGACGGCGGCGATCGTCACGGGGACGAAGGCGAAACCGAGCCCGACGGCGACGATCATCGACGGGAACAGCACGTCGCCGAGATACGTGCCGTTCGGGGCCGAGACCTGCGAGAACCACAGCAGCCCGACCGCGATCAGCAGCATTCCCGTGATCAGCGTCGGCTTGAAGCCGACGCGCGTCACCAGCTGCGACGCGCCGCCGGCGCTGAGGATGATCAGGATGCTCAGCGGCACGTAGGACAGCCCGGCCTTCAGCGGGTCATAGCCAAGCACCTGCTGGAGGTAGAGCGAGATGAAGAAGAACATCGAGAACAGCGACATTCCGACCAGCAGGCCGACGATGTTCGCGCCGGTCAGGGTGCGCAGGCGGAAGATCGTGAACGGCATCAGTGGGTTGCGGCTGCGCGACTCGATCGTCACGAACACGACCAGCAGCGCGAGCGCGCCGCCGAGGATCAGCAGGGTCTCGCTCGATCCCCAGCCGACGTCGACGGTGTTGACCAGCCCGTAGACGAGCAGCGCGAGGCCGGCGGTCACCGACACCGCGCCCGGGATGTCGAACGAGGTCGCGGTCGGATGACGGCTCTCCATCAGCAGGCGCGGCGCGAGGAACGCGACGATCGCCGCGATCGGCACGTTGACGAGTAGCACCCACTCCCAGCCGAAGTACTCGGTCAGCACGCCGCCGAGCAGCACGCCAGCCGCGCCCCCGGCACCGGCGACGGCGCCCCAGACTCCCAGCGCGCGATTGCGCTCGGCGCCCTCGGCGAAGGTCGTGGTGACGATCGACAGCGCCGCCGGCGAGATGATCGCGGCGCCCAGGCCCTGGACCGCGCGAGCGGCGATCAGCTGCGCCTCGCTGGTCGCTAGGCCGCCGGCCAGCGACGCTACGCCGAACAGCAGCGCGCCGGTGATGAACATCCGCCGCCGCCCGAGCAGGTCCGCCATCCGCCCGCCGAGCAGCAGGAAGCCGCCGAAGGTCAGCGTGTAGGCGTTGACGACCCATGAGAGGTTCTCCTGCGAGAAGTCGAGGTCGCGCCCGATCGAGGGCAGCGCGACGTTGACGATCGACGCGTCGAGCACGACGATGAACTGGGTCGCGGCGAGCAGCAGCAGAGCGAGGCCCTTCGAGCGGCCGTTCTCGAGCGTCGACATCAGGTGGATCTCCTAATACGGGGGCGAGCGCAGATCTGGGCGAGCTTACTAAAGGTGAGCGAGTTTGTCCTGGCGCGCCAATTGGGACTAGTGTCGGCCGCGCGATGACCCGCTCGCTCTCGACCCTATCGACACCGCGGCCACTGCCAAGCGTGACCGCTCGCCCCCACGGCCTGCTCGAGGCGCCGCGGCCCGCGGCCGACGACTCCGTCCTCTACAGCGACGTCCTGGTCGGTGGCGTCTACCGCGTGCCGGTCGCCGGCGACCGCGAGCCCGAGACGGTGCTGCCGAAGCGGCGCGGCATCGGAGGATTGGTGCCCCACCGCGACGGAGGGCTGGTCGTGACGGGGCGCACCGTCGTCCACGTCGACGGCGAGCGTCAGCGCGAGCTGCTGTCGCTCGACGGTGTCGCCGGCTTCAACGACCTCACGACCGACTCCGCCGGACGTGTGCTGGCAGGCGCGCTGCGCTTCCAGCCCTTCCTCGGCGAGGACCCGGTCCCGACCGAGGTCTGGCGCATCTCCGCGCCGGGAGTCGCCGAGGTGGCGGCCGAGGGAATCGACTGGCCGAACGGCATCGCGATGACGCCCGACGACGGCGCGCTGTACGTCTCGGACACGGCCAACGGCGTCATACGGGTCTTCGTCGGCGGCCGCACTCAGGGCGACGTCTTCGCCTCCGTCGCGAGCGGCACCGTCGACGGCCTCGCGCTAGACGAGGACGGCGGCGTCTGGGTCGCGCTCGGCGACGGCGGAATCGCCCGCTTCGACGCCGACGGCAACCTCGACGGCTTCGCCGCCGTCCCCTCCGCCTTCGTGTCGAGCCTCTGCTTCGGCGGCCCCGACCGCCGCGACGTCTTCATCACGACCGCCGACAATCCCGCCGACCCCACCAAGGGCGGGACCGTCTTCCACGCGCGCGCCGAGGTGGCGGGCGTCGAGGTAAACGCCGCCACCGTCTGACGCCGCATAGGCTGCCGCCCCTATGGGAGATCTCAGCGGCAGAACAGTGTTCATGTCCGGCGGCAGCCGGGGAATCGGGCTTGCGATCGCCAAGCGCCTGGCCAGCGAGGGCGCGAACATCGCCTTCGTCGCCAAGACCGACCAGCCGCATCCGAAGCTGCCCGGGACGATCCACACCGCCGCCGAGGAGATCGAGGCCGCCGGCGGCAAGGCGCTGCCGATCCTCGGCGACGTCCGTGACGAGGCCCAGGTCGCCGCCGCCGTCGAGCAGGCCGTCGAACGGTTCGGCGGAATCGACATCTGCGTCAACAACGCCTCGGCGATCAACCTCGCCCCGATCGGGGACCTGCCGCCCAAGCGCTACGACCTGATGCTCGACATCAACGTGCGCGGCACTTTCGTCGTCACCCAGGCCTGCCTCCCCCACCTGCGCGCCTCCGACCACGCGCACGTGCTGACGCTCAGCCCGCCGCTGTCGCTCGACCCGCGCTGGCTGAAGGGCCACTCCGCCTACACCGTCTCGAAGTTCGGCATGTCGATGATCACCCTCGGCGTCGCAGCCGATGAGCCGACGATCGCCGCCAACTGCCTCTGGCCCCGGACGATCATCGCCACCGCCGCCGTCCAGAACCTGCTCGGCGGCGACGCCGCGATGGCCGCCAGCCGCACCCCCGAGATCGTCGCCGACTCGGCCTATGAGATCGTCCGAAAGCCGCCCTCCGCAGCCTCAGGCAACACCTACCTCGACGACGAGGTCCTAGCCGCCGCCGGCATCACCGACCTCAGCGGCTACGCCGCGGGCGACGGTGACGCCGACCTGGCGCTCGACCTGTTCGTGGCGGACTGGCCGGAGGGCTAGCGGCGGTCGGAGCTAGACGCCGGTCGGGGACGTCCGCAGTCCCCGCCACCTGAACCGTTGATCCCGCGATCGCGAGCGATGAGCGCGCCACGCGCGTCATAGGCGGCAACCGCCTCAATATCCGCTGGCTCCCCCTGCGAAGGACCGTCGAGCAATGCCGTGAAGTACTGCGCTCGGACACGCGATCCGCGCGGCCTCGGCCAAAGCGTCGCGGGCACAACCTGCCCGCCGACGACGTGAATGTCAACGCGTGCGGCCGATCGAGCGGCTGCGCCGAGCACTACCGTGCCACCGCGACAAGTCGGAACGTCGAATGTCGCCTCTATACCAGCCTCAGTCTCGGCCTCGTCGTCGAAGCAACTCGTCGAGTTGAGATCTCCCAGGCGCAGGCCCTCCAAGCGCAACTGAACGCACGGCTGCAACTTGTTGCCACGCCATGCGACCAGCGACCATGGGGTTCCGTCGAGCAGGCGTCCCGAAGTCAGCCGGCGACCAGGCTCGGCTTTGCGAAAGCTGACAAAGGCAAGGTCGCCGCCGGCGAACTCGCCACGGCTCTCGACAAGGCACCACTTTGCGCGCCGCGAGATGTCACGGTCGAGGGGAACCGAGATCGACTCAGCGCCTCGTGGCCAACGAACGAGGGCGCCGACGACCGTGTCTCGATTGACGGCCCGGAAGCTCGTTCCGCATCCAACCCACAACCGCTTCCCAAACAGCTCGCTTCGGGTCGTTGGAATTCTGATGAAGTTGCGGCGCTCCACGATCGTCAAGGTGAGCTCGCTGCCTTTCAGCTTGAAGCGAAGCTCGTTACCGCGATCCAGCTTTGTCCATGTCGCACCACCTGCGATAGGCGGGACTAGCGCGCAGGTCAGGCTGACCAGGACTCCCACAAGCAGCGCCGCACGCCGCCGACCAATTCCTCCCGAGTCCCCTTCCATAGTGGGCCAATTGTCGGGAGTCGCGGCGGCCAAGTCAAGAGCCTGCGCTAAGGTCGCTTGTGTATGAACGACCGCCACGACACACAAGTCACCGCCGCCACGGCCGTCTGAGGCTGGCGTTTGGGCTGTTGCCTGGACGCCGCGACGCGACCGTTCATGTGTGACCTTCGTGGAGGATTCTTCAAATGATTGACCAGCTTGCCGGCCTTGGCCGGCGGGACGACCTGGACGCCGAGCTCGAATCGCTCGGGGATCCGGGACTGACGGCCGGCCGTGTGCTCGCGCAACATCGCGGCCACTGGATGGTCGCCGAGCCGGGCAGCGAGGAGCCGCGGCTGTTGACGGCGCGCGGGAGGATGCGCGAGCAGCCGCCGGTGACCGGCGACTGGGTGGCGGTCGACTCCGACGGCGAGATCGCCGCGCTGCTCGAGCGGCGCGGGACGATCGTGCGGCGCGCGGCCGGCGAAGCGACGGTCGCGCAGGCGCTGGCGGCCAATGTCGACCTGGCGTTGCTGACGGCGCCGCTGCCCGAGCCGAACGGCCGCCAGATAGAGCGCCTCGCCGCGCTCGCGCAGGCCGACGGCGTTCCCGTGGCCCTGGTGCTGACGAAGTCGGACCTCGATCCGGAGGGGGACCGGACCGCGACCGCGTTGGCACGCGAGCTGGGAATCGTCGACTCGGTCGCGCTCAGCCCGCGAGCCGGCGACGGGATCGCCGTCCTGCGCACGCTGCTGACACCCGGAACGACCACCGTGCTGCTCGGGCCTTCGGGAGCCGGCAAGTCGACGCTCGTCAACGTGCTGCTCGGCGAGGAGCGCCAGGCGACCGGAGCGATCCGCGAGCACGACGGGCGCGGCCGTCACACGACGGTGACGCGCGAGCTAATCGCGCTCCCCGGCGGGGCCCTGCTGATCGACACGCCCGGCATCCGGGAGGTCGGCCTGTGGGACGGCGCCGGCGAGACCTACGCGGACATCGACGAGCTGGCCGCCAGCTGCCGCTTCAGCGACTGCGAACACGAGACCGAGCCCGGCTGCGCGGTGCTGGAGGCAGTCGACGCCGAGCGGATCGAGGCATGGCGCAAGCTCGCTCGCGAGCAGAAATGGGTCGACGACCGCCGCGCCGCCGCCAGCGAGCGCGACGCCCGCGGACGCTCCTACTCGCGCATCCAGCGCGAGGCGCGGCGCGTCAAGCGCGACGCCTAGCGCTGCTCTGACAGCTGGCTGGATCGCTTGCAAATCCGTTGGCGAAGCGGATACTCCGCCCTCAACGTCACGCAGACGCGGGCGCTCGCGGCCGGAGCGAACTTCCGCTTCAAGGCTACGCCCCGGCCCGCTCGTCGCTACCCGAACTTCTCGGGCTGGGCACGACGCCCAAACCGTGCTCGCTGGCAGCCGCTCCTAAGTCTCGGTCCCAGGTGGCGACAACAACTCGTGGGGAATCAACGCCGACCACTGCAGCCAGGTGCACGGCGTCATAGCCGCGTAGCGCGTGCCGCTCGGCGAGCTCACCGGCGCGCCAACAGAGCTCGCCGTCCACGTCCAGCAGCCGCATCGCGGCGAAGAGCCCCTCGAAATCAGCGATTGCCTGCTCAAGCCCGCCAGGGTCGATCCGCCCATCCCGTTGCGCCGCGCTCAACGCAGCCCTGACCTCGGGATATCCGATCTGGCTGGCCATCCGCGAAGAGGCGGCATCCCAGAGCTCGCCGGCGAGATCCGATCCTTCCTCATCGAGGGTCATCTTCACCAGCGCAGAGCTGTCGAAGTAAACGATCAACCTCGTTGCTCGGACACCAGCGGCGCCACAGGCTTAGTCGGACGCGGACGGTCCTTCAACGGTCGCGGCTGCCAATCTGCCGTCGGCTCCTGCACAAGCCCTCGCCGCCGCAGATCCGCCAGTGGATCGGGAGCATCGATCGGAGCCAGCCGCGCCACGGGCTTGCCGCGCATCGTGACAACAACCTCCTGTCCCGCGGCCACGTGGTTGACGTACCGGCTGAGCTGATTGTGCAACTCACGCACGCCGACTTCCGACTTGAGTGCATGTAGCGTCATGGCTCGCATTATAGACGCTACATAACTAGTCCCCGTAGTCTGCGCGCGATGCCTGACGCAGCGAGCTTGGAGATCGATTTGGGCGAGCTGCCGTCATGGTTCGGGATGGGAGTCGCAGGGAACTTCGCGGGGCATCTGGAGCAGGCGGGCGAGGCCGGCGACTTCGTCAACGTGGCGGCTGCCGAGAGCGCACCGAAGGGGTTGTTCCCCTTCTACGCGCCCGGTCATGGCTCGTTCCTGTCGGTCTTTCCGCTGTCGCACGACACGATCGCCCTGCCTGCCGGCGCCGAAGCTGCCGCGAGCCTCCAAGCGGAGCCGGAGGTTGGGCTGGCCTGCGACGTTCGCTACGCCGACGACGGCCTGGTCGAAGCGCTCGCGCCGTACGCGCTCGGCGCCTGCAACGACTGCTCGATCCGCGTTCCCGGCGCAGCCAAGATCAGCGAGAAGAAGAACTGGGGCGCCTGCTCGAAGGGCGTCGCAGCGCGCTTCATCCGGCTCGACGGACCAGACCTCGGGCAGCAGACGGCGAGCCATCGTCTCGCCTGCTTCCTGCGCCGCGATGGCGAGCTGCACGCATACGGCATCGACAGCCCGCTGAGCGGCTACTCCTACTACGGCTACCGCCTGCTCGACTGGATGGTCGAGCGCCTAGGCAACCAGCTGGGCAGCGCCGACACCCCGCTGGAGCCGGTCGGCCAGTACCTGCGCGACTGTGGTCGGCCGGACAAGCTGCTCGTCACGATCGGGGCCACGCGCTACACGCCATTCGGAGAGTCGACCTTCCTCCGACCGGGCGACGAGTCGATCGTCCTCGTCTACGACTCGGCGGTCATGGCTCCCGGCGATGTCGCCGGGACGCTCGACCGGCCCCACGACGGCGCGTTCGCGGCGGCATCGCTGCTGGTCCAAACCGTCGCTTAGCGAGCAAGCGCCGGGGGTACGACCTGGCCGTGCCCTCCGTGGTGACGATCGGCGTGTACGAGTTCGACCTGAACTCGTTCCTCGCCACCCTGAAACGAGCGGACGTGCGGTTGCTGCTGGACGTGCGCCAGCGACGCGGCGTGCGCGGCCGTGAGTACGCCTGGGCGAACTCCAAGCGCCTTCAGGCCGCTCTCGCGGAAGCCGACGTCGCGTACCGTCATCTCCCCGAGCTGGCGCCGACGACCGAGCTGCGGCAACTCCAGTACCGCGAGGACGCGCGGGTCGGAGTCGGCAAGCGCTCGCGCGTCGTGCTCGCCGATGAGTACCGCGAGCGCTACATCCGCGAGATCCTCGACAGAGCCGATCTCGGCTCGATCGTCGCGAGCCTGCCCGCCACCGGCGCGACTGGCCTGCTCTGCGTCGAGCGCGACCCCGAGGCCTGTCACCGCTCGATCGTGGTGGAGCGCATGGCCGACGAATACGGCGTCTCGGTGACCCACCTCACCCCGAAGGAGTGAGGTGGGTCACGGGATGGAGCCGGTGGGAATCGAACCCACGTCCGCGGTCGTGCGAATACAGCGTCTACGAGCGTAGCCGGCCCTCTGTTCTCACCCCGAGCTAGCCTGACCGGCCGGGTTGCTCGAAGCCAGTCTCTGTAGTGAGTCCCCCCGCCGCCAGAGACGCGCGTCGGGAGCAAGCCCGTTTCTGATGCCGAACATCTCCCCCACGGGCCGAGGGGAGGCCGACAGCTCACTGGCTAGTTTTAGCTAGGCAGCAAGCGCGAACGAGTGATTCTCATCCGCAACTATGGTTTTGCCGGTTGTTTAACGAGGCCTACCGACAACCTCGACTCGCAACTGCACCCACGGACCGACCACGTCGAAGCCTGTCGGCCCCGTAGAAGCAATCTCAGTCTAGCGCGGCACCACAGCCAATCCGCACTCAGCCGCCGCGGTCGCGAGCGCCGGATTCCAGCTGGCGACCACGACGCGCGGCGCGTCGATGCTCAGCGCCGACGCCAGGTGGACCGACTCGCTGGTGCCTAGTCCGTGGCGTTCCGCCAGCTCGTCGGCTCTGGCGGCGATCTGCTCGTCGGTCTGGACGAGCTCGAGAGCGTCGACGACCTCGTCGGGCATCGGCGTCGCAGCCCTGGCCTCCGAGCAGGCGAGCTCGCTCGAGACGATCCGGCCAGCCGAGTCGCAGAGCTCGGCGGCCAGCGCGGAGTCGGGTCCTGTCCCAGCGCGCTTGACGAGCGCCGAGCTATCCATGTAAACGACCATATGTGAGTTCATGGTATATATGCTAGGTCGAGCGTCGGCTGGAACCAGCGGGCTCGGGCGTGCTTCACTAGCGCCCAGATGCCGCCCGACGACCTTCCAGTCCTGCCCTTCCCCTCCCCGGCGGAGTGGGAGTCCTGGCTCGAGCAGAACCACGCCGACGCAGCGGGCCTGTGGCTGAAGATCGCCAAGAAGGCGTCGGGAATCGAGACGGTAACTCATGCCGAGGCGCTCGACGTAGCGCTCTGCTTCGGCTGGATCGACGGACAGCGCGGCCGCCTGGACGACCAGTGGTTCCTCCAGCGCTTCACGCCACGTCGCGCGCGCAGCCGCTGGTCGCAGATCAACCGCGACAAGGTCGAGCAGCTGATCGCCGACGGCAAGATGCGCCCGGCCGGCCTACGCGAGATCGAACGGGCGAAGGCGGATGGTCGCTGGGACGCCGCCTACGCCAGCCAGAGCACGATCGAGGTCCCGGACGACCTCCAGCAGGCACTCGACGTCAACCCAGCCGCGAAGAAGTTCTTCGCCACGCTCAGCGGCTCCAACCGCTACGCCGTCCTCTACCGGATCCACGATGCGAAGCGGGCCGATACGCGGACCCGGCGGATCGAGAAGTTCGTCGCGATGCTGGCGCGCGGCGAGACGATCCACTAGCCGGCGACGGCGGGCACGCAGAGGCGTGCGGCGGTGTCGACGACCGTCTGCTTCGGGACGTCGGGGTGCTCGATCCACCAGAGCGCAAGGCCGGCGAGGCCGCTAGTCAGCAGCTCCGCCGTCGGCTCGACCTGGTCGGCGGGCACGCGAGCGCCGCCCACGGCGGCGACGAAGCCGGCCATCACCTCGCGGGCACGCTCGCTGACCTCGAGCCGCCGCCGGCGCAGCTCGTCGTCGCCGGACGCGTCGCGGAAGAGCATTGCCCAGGCGTGCTGGTTCTCGCGCACGTAGTCGAGCCAGTGCTCGAGGATCAGCCGCACCAGGGCGCCGGGCTCCAGACCGGACGGCACGCCTCCAACGCGCTCGAAGAAGGTCGGCAGGTCGGCCTCATGCTTGTCGAGCAGCGCGACGTAGAGCGCCTTCTTCGACTCGAAGTGTCGGTAGAGGATCGGCTTGGTGACCCCGGCCGCGGTGGCCACGTCGTCGAGTCGCGTCCCCGCGTAGCCGTCGCGCGCGAACAGCGGACCGGCGGCGCGCAGGATCGTGTCCCGCCGCTCGGCGGTTGGCATGCGTCGTCGTTCGGGTACCGTCGAGGACATGGTTACCGGAGAGTAACTTGGCTTGCTAAGTTACCTGCCGGTAACAAACACTTCCGCCAGCCGACAGGAGGCTCTCATGCCGACCACCAGCGAGCCCGTCCACGACCCCGTCCACCACGCCCGCCACGCCTTCACCCCCGACGGCGAGAACTTGGTCGTCGACACCTGGCTGGAGCCCGGCGGCGCGCTCCCGGCGCACCTCCACCCGCGCCAGGAGGAGTACTGGTCGGTCGTCGAGGGCGAGGTCGAGGTGCTGGTGGGCAAGGACAAGCGCGTGCTCAGCCCCAGCGACGGCGAGGTGCCGGTCATGCCCGGCACCAAGCACGGCCTCGCGAACAAGACCGGCAAGACCGTCCACGCACGCTGCCGCGTGGTTCCCGCGCTCCACCTCGAGGAGTTCCTGACCGACAGCGCCGCGGCCGCCCAGGAGGGCCTGTTCATGCGCGGCGGCATTCCACGTGGCCTGCGCGGAGCGCGCTGGGGCGCGCGCTTCGTCAAGCGCCACCGCGACGAGACCGTGATGACCTTCCCGCCGCGCTTCGTGCAGTCCGCGCTGATCGCCCTGTTCGCGCGCGACTAGGCCGGCGCCGCGTCGGGCTGGATGCGCGGCTCGAGATCCATGCCGGCGCGCCCCTTGCGCAGCGCCATCGCGACGAGCGGGAAGGCGAAGGTCGAGAGCATCGCGGCGCCGACCAAGGAGGCAGCCGTCGAGCTGTGCATGTGACCGCCGTCGACGGCGATCGTCGTGATCGCGACGACCAGCGGCAGCTCCGTCGCGGAGTAGAAGCCGAGCGCCAGACGGTCGCGCCGCTCCTTCAGGACACCGCGGTAGAGCAGCAGCGCCGGGCCACCGCGCACCAGGAAGAACAGGGACAGGAAGAGCGGCAGCTTGTAGAGCGTCTCGGTCGACGACAAGAGCGCGTCCAGATCGAACTTGATGCCGCTGACGATGAAGAAGAACGGGATGAAGAAGCCGTAGCCGATCGCCGTCAACTTCGACTCGAACAGCTCGACCTCCTTGCCCTGGAGCGCCATCCGCGTGATCAGGCCCGCGACAAAGCCACCTAGCAGCAGGTCGAGACCGAGCTCGTAGGCGAGTGCGACGAGGCCGAAGATCAGCAACACCGACAGTCGGATCGCGACCTGGCTGCTCGCCTCCAGCGTGCGCTCCATCAGCGGCCAGCCGAGGAACGTCGAGCGCACGGCGACGACCGCGACGACCACCGCGATCGCGACGAAGGCGACGAGGATCGCCGCCTCCTCGACGGGCTGCCCGCCCGCCAGCACGAGCGTCACCAGCAGGATCGGGCCGAACTCGCCGATGGCGCCGGCGGCCAGCAGGAACGTTCCGAAGCGGGTCGGCAGCTCCCCGGCGTCGCGCAGCACCGGGATCAGCGTCCCGATCGCGGTCGTCGCCAGCGCCGAGCCGGTGTAGAGCAGCGACAGGACGATCCCCGCCCAGGCGAGCAGTCCGCCAACGGTGTAGGCGATGACCAGCGACAGCACCCAGCCAAGGATCGCCAGCTTCAGCGGCTGACCCTGGATGCGCTTGAAGTCGATCTCGTAGCCAGCGAAGAAGAACAGCATCCCCAGCCCGAGGTTCGAGAAGAAGTCGGTGAAGCTGTCGGACATCGCGAGTCCGAGCACGTCCGGCCCAATGACGATCCCGAGCAGCAGCTCGATCACGACGACCGGGACCGCGATCCGCTTCTCGAGCAGTGCCGCCGTCAGCCCCGCGAGCGAGGCGACGGCCACGATGACCAGGAACGACGCTGCGTCGACCTCGAGCACCCGCGCAGCCTATTGCGGCAGGCGGCTAGCGCTCGCGCTCGGCCAAGGCGCGGTCGATGTCTCTCTTCTGATCCTTCGCCTTGAGGTCGCGCCGCTTGTCGCCCTGGTCCTTGCCGCGGGCGACCGCGATCTCGATCTTGACGCGCGACCCCTTCAGGTAGACGCGCGTCGGGACGAGCGTCAGCCCCTTCTGCGAGGTCTCGCCGATCAGCCGCTCGATCTCGGCCGCGTGCAGCAGCAGCTCGCGCGGTCGCTCCGGCTCGTGATTTTCCCGCGAGGCGGGGAGGTAGGGAGCGACGTGCATGTTGTGGAGCCAGACCCGCTCCTGCTTGTCGATGTGCGCGTAGGCGTCCTTGATCTGGACCCCGCCGTCGCGGATCGACTTGACCTCCGAGCCCTGCAGGATCACGCCGCACTCGAGCTTCTCGAGCAGGTGGTAGCGGAAGGACGCCTGGCGGTTGCTCGCCAAGTCCCCGGGTGCCGCCTTGCGCTTGCCCTTCTTTGCCATCGCCGACCCGACGCTACACGGCCAGGTCGAGGTCCACGCGCCCGCGTATCGGCTCGACCCGCGCGACCTCGACGCGCACCGGATCGCCGAGCCGGATCGCCCGGCCGGAGTTGGCGTCGACAAGCTGGCTCTCGTGCTCGTCGGTCTCCCACCAGCCGTCGACGCGGCGGACCGGCAGCATCCCCTCGAAGCGTTCCTCGCCGAAGCGCACGAACCAGCCCTTGCCGATCACGCCGACGACCTCGCCGTCCCAGATCGGCGCCTCGCCGTCTGAGCCCTTCGCGGCTTCGGCTAGCCGACGCTCGAGGAGGAACGCGAGACAGATGTCGTCAGCGCCGCGCTCGATCTTCATTGCCGCGCGCTCGGCCTGGCTGCACACGATGCCGAGCTCGTCGAGCTCGTGAGCGCGCGGTGCGGTGTCGTCGAGTCCCAGCCCGGCGAGCAGCGCACGGTGGGCGACGATGTCGGGGTAGCGCCGGATCGGCGAGGTGAAGTGGCAGTAGCGGGGCGACGCGAGCCCGGCGTGGCCGACGTTGCGCGGCGTGTAGTAGGCGGGCTTGAGCGACCGCAGCACGAGCGAGCTGAACGCCGCCGCGCCGCGGCCGTGGGTCCGCGCGTAGGCGGCCGCCATCCGGGACGCCTCGGCGGCCACGTCGGCGGCCTGCTGCGGGCTCATCGCCTTCGGCGCGGCCGGCGTCGGCACCTCGAGCGCGGCCAGCTTGGCGAGCATCGCCTCGACCGCCGGCGGGTCGGGCTTCTCATGCACGCGATAGAGCGTCGGCAGCTTGCGGTCGGCGAGGTAGCCGGCGACCTGCTCGTTGGCGAGGACCATCAGCTCCTCGATCAGCACGTGCGACTCGGTCTCGACATCCTGGGCGACCCCGGCGACGTGCCCGTCGGAGTCGAACTCGAACGACGGCTCATGCGAGAACACCTCGAGCGCGCCGCGCTGCTCGCGGCGCTCGCGCAACGCCCGGGCGACCCCGCGCGCCGCGGCGAGCGGCTCACCCCACGGCGCCTCGGCCTGTGCGCGGCCGGCGAAGACCTCGTCGACATGGCCGTAGGTGAGTCGGACGTCCGAGCGGATCGTCGAGCGGTGGAAGGCAACGCGCCGCACGTCCACGCCGGCGATGTCCATCTCGACCGTCACCGCGAGCCGGTCCTCGCCCGGCCGCAGCGAGCACTCGCCGTTGCTCAGCTGCTCAGGCAGCATCGGCTCGACGGCGCCGGGCACGTAGGTGCTCGTCCCGCGCCGCTGCGCCTCGCGGTCGAGCGCCCCGCCGGGACGCACGAATGCCGTCACGTCGGCGATGTGGACCCAGACCCGGACCAGCCCGTCGTCGACCCGCTCCGCAGAGATCGCGTCGTCGAAGTCCTGGGCGCTGTCGGGGTCGATCGTGAAGGTCGGCAGGGCGGTCAGGTCAGTCCGAACGCCACGTCCCGGCGGGTCGGCCGCCACCTCCAGCGCCTCCGTTTCGACGCGACGCGGAAACGACCGCCGCAAGCCGCGATCGATCATCAGCGATTCGACGACGTCGCGTGCCACCCACGGTTTGCCGAGGACCTTCAGCACGCGCACGCCGCGCTTGCCGGCGCCGACGAGCACGATGTCGCCCTCCCCGCCCTTGCTACGGGCAACCTCGATCTGCTCGCCGCGCGAGTCGAACAGCGGCTTCGCCACCAGCATCCGGCCGCGACCGCCGAGCACGGCGACCAGCGGGAGGTCTAGCCGCGTCGGACGCCCGCGCGGTGCCGGCCGGCTCATCCTGCCTCCAGCCGGCCACAGCTCGCGGGGGGCTCGGGGGCCGCGAGTCCCCCGACCTCACTCACCGGCGAGCGTGTCAAGCGCTACAGGCAGCGCCTCGTCGCGGTCTGTGTCGACGTCGTCACGCGCCTTGACCGTCGGCTTGACGCCCTTGTCGCCGATGTTCTCGCCGTTCGGCAGGAAGTACTGGCCGACGGTGATGTCGAGCAGGCCGCCGTTGGACAGCGGACTGATCTCCTGGAAGACGCCCTTGCCGAACGTCCGTGTGCCGACGACGGTGCCGCGGCCGCGGTCCTTGATCGCTCCGGAGACGATCTCCGACGCCGACGCCGTACCGCGGTCGACCAGCACGACTACCGGAATGTCCTCGTCGATCGCCCCGCCGACCGAGTCGTACTTGCGCTCGGGCTTCGTGCGTCCCTTGGTCGAGACGATCAGGCCGTCGTCGATGAAGACCGAGCTGACGAGCACCGCCTCGTTGAGCAGACCGCCACCGTTGCCGCGCAGGTCGAGCAGGATGCCCTCGGCGCCCTTGTCGACCAGCTCGTCGATCTCCTTGCGCACCAGTCCGTGGGCGCCCTCGCTGAAGGTGCTGAGCGTGACGATGCCGAGCTTCCTGCCATTGCGCTCGACGATCCGGCCGGTCGTGATCGGGATCTCGATCCGGGCTCGCTTCAGCTTGACCGTGCGCGGCTCGAAGTTGTCGGGATCGACGAGTTGGAGCGAGACCGTCGAGCCCGCCGGCCCCTTGATCTTCGCGGTCGCGACGTCGGCGGCCTGACCGGCGATCGAGCGGCCGTCGACCTCGGTGATGAAGTCGCCCTTCTTGACACCACCGCGCGCGGCGGGCGAGCCCTCGAAGACGTTGAGTACCCGCAGCCCGCGCTTGTCCTGGTCGACGTTCATCCCAACGCCCTCGAAGCGGCCCTCAACCGACTGCTGGAACTCCGCCGTCTCCTTCGGCGTCAGGTAGTTCGAGAAGCGGTCGTCGAGGCCCTCGACCATGCCCTTCAGCGAGCCCTGTTCGATCTGCGCGTCGTCGACCGGCTTGTAGAAGTCGTCCTGGATCGCGTCCTGGAGCTCGGCGCGCAAACCGCGGTCGTCGGTGACGAACGCGTCACGCAGCGGATCGGGCAGCGACTCAGGGTGCCCGCCGAGCCAGATGCCACCAATCAGCAGCGCCGCGGCGGCGACAATCACTGCGGCTGCTTTGAGGAGGGCGCCCACGAGGACGGTGAAGGGTAGTCGGCCGGTGCGCTCAGACGCGCAGGAAGCGGCGCAGCGTGATCGCCGAGCCGGCCGCCGAGACGGCGACGCAGGCGAACAGCAGCACGACGATCAGCAGCGGGAAGTTGATCGTCTCGGGCGCCGCGAGCAGGTCGAAGCGCGCCTGCAGGGGATCGATGAAGGTCTCCTTGGCGATCGTCAGCAGCAGGACGGCCAGGACGCCGCCCATCAGCCCCACGATCACACCCTCGATCACGAACGGCCAGCGGATGAACCAGTTGGTGGCGCCGACGAGCTTCATCACCTCGACCTCGCGCCGCCGCGCAAAGATCGACAGGCGCAGCGTGTTGGCGACCAGCGCGATCGAGGCGAACACGAGCAGCGCCATCAGGCCGCCGGTCAGGATCTTCACCAAGCCGGTCGCGGAGAGGATCTTCTCGGTGTCCTCCTCCTTGTTGCGCACCTCGTCGATCGCGGCCAGCGAGGGCTCGCGGGCGCCGTCGGCGCCGACCGGAGCCAGGCGATCGACGATCGCCGAGACCTGATCAGGGTCGTCCGGGGTTACGCGGTACATGTCGGGCAGGGGGTTCGCGCCGAGCAGCTTGGTGCCCTCGGCGAACGCCTCGGGGTTCTTGCGCTCGGCCTCGGCGAGGCCCTGGGCCTTCGAGACGAACTCGACCGACTTGACGTTGGTCGTGCGCTCGAGCGCCGCGGCGAGCTGCTGGCGCTCGCCCTTGGTGGCCTCGTCGGCGATGTAGACGTTGACGACGACGCGGTCGCGAACCTCGTTCGCGGTGCCGGTCGTGGCCTGGACGATCGGGATGAACACGCCGAGCACGAGCGCGGTCAGCAGCACCGTCAGCATCGCGGCGAGCGCCGGCGCCGAGTTGCGCGAGAGGCCGCGCACGGCCTCCTTGAAGAAGAAGGGGAAGCTCATCGGCTAGTTGGGATGGCCCTCTACGCCGACGCCCAGCTCGCCGCGCAGCCGGACCGCGAACTCGGTCGTCGACTCGTCGGGACGGTACATGCCGGACTGCTCGTCGCGGATGATGCGGCCCTCGCGCAGCTCGATCACGCGGCGGCGCATCTTGTCGACCATCTCCTTGTCGTGAGTGGCCACGACGACGGTCGTCCCGGTCTTGTTGATCCGGTAGATCAGCTGCATGATCCCGATCGACGTCTCGGGGTCGAGGTTGCCGGTCGGCTCGTCGGCCAGGAGCAGCGGCGGGTGGTTGACGAACGCGCGGGCGATCGAGACGCGCTGCTGCTCGCCGCCGGAAAGCTCGTCAGGGAAGTTGTGCAGCTTCGTCGAGAGACCGACCAGGCTCAGGATGTCCGGCACCTTGCGGCGGATCTCGTCGCGCTGCTCGCCGATCACCTGCAGCGAGTAGGCGACGTTGTCGTACACGGTGCGGTTCGGCAGCAGCTTGTAGTCCTGGAAGACGGTGCCGATGTTGCGGCGCAGGTAGGGGACCTTCGAGCGGTCGACGTCGTTGAGCTTCTTGCCGGCGATCAGCACCTCGCCGCTGGAGGCCTCGAGCTCCTTCATCAGCAGGCGGATGCATGTCGACTTGCCGCAGCCCGTCGCGCCGACGAGGAAGACGAACTCTCCCCTGCCGATGCTCAGCGAGGCGCGCTCCAGCCCGACGGAACCGCCGTCGTAGACCTTCGAGACGTCGCGCAGCTCGACGACGGGAACGTCGCCTGAGCGCTGCGGAGTTGGCGCCGGAGTCGGGTCCGGGCGCCTGCGAGTACGTAGCTGAGCCATCTGCGACCACCCTTCTTACCGGGCGAGAAGGCGCCCGTTGGCAGGTGCAACCCCACGTGCAGGGTCTGCAACGCGTCTTGCAGAGTCAGTGCTTGATGCGCCAGCGCGTGAAGAGCGCGTCGTCCGCCTCGCAGAGCCAGACGAGGTCGGCGTCGACGGGCTCGGGAAGGACGGGACCGGTGCTGATCGTCGGCTCGTCGCCCCCACCGGCGAACTTCGGTGCGAGTGAGAGGAAGAACTCGTCGATCAGGCCGGCGGCAAGCATGTAGGAGACGAGCGTCGGGCCGCCCTCACAGATCAGGGAGCGGATGCCGTGGTCGGCGCGGAGGCGGGCGAGCAGCAGCTTGAGGTCGTCGCCGGTGCGCTCGTAGGTGACGTCCGCCTCGACACCCTCCAGCTCGTGGTCGGCGGCGGTGGCGATGATCACTGGGGCGCCGGGGGCCTGGAGCAGCGGCAGGTCGGATGGCAGCACCAGCCGCGCCGAGACGATCACGGTGGGCTGCTCGGGGTCGAGGCCGTGACGCTCGCGACGCGCACGAAGATCGTCGGTCTTGACCGCCTCGGCATAGCGCTCGATGCGAACGGTGCCCGCGCCGACGAGGATCGCGTCGGCGGCGGTGCGCAGCAAGTGGAACAGCTCACGGTCATCGGGACCGCCGAGGCCGCGGGTGTCGCCATCGGTGGCGGCGCGACCATCGAGCGTCGAAACCATGTTGACGGCCACGTAGGGCCGGTCGTCCGGGGCGCGTGACCCAAGGTCGAGCTGGCCGACGAGATCCGCGGCCGACGTCTCGCCGTCGCGCGGGTACAGGCGCCTCAACGCTTGACCGCGCTGCCCGGGCCGATCGCGACCATCCGCTCGATCGGGATCCGGGCCCGCTCAGCGATCGCGGGGTCGACCTTGACGACCGGCTTCATCTCGCGCAGGGCGTCGCGCAGCTTCGGCAGTGTGATCATCTTCATGTACTTGCAGGAGGCCATCCGGTTGGCCGGGATGAAGGTCTTGCCGGGGTTCGCCTGCTCGAGCGGATAGAGCATCCCCGTCTCGGTCGCGACGATGAACTCGTCGGCCTGGGACTCGCGTGCGAAGTCGAGCATGCCGCCCGTCGAGAGCATGTGGGTGCGGTCGGAGGCGATGTCGCCAGACGCGACGAACTCCATCACCTGGGTCGTGCAGCCGCACTCCGGATGGACGAGGAACTCGGCGCTCGGGTGCTCGGCCTGCATCTCGTTGATATCGGCCGGCCGGATGCCCGCGTGGACGTGGCACTCGCCGTCCCAGACGTGCATCCGGCGTCCCGTCTCGCGCTCGACGTAGGCGCCCAGCCACATGTCCGGGCCGAACAGGATCTCGGTGTCGTCGCCGTGCTCGCGCCAGATGTGCTCGACGACCTGGACGGCGTTCGAGGACGTGCAGCAGTAGTCGGTCTCGGCCTTGACATCGGCGCTGGTATTGACGTACATCACCACCACCGCACCCGGATGGCTGGCCTTCCACTGGCGCAGCTGATCGGCGGTGATCGAGTCGGCGAGCGAGCAGCCGGCGTCGAGGTCGGGCAGCAGCACCGTCTTCTCCGGTGACAGCACCGACGCCGTCTCGGCCATGAAGTGGACGCCGCAGAAGGCGATCACCTGCTCGCTGGCGGCCGCCGCCTGACGCGACAGACCGAGCGAGTCGCCGACGAAGTGGGCAACGTCCTGGACCTCCGGCAGCTGGTAGTTGTGCGCCAGGATCACGGCGTCGCGCTCGGCGGCGAGCGCGCGCACCTCGTCCTTGAGGGCAGGGATGTCCTCCAGCTCCAGTAGCTGTGTCGGGGCGGCTCCCTGAGTGGGAATCGACTGGGCCGGCATATGTTTCGAACCTCTTTCGGTGTCGAAATGAACGTCCGCGCCCGGGGAGAGCGCTACGGACTGCACCCGAATTGTAGCTCTATCGGGCCTCTAGGCCTCTGGGTCGAAGAGCAGGCTCACGTCGAGCGCCGGAGCCGAGTGCGTCAGCGCACCGACCGAGATGAAGTCGACGCCGGTCTCGGCGACGGTGCGAACGGTGTCGAGCGTGATTCCCCCCGACGCCTCGAGCTCCGCCCTCCCCGCCGTCCGCTCGACCGCCGTGCGCAGGGCGTCCGGATCCATGTTGTCGAGCAGCACCCGTCCGATCCCGGCGGCGAGCGCCTCGTCCAGCTCCTCGAGGCTCTCGACCTCGATCTCGACGACGACGCCGTCGGGGGCGCCGGCGAGCGCGCGGCGCGCGGCCTCCGCCACCCCGCCGGCGACGCGGACGTGGTTCTCCTTGACGAGGATCGCGTCGTAGAGGCCGAAGCGGTGCGAGGTTCCGCCGCCGGCGACCACCGCGGCCTTCTCCAGCGCGCGCATCCCCGGTGTCGTCTTGCGCGTGTCGAGGATCCGCGTCCCGGTCCCGTCGACGGCGACGACGTAGCTCGCGGTCAGCGTCGCGACGCCGGACAGCTGGCCGAGCAGGTTGAGCGCGACTCGCTCACCCGCCAGGATGGCTCGCGCGTCGCCGCGAAGCGTCAGCAGCTCGTCGCCCGGCGCGACACGGTCGCCGTCGGCGGCGCGCGGCTCGACGGGCAGCTCACGATCGACGGCCGCGAATACAGCCGCCGCGACATCGATCCCCGCCACCACACCGTCGGTCTTGGCGATCACAACGCCCGTGGCGAGGCTGCCCTCCGGAACCACGGCCCGGCTCGTCAAGTCGCCGGCGCCGAGGTCCTCGTCGAGCGCCCGCTGGATCAGGTCGCGCATCGCGCCGACTATGGCGCAAACGCAATCGTGGCGTTAGGTTGGGCGTTTGCCCCCCCCAATCCAGACTCGGAGGACTCACCGCCCAATGCGACTCTCGCTCAAGCGTCTTGCCGCGCCCGCCGTCATCCTGACCGCGCTCGCCGTGGCCGTTCCCGCCAATTCGATTGCCCAGCCGGCCGGCGACGACGGCGCCAGCGCCGCCCAGAAGAGCCGCGACCGCGGACCCGCGGGACGCGACGACAAGGGCGGTCGCACCAGCCCGCAGTGCCGCGGCTACGAGCGCCGTGAGGAGATCGCCCAGGCCGACGTGTCGCAGGCCAAGGCGAAGCTGAAGACCGCCAAGGCGAACCTGAAGGCCGCCCGCGCCGCGGCCAAGACCACGACACCGGGAACGAAGGCCGCCAAGAAGGCGAAGGCCAAGGTCACGAAGGCGAAGAAGAAGGTCAAGAGCGCCAAGACCAAGCTCAAGAGCGCCAAGGCCAGCCTGCGCAGCGCCAAGAACCAGGCCGAGGCTCGCGGCTGCTGAGAATCCTCCGCTGCTAGCCGGCGCCGTTCGCCGGTGACCGATCCGCGCGCACCCGGCAGAGCCGGGCGCTTGCGGCTTAGGCTCGCCGCAGCAGCTCCGCACGCACGAACTCGTCGAGATCGCCGTCCAGGACACCCTGGGCGTTGCCGATCTCGACGTTCGTGCGGTGGTCCTTGACCATCGTGTAGGGGTGCAGCACGTAGGAGCGGATCTGCGAGCCCCAGCCGACGTCCTGTGCCTCGCCCTTCGCCTTCGCGATCTCCTCGGCGCGGCGGCGCTCCTCCGCCTCGATCAGCTTGCCGCGCAGCATCTTCATCGCCGTCTCCTTGTTCGCCGTCTGCGAGCGCTCGTTCTGGCACTGGACGACGATCCCGGAGGGCCGGTGGGTTATCCGCACCGCCGAATCGGTCTTGTTGACGTGCTGGCCCCCGGCGCCTGACGCGCGGTAGGTGTCGATCTGAAGGTCGTCGGGCTCGATCTCGACCTCGCCGACGTCCTCGACCAGCGGCGCCACCTCGACGCCCGCGAACGCCGTGTGCCGGCGAGCGGCCGAGTCGAACGGAGAGATCCGCACCAGCCGATGGACGCCCTTCTCGGCCGAGAAGAGGCCGTAGGCGTTCTCCCCGGCGGCTGTGAAGCTCGCGGACTTCAGGCCGGCCTCCTCGCCCTCGCTGGCCTCCTTGAGCTCCACCTTCATCTCGCGGCTCTCCGCCCAGCGCATCAGCATCCGCAGCAGCATCTCGGCCCAGTCCTGCGAGTCAGTGCCGCCGGCGCCGGCGTTGACGGTCACGACGGCGTCGCCGCCGTCGTACTCGCCGGAGAACAGGCGGGCCTCCTCCAGCGCCGCGAGGCGCGACTCGATCGAAGCGCGCTGCTCTTCGACCTCGGTGGCGATCGAGTCGTCGTCGGAGGCCAGCTCCTCGAGCTCCTCGAGGTCTCCGATGTCGGACTCGAGCGTCTGGAACTCGCTCAGCCGGCGCTGGACGCGCGAATGCTCCGCCGACACCTTGGCGGCGGTCGCCTGGTCGTCCCAGAAGCCCTCCGCTCCCATCTGACTCTCGAGCGCGTCGGCGCGCTCACTCAGCGAAGCAGGGTCAAAGGTAATCCGCGAGCAGCTTCAGCTGGTCGCGGAGGCCACTGGCGCTAGGCGCCATGGCACTTCTTGTACTTCTTGCCGGAGCCGCATGGGCAGGGATCGTTGCGTCCGATCCGATCCTCCTCGGCGACGTGGCGCGTCTCGATCACACGGGGCGCCTCGATCTCATCGCCGGCGACGTAGTCGGCGGCGTTCTGCACGGCCCCTGGCGCAACGCCAGCGGCGGCGGCCTGCGCCGCGGCGGTCAGCGCACTCGGCTGGTCGGCGGCGGTGCCGCCGGCGTAGTTGAACGACCCCGTCGAGCTGGTGTTCGACGATCCGCCCCAGGTCGTTCGGCGGGCCTCGCCGTCAGCCCCCTCGACCTGGACGTCGACGACGAAAATGTAGCGGCCGAACTCCTCCCAGACCGAGTTCATCAGGCCGGTGAACATGTCGAAGCCCTCGTTCTTGTAAGCCACGAGCGGATCGATCTGGGCGAACCCGCGCAGGTGGATGCCCTCGCGCAGGTAGTCCATGTCGTGCAGGTGCTCGCGCCAGCGCTCGTCGATGATCTGGAGCAGCATGAAGCGCTCGAGCGCGCGCATCAGATCGTCGCCGAGCTCCTCCTCGCGATCGCCGTAGGCCTCGACGATGTCCTCGCGCAGCTCGGCGACCAGCGACGCCCGGTCGACCTGCTGGGCGTCGACGCCGTCGAAGTCGATTCCGACCGGGTACATCTGCTCGAGCTGCGTGTAGAGCCCCGATAGGTCCCAGCCCTCGGCGAAGTCGCCCTCCATGTACTGGTTCGCCATCCGCTCGACGACCTCGGCGAGCTGCTCGCGCGCGCTGTCCGACATGTCCTCGCCCTCGAGGATGCGGTCGCGGTACTCGTAGATGATCTCGCGCTGCTGGTTCATCACGTCGTCGTACTCGAGGACGCGCTTGCGGATCAGGAAGTTCTGCTCCTCGACCTTCTTCTGGGCGCCCTCGATCTGCTTC
>Ga0190275_10000301_pt1 | contig 47703 bp, 44 predicted proteins | sample Popmic550T_FD_133745 | JGI IMG/M metagenome (GOLD analysis project Ga0190275, IMG submission 133745) | Populus adjacent soil microbial communities from riparian zone of Yellowstone River, Montana, USA - 550 T | ecosystem: Environmental > Terrestrial > Soil > Riparian zone > Trees stand | place... | reverse complement strand
GGGTCGACTGATCGATCGGTTCGGGTCGACTGATCGATCGGTTCGGGTCGACTGATCGATCGGTTCGGGTCGACTGATCGATCGGTTCGGGTCGACTGATCGATCGGTTCGGGTCGACTGATCGATCGGTTCGGATCGACTGATCGATCGGTTCGGATCGACTGATCGATTGGTTCGGATCGACTGATCGATCGGTTCGGATCGACTGATCGATCGGTTCGGGTCGACTGATCGATCGGTTCGGGTCGACTGATCGATTGGTTCGGATCGACTGATCGGCCGGTCGGGCCAACTCATCGATCCGTCGGGTGGAGTCATCGATTGCTCGCGTCTTCCGAATCCTCCCCATGTTCCTGCTCAAACTCGAGACGGCGGGAAAGAACCACGTATTGGTGCGAGTAAAGCGCTGAGTACCGTCCCCGGAAATCGGTGTCCAGCGGGCTGCGTGATGCGCCGCCGCATCCCACCGCTGAAGCCGCAATCAACTCGAGCTCGAGGCCTGTAGCACGGCCCCTCACCCCGTCCGGCGCCTGAACTGCTAACAAGTGCACTCCGATTTGGATCATGGACGCAGAAGCCACGCGCAGGCGCCGAACATCCCTCTCCCCGGCCCGGCGGGGAGAGGGGCAACAAAACCAAGACAACGAAGCGTAACTTGATCAAACCACGTGTGTTGCCCATCGCCCCTGCATAGGGGAGAGGGATGCCGGGCACCTGCGCGTGGCTGATTCGAACGACTGTGCAGGATTGACGTGGATGACGTGAGAAGACCAGGTGCCCGGCGGGGTGAGGGGTCGTGCCTCAGGCCTTGAGTTGACGCCCTTGCGGCTGAAGCCGGGTGCTATTTTCCATGGCCCGCTACGCGGGATCAAGCTGGGGTCAGAGCTTCGTTCTTCGTACAGAAAAGAAAGCTTTGACCCCACTTCAATCCCGGCGAGGGCAGAAGCACCTGTCGGTGGAACTGACAGTTTTTCCGACAGTCCGGGTGCCAGCTTCCGCCGTAAAGCCTTGTCGAGGAGGCAAGCCCCCCATGAAACGATTCACGGCAATCGTGTTGGCCATTCTGCTCTGCGCGTCGATCGCCCACGCGGATCAGACCGAACAGACCCTCTACAAACGGCTCGGCGGCTACGATGCCCTCGCCGCTGTAACCGACGACTTCATCCGACGGCTCGCGACCGATCCGAAGCTCGGACGCTTCTTCGTCGGCCATAGCCAGGATTCCCTCCAGCGCATCCGCCAACTGGTCGTCGACCAGCTCTGCGCCGCCACCGGCGGCCCCTGCGTCTACATCGGCCGCGACATGAAGACCGCGCACAAAGGCATGGGCATCTCCGCCGACGAATGGAAGACCGCCATCGACCACCTCACCACAACGCTGACGAAGTTCAGGGTGCCGAAGCGCGAACAGAAGGAAGTGCTGGCCGCGCTATCGGGCCTGGAGAAGGACATCGTCGAGAAGAAATAGCGGCCGATGCCGCGTTCGCAAGCGGCGAAGAGATGGAGACGAATGCGGCGGTTGGGAAACCGGTCGTGCGTGTGCGCCACTGAACCGCCGGACAAGCGACGGACTGCCCCAGGAACGTAACCCGAACGTGTGGGATCAGAGCTTCGGTTCTTCGCGCGAAAAGAAAGCTCTGGCCCGCATCACTGCCCCGAAACGCATGCTGAGGGCGAACGAAGCCGCCGGCGGTCAGTCGATTTTCTGTTCGAGCACGTTCACCTGGGCGGTCTGCTCCGGAGCCGGCGTCTCGTCGAGCACTTCCACCGCTTCGACGCGGTATTCGGACGCGAGTGGTGCCTCCGCCGGTCGATTGCCAAACCCGCACTCTACGTCCACGTCGCACCACCCGGTGGCAGGGTTCCACTGGCAGTAGTAGTGGCCGGGAAGGTACACATAGACGCACTCCTGCGTTGAAATCTTGCAGCGGTAGCAACTGGCGGATGCCTCCGGTGCAGCGAAGAGGCACAACACCACGACCAGGGCCAAAAGCGGGATCATTCGCTTCATCATCACACCTCCACTTCGTCTTCGTCGCAGGCCTCGCGGCCCTCAGCACGCCTGACTCAACGCGCGGCGAACTTCACCGCGACCGTGTTCTTCCCCGCGCGCACGTCCAGGCGGATCGGCGCCGCCACATCATCGGCCGACGCGACGATCGCCTCCGCCTCCGTTTCCGTGCGATAAGGCCAGAACTCATAGCTGCCTCCGGGGATGCGCTCGAGCCGCACTTCGGCTTTCGCTCCGGTGGCGAAACGCAGCCCCTGCACGGCGGTCAGCTCTTCGAGGACATCGACCGGAACGAGCACGCCGTTGTAGCGCATCAGCAGCGCGAACGGCGGCATCTCCGCGCCGTCGGTCGTATGCGCGCGAATGAGGAGCGACGACGATGCGGGCGGCAGGTCCACGCGCACGCGCTCCCCGCCGTGTTCCCTGCCGACGTGTGCGGCGCCGAATCCGCCGTCCTGCGCGATGACGAATAAAAACGCCGCCTCGTTGTCGGGAATCGCGATCGCTGTTCCCCCGTCTTCATCCGTGATCGCGCGGGCGCAGAGCTTCGCGCCCGCGATTGCATAGACCATCGCCTCGTCCACCGGATCCTCACCGGCGTCCACGACGAGCAGCGGAACGGTGCGGCCGGGATCGAGGCGCAGGTCGAGCTCCCGCAGCGGCGACCGCTCATCGAGCTCGAAAACCGCCGGCGCCGGCTGGAGGTAGAGCGGCGTGTCGGCTCGTACCGTATGCCGCCCGTACTTCATGCCGACGAAATCGAACCGGCCCTGCGCGTCTGTGGCGGTGCGCACGTGGTGCTCGGAGGGGCCGGCGTTCGTCTGCAGCGCGACACTGACGCCGGCCATCGGCGTGCCACTCTTCCCGTCGCGCACGATGCCGGTGATTCGTCCGTCGGGAATGTCGATCACGAACGGCTCCTCGCCGAGCTCGACGTGCGCGGAGTACGGCGTTGGCAGAGACGGCGTGCGTACGCTGTAGATGAACTGGCCGTACTGCCAGAGCGGAGCGTGGAAGGTGCCGTCTTCGCGGACCGGAACGACCTGCTCCCAGCGAAACTCCTTGTGCCGGAGGATGAGCGCGGCGGCGCCGAGACTCGCGCCGCCCAGGGTGATCCGTCCGGTGAGCTCGTGCGGCGCGATGGCGATCGTGGTGCGGCGCTCATCGCCATCACCGATGCCGATCTTCATCGCGAACTGTTCGCCGCTCTCCGCGCCGCGCACGCGCACCTGGTAGACGCCGGACACCAGTCCTGCGAACCGCACATGCCGCGGCTCGGCGGTGATGTTCCGCTGCGCGATCTTGTTCCAGCTGTCATCGTCCTGCCGGAGCAGGAGCTCGACCGCGAGTGGCTGCTTCGTCCCGCGGATCGTCGCCTCGATGGCGCCTCCCGGCGACGCCGGATCCGGCGCGAGCAGCGCCAGCAGCATGAGCAGGACGTGCATCGGTCAGTGGATCATCCAATGACGGCAGGATCGAATGCAAGCAGTATTTACAGAATGCACGACGGCGCGAGCCCGCGGGCCGCGATGACGTCCGAGCTCCCACCGAGGCAGGTAACCACCGCCCGACAGAGGACAAGTCATGAAACGCTAGCGTGTCGTTGGACTTGCGATTCATGAAGACGGGGTCACACCTTCGTTCTTCTCAAAGACCGCCGGTCTGACCCAGATCACGTCGACGGCAACACCGCGGACGGTGTCGTCGGTGCAGACACGGTTGGTGACTTCATGTACGTCATCGCCGGCGGAATCGTTGTGAGTCCACGAACGTATCGACGGAACGCGCGTGAGATCGCCGCCGGCTTGTAATCGTCATCCTCCTTGAGCCGGCGCAGCGTCGACTCGTGGAGCAGTTCGCCGTCCAGGAGCTTTCGGCTCCTGAACAGGTTGAGCCGGATCTCCTTGTGCCGCTTCTGGCTGTTGAAATGGATCTTCGGGAAGAACTCGAGCAGCCACCAAACCGGACCGAGGGAGTTGTGTTTCTTCTCCAGCCACGGCTTCGCGATGGGCGGCGCGACGACGTTGCGCCGTGCGGGATCGACGTGCATCCCCGCGGCGACCGCCTCGTCCAGGATCCAGTCGAACGAGCAGCGTCCGAGATCTGAGTCGGTGTAGCCGCCGCCGACATCGGAGTGCACGCCCGGAAACCACAGCTGCTGCAGGTCCTGAGACGTGCCGTCCGGCGGATAGAAGCGGTTCTGGCGATAGAACGCACGTCGCTCGTCGACGGCGATCGCGTGACGGACGATCGCGATGCCGGGATTCGTTGCGGTGTAGCGGAACTTCTCCGGCTCCCAGAACCAGCCGATAGAGGAGACCGTGTCCCAGAGCCCGACAAAGTGAACGCTGAAACGCCGGTCGGCACGGCCGGTCGGTCGCGCGAACGTCTCGCGGAACTGGTCGCCGAGGTTGAGGTTGTCCTTGCGCGCGATGCGCAGCAAACGCAGCGCATATGGAATCAGGTTCTCGGACCCGCGCGGCAGCAGGCCGACGTGATGCAGCAGCGCCGCGAGGACGCGCGCGGTGTACGAGCCGCGGCTGAAGCCGAACAGGTACACCCTGTCGTCTGGCTCCCAGTTGTTCATGAGGTATGTGTATGCCTCCTCGACGTTGCGATCGAGACCAGTGGCGAACGCGAGGTCGACTACCTTCGAGAGGAATTTCCCGACACGCGTCACGAGACCCGGGCCGGGCAGCGTTCCGACCCCGGGATCGTAGTAAACGAATTGCTCCTGGTCGTCGCGCACGAGCGACTGGACGACGCGCACGACATTGGTGTTGCTTACGCCAAACTGATTCGCGGTTCCGTCGCAAAGCAAAACGATGTTTTTCGTCATGAAGACCTCCCGCACCCATAGGAGGGCCGCAACGGCCGGTTTCCACACTCGGAAGCCGAAGCGCTGAAGCAACTCGCAGCGAAAGGATGGCCTGCCGGAGACGTGTCACACCGACGGTCCCTCGCAGCTCGGCCGCTTTCCCAGCCATCGCGACCCAGCGCTAGCCCTCGTGGAGGTATCACCCGCGTGCCCGGTACTACAGAAGCACGGTCTCACGCCCGAACGGGCGGGCGTCGGGCAAGCTCGAAGTTGTGCTGGTTCTTCTCGCGGAACACCGTTTTCGTCACCGAGGACGACGGCGCAGAGAGCGGCAGGGTGCCGCCGCCGGAGGAGTCAGCAACGGGTCACACCTTCGTCCTTCGCGAAAAAGAAAGATGTGACCCCGGGAAGCAATGCCCGAGCTGCGTCAGCCCCTGCGCGAGTGAGAGACTTATGGAAGTCAGGCGGTGTACCCTGCTGCATGCTCCGCCGCGCCGACTTGCTCCTCGTTCTCCTGTTCGCGCTGCAGGCCGCCGCCATCGAACCGCCACCCGACCGCGGGAAATGGTTCGCGTTCCGCGCGGACAACGTCCATGTCTTCAGCAACGCCTCGCCCGCCGCGACGCGCGAGCTCGCCCGCGACCTGGTGCAGATGCGCCACGCGATCGGGCAGATCACGAAGCTCGACGTGCGTACGCCGTACACCACGCGGGTCTTCCTCTTCGTGGACGCGAAATCGCTGGCGCCGTACCTCGAGGCCGTCATAGGCCAATTCCTCGCCCTGTTTCGGAGCGGCTACGACAACACCATCAAACTGCGCGCCGATGCGCAGGGCGCCGTCGACCGCTCGACTTATCACAGCATCGCCGAGTACGTCGTGGAGCACACCATCTCCTCGCCGCCACGGTGGGTGCTCGACGGACTGGCCGAGTACTGCTCGACCCTGGCGGCGAAAGAGGGCGCCGGCCTCCACCGTCCCATTCCCGGACACGTCGCCACGCTCGGGCAGAAGTCGCTCCTTCCGCTGCGCGAGCTCTTCTCCGTCACGCCCGGATCGCCGCTGTACGACGGAAGCCGCCGTGCCGGCATCTTCCACGCGCAGTCCTGGGCCCTCGTGCACTACCTCGCGGGCGCCACTGAGGAGCGCCGCGCGCAGTTCTCGCAGTTCCTGCAACGCACGAACGCCGGCGAGCCGGCGGGCAGCGCGTTCGAAGCCTCGTTCGGCATCCCTCACGCGCAGCTCGAAAAGGAGCTGCGACAGCACGTGCAGAAGCTCACGACGAAGAGCACCGGGTCCGTGCCCGACGAATTGAAGGGCATGGACTCGCCGGACCCCGAGCCGATGACGCGCGATGCTGTCCTGTACGAGCTCGGCCGGCTCGTCGCCTCGATGCGCGAAGACCATGCCGTGCACGCGGTAAAGTTTTTCGAGAACGCGCTGGAGCTGAACCCGCGCCATGCTGGCGCGCTTGCGAGTCTCGGCCGCCTGCACCAGTACGCCGGGCGCATGCAGGAGGCGGAATCGGCGTTCGCCCGTGCGATCGAGCTCGGCAGCGACGACCCCGACGTCTACCTCCTCCTCGGCCGCGCGATCGTCGACCGCTACGCGAATACCCAGCCACCGCAGGCGGAGATCCTGAAGGCGCGGTCCCTGTTCACGAAGGCCGCGGAGTTGAGACCCGATTCCGCGCTCGCGTGGATCGGAGTGGGCATGACCTACGTCGGCAGTGACGACGTCGCACCCGGGATTGCTGCCATGCAGCGCGCCCAGGCTCTCGACCCTCGCGAGGCGACTGCACCGCGAGTCTTGCAGGCGTTGCAGGAGCACCAGCAGCGCATGGCCATCAACGCCGCCATCGCCAGCGCCCAGGCGGGCAAGCTGATCGACGCACTGGTGACGCTCGATCAGACGATCCCGAACATCACTAACGAGAAGCTTCGGCAGATCGCGCGGAAGCTGCGCGAGGACGTGGCAAAGCTCGCCTCCCGCCGTTAAGCGCTGAGCGACTGAATTGGCGGGGCCGACGGGACTCGAACCCGCCACCGCCAGCGTGACACGCCGGCGTTCTAACGTGTTCCGGCCGCCCCTTACGCCGCCACCTCATTCCTCGTATCGCTCGTGATCCTTCCATCCCGGATCTCCACGATCCTGCTGGCCCTTTTCGCGAGCGCTGGGTCGTGGGTGATGATCACGAGGGTGCGGCCGTTTTGCCAGAGCTCGTTGAAGATGGACATGATGTCGGTGCCGGAGGTGGTGTCGAGGTTGCCGGTGGGCTCGTCGGCGAGGAGGATGTCGGGGTTCATGGCGAGGGCGCGGGCGATGGCGACGCGTTGCATCTGGCCGCCGGAGAGCTCGGTCGGTTTGTGGTCGATGCGGTCGCCGAGGCCGACTTTTTCGAGGACTTCGGTGGCGCGGGTGCGGCGTTCTTTGGGGCTGACGCCGCCGAAGAGCATGGGGAGCTCGACGTTCTCGAGGGCGGTGAGGTGGGGGAGGAGGTTGAAGCTCTGGAAGACGAAGCCGACCCGGCGGTTGCGGATCTCGGCGAGCTCGTCGCGCGTGACGCCGGCAACGTTGTCGCCGCCGATCTGGTAGGTCCCTTCGCTCGGGGTGTCGAGGCAGCCGAGGAGGTTCATGAGGGTCGATTTGCCGGAGCCGGAGGGGCCGACGATGGCGAGGAATTCGCCCGGGTAGACGTCGAGGTCGATCCCTTTGAGGGCTTCGACTTTGACCTTGCCGGTGTCGTAGATCTTGCGGATGTTGGACATCCGGATAATCGTTCCGTTCTGGTTCATGTTGTCACCTGAGTACGTCATTCATACCGCAAGGTTGCCGCCGGGTCGATCCGTGCGGCACGGCGAGCCGGGAAGTAGCCCGCCAGCAATCCGATGATGCCGAGGATGGTGGCGGTGGCGATGCCGATCTGGGGGGAGAGGGTCGGTCTGCCGAGGAAGGAGAGGACTTCGTTGCTCTCCACCGGGAGGAACGTGGCGGCGGTGACGAGGAGGGTGGCGATCATGATGCCGACGGCGCCGCCGATGAAGGTGTAGACCAGGCCTTCGAGGACGAACGGCCAGATGATCCAGCGCGACTTGGCGCCGAGGGCCATCTTGACGCCGATCTCGCGAGTGCGTTCCTTGACGACGGCGTACATGATGTTGGCCACGCCGACGCCGCCGATGATCAGGGTGAGCGCGCCGACGATGCCGAGGAACATCTGGATGCCGACGATCATCATCAGCGTCTGCCTGGAGGTCTTGACCATGTCCCAGGTGCCGAAGGCGCGGTCGTCGGTGGGGTCGTAGCCGTATTTCTTGCCGAGGATCTCGTTGACGCGCCGGAGCGCTCCGACCATCTGCTCCGGCTTGTGCGTCTGGATGACGAGCACGTTCAGGCGGTCGCGCCCGAACTGCGCGCGCCAAGTGGTGTAGGGGATGACGGCGTGTGATGCGTCGGGGCCGCCGTAGACGCCCATCTGGGTTTTCTTCTGCATGACCCCGATGACGGTGTAGGGGGCGTTGTTGATCAGCACTGTCTTGCCGACCGGGTCGACCTTGCCGAAGATGTCGGTGGCCAGCTCGTCGCCGAGGAAGATGACGCGGCGGCGCTGCTCCTCGTCGGCGGCGTTGATCCAGCGTCCGCCGGCGACCGGGTAGTGCACGCGGCTGTCGCCGTACGAGCGGTGCGCGCCCAGGACCCGGCCGTTCACCGTCTTGCGCTCCCACTGCATGGCCGTGCGCCAGGAGACGACTTCGCCGTGGATGCTCTTGAGCTCCGGCATCTGCCCGCGGAGCATCTCCACGTCGTCGATGCGCGGGCGGATCGGACGGCCGGGGGGCATGCCCTGCCACGCCTTGGTCGTTTCCCCCGGCCAGAGCACGGCCAGGTTCTCACCGGTCGCGCGGCGGTTCTTGTCCATCTGCCTTTTCAGCCCTTCGCCGAAGGCGAGGAGGAGCAGGATCGCGACGGTGCCCCAGGCGATCGCGGCGATCGTGAGGAACGCGCGTTTCTTCTGGAGCGAGCTCGCGGTCGCGAACTGGGCGAGGATGACGTGCAGATCCTGTTTCATGAGGTTGTCGGTTGTCCGTTGTCCGTTGTCCGAACCTGTTCCGCTGGACGGGAGGCACGGACAGCGGGCAACATTTCTAGAGTTTCATTGCCACCACTGGGTCCAGTCTCGATGCTTCTCGTGCCGGGAAATACCCCGCCACTAAACCGACCAGCCCCAGCGCAATGGCCGTGAAGGTCGCCACCACCGGTGACACTTCAGGCCGGCCGACATATTCATCGAGCGAGGCGGGGAAGACGGCGCAGATTCCGAAGGAGATCAGGAAGCCGATGGCTCCGCCGAAGGCGGTGACAAGCATCGTCTCGAGGAGGAACTGGGTGAGGATCGCGCGTGACTTCGCGCCGAGGGCCATCTTGATCCCGATCTCGCGGGTCCGCTCCTCGATGATCACGTTCATGATGTTGGAGACGCCGATGCCGCCGACGATGAGGGTGAGCACGCCGATGATGCCGAGGAAGGCGTTGAAGGAGAGCATGAACGTCTCCATGAACGTGAAGTTCTCGGTGGTGTCCCACATCGAGAGCGCTTCCTTGTCCTGCGGGTCGAAGCGGAGCCGTTTGCCGAACGCGGAGCTGACGCCGTCGATGACCTGCTTGGTGGCGCCGGATTTCGCGGCCTGGAAGACCATGTTGTCGACGTACTTGTCGCCCGACAGCGCGCGGAAGGTGGAGGAGGGGATGAACGCCTTCTCGTTGTCGCGGCCGCTGTAGCTGGAGTCCTGCATCTTCGACACGAGCACGCCGATGACCTGGAACGGTGACTGGTTGACCAGGACGACCTTGCCGATCGCTTCTTCGCCGCCGAAGATGTTCTCCTTGAGCTTGTCGCCGAGGAAGATCACCCGGCGTTGCTCGGTGTCGTCGATCGGGTTGACGAAGCGCCCTCCCGGCGACGGCACGAGGTTGCGCATGCTGCCGAACTCGGTGGTCACCCCGGAGACGTCGATCGACATGGTCTTGCTGCCGTAGTCGAGCCGCATCCCGGTCATGTACTCGCCCGAGATCGCCTTCAGCCCCGGCACTTCGTTGCGGACGGCGGCGATGTCCTCCTCGGTGATGCGCAGCCGGCGGCCTTTGCCGAGTCCTTCGTAGGGGATCGACGTCAGGCCCGGCCAGGCGATCACGATCCGGTCGCCGAGGCCGGCGATGTTCTGGATCATCCGGCGCTTCAGCCCCGTGCCGAAGGCCAGCATCAGGCTGATCGCCACGGTGCCCCAGACGATCCCGAACACCGTCAGGAAGGTACGCAGCTTTTCGGTGCGCACGTCCCGGAACAGTTGGCGGAGGACTTCTCTGAGAGTGCTCATGAATCGTTGTCGGTTGTCAGTTGTCAGTCAGGGGCACTGCTGCGTGGGCCGGTTGCTCGTCGTTCATTGCCGGGGTGAGGCTCGCGAAAACGGTCTCGTCAGCCGAGACAGGTTCGGACAACTGACAACTGACAACCGACAACAGGTACTTGCGCGCTACGAAATCTCCTTGGGCGGGCGCTCCACGACCTTGTCGCCCTTCTTCAGGCCCGAGACGACTTCGATGTTCAGACCGTCGGAGATGCCGGTCTTGATCTCGGCCTTCTTCGGCTCCGCCTTCGGGTCGGCCTGCGGGATCTCGACGAGGGTCTTCTTGCCGCCGTCTTCGAACGAGACCAGTCGCTCGGGGAGGACGAGGACGTCCTTCTTCTCGCGGATGATCACGTCGGCGTTGGCGGAGTAGCCGGCGCGGAGGGTGATTTTCTGGTTCGGCTCGAGCTCGATCTCGACGTCGAACAGCGTGGCCCCTTCCTTTTGCTGCGCCTGCGGGGCGATGCGCTGGACCCTGCCGGTGACGACGTCGGTGGGAAGGGCGCCGACTTTGATGCGCGCCTGCATGCCGACGGAGAGCTTGCCGACGTCGATCTCGTCGACGGTGCCCTTGAAGATGAGGTCGGACATGTCGGCGATGCTGGCCATCTCGGTACCGGGCTGGTAGGAGGTGAGAGGGACGATCGGGTCGCCCTCGTTGACGGAGCGGGTGAGGATCGTGCCGGCTGCCGGCGCGCGGATGATCGATTCGGTGCCGCCGGCGGTCAGGCGGCCGCGGCGCGTGAGCTCGCGGTCCTGCTGGGCTTTCATCAGGGCGACGCGGGCGAGCTCGAACGCTTCCCTCTTCTGTTCGACCTCGGATTTCGGCAGCACGCCGCCGGCCGCGAGCTCGTTGGCGCGTGCAAAGTCCCCTTCGGCGCGGCGGAACGAGGCGGTGGCCGACTCGACGCGGCGGTCGACTTCGGTGACTTCGAGCGGGGTCGGGTCGGGGGCGATCTCGAACAGCGGATCGCCAGCTTTCACGGTGTCGCCGATCTGTACGAGGGCGCGGCGGACGATCCCGGAGATCTTCGACTTCACCTGGAACTTCTGGCGAGGCTGAATCTGCCCGACGGCGACCGCCTTCTCGACGATCGTGCCGTTCGTGACCTCGACTTCCTTCAGCCCACCGTCATTCTTCTTGCCGTTGCGGGCCACGGCATAGACCCCGACACTTCCCAGCGCCAGGACGATGAGAACCACGAGGATTTTTCCGAGTCTGGACATGCTGTTTCGTCTCTCCTGACAGCGAGCAATACGCTATCAAGTACGAAAAGTTGCAGAAGAGGTTAGAAGGTGGTCAGTTGTCCGTCGTTACGGCCGAGTCGAGAGTGAGGGGCTCGGGGAGCGGGGTGCGTCCGCCTGCGAACCGGCTGGTCACCCCCATCACGATCAGGTCGAGGAGGATGTAGAGGATGCCGACGCCGGAGGGCGGGTTGGCTGAGTGGAGGCCGACGAACGGCACCTGGGCCGTCCACACCCAGTTGCCGTTGGCGGTGCCTGCCCACTCGAGCACGATGGTGAAAATGAAGCAGGTAGAGAGCATGAGCTGGTTGCGGGAGAAGCGGATGAGCGCCAGCGCGCCGAGCCACCAGAGGAACCCCCAGGTATCCCCGAGGACGACCAGGCTGGCCACGGCGATGACCGTTCCGGCGACCAACACGCCGCTGCAGATGGCTCGCTCCCGCCGCCGCAGCGACTCCTGCTGCGTGCTCTCGACGGCGAGGATGTATAGGATCCCGTGGCCGGGTGGGACGTAAAACGGGATCAGCGCATGGCTGTACGAATACAAGCCAAAGCCCAAAGACAGGATCACTTCGCCGAGTGTCGCGACAGCGACGGCGCAGAGAATTTGAGGGGTGGGCACTCGGAAGCGCCGCATGCAAAACCAGAGGAAGAGCGCAGCCGACGTGCCGAGCGCCAGTTGCGAGCCGACGCCGGCGCGGTCGGTGAGCAGTAGCATCACCGTGAAGAGACTCGTCGCCGCGATCAGCGTGATGAAGTGTCGTTCCATGACTCATCAGATGATCCCTGACCACATGTGTTTCGTCCAACGAGTGAGTGCGGTTGCTTTCCATCGGCGTGCCGCGACGGCAGGATCATGCAACAATGATGTGCGCGTCCTCTCGCCGTGTCTACCGTCGTTCGTGAAGTGGGGCTGGGGTACAGCGCTGTACATCGTCGCGTGGCGCTGCCCGTTAGATTTCATCTTGCGGCTCAAGTCTCACGGGGAGCAGCAGTCTCAGCAAAGCGGGGAGGGGGTAGGGAAACCGCGACTTCGGCAACTCCTTGAAGTAGGTGCCGTGCGTTTTGGAGTCGAATTCATGATAACTGGAGATTATCGTCGGCAATGATCGCGACATGTTTCGTCTACATGCTCCTGTTCGCCGGCATGGCCGTCGTACTCGGTGCCATCGGCGCGGTGGGAACGCTGGTACTGCAGGGAGAACCGATGATGCGTGAGTTCATTCGCGCATACTTCGGGACATTCAACGCAATAGGGGTCGCATCCACAGGCTACGCGTTAATGTTTTTTGTGCGCAGGACAGGCCGACAGGTGATGTCGCAGCTCACGACCGACCTGAGCATACCGGCTGAGCATGCCTTCTCGTTCGCACGAGAGCTCGAACGCGCCACGTCATGGCGCGTAACGAATTACATTTCGATTCCGCTGACGATCATCGGTAGTCTCGCTTTATGGTGGCGGGGTTTTCCGCTGGCAGGCTTCGCAAAGGGATATCTGGCGATCTCCGCGTTTTCCATCTATTACGTGGCCTCCAATATCCTCTCCTTCTATCTCTTCGTCATTCTTTTGTTTCGGTACATTGAGGATCGATCGGGCAGCCGAACGCAGGATCGGTTCAAGCTTCAGGTATCACCGGGCGGGCTGGAATTACGAACGATCGATACGTTTTTGGTCATGAGCGCGACAATGGGAGTGCTTACGTTGTATATCGGCATTCGCGCGACACTGACCGCTACCTTCTTCGACAGCGTGCCGTTCATTCGCGAGTTGCTGCTGTTGCCGTTCGTTCTCTATTTGCCGGCGACTCTCTGTTACAGTTTCTACCCACGTTATGTTCTCAGACACATCTCGGAATGCGACACACTCTTCTCCATCGAGGAGTTTGAGCGGCAGATCGCGACCTCGCCTCCTGCCGACTTGAAGTCTAGTCTCGAACTTAGAAAACTGCTCATGGATGTGAAGGAGACGATGCTGAATGACTGCCGGGCCACTCCGATTCTTGGACTCAAAGATGCGCCATCCCTCACAATGTCGCTGATCATCCTGATTCAAGTGATCGTTCAAAAGGACAGCGTGTACGCGAATTTCGTCAAGTCGCTCTTCCGGTGAAGGGTGGTATTGCGGCGCTCCCGAGAGTCGAGAGTAGCGTGTAAGCGCGGGCGCGAAGCAGGCCGCGCGCATATGGGATGACTGATCGCGGGGTGATTGTTGCGAAGATCATGTCATTGGCGAAGCGATGATCGTTCAGGCGTACGAGATCGTCGACGATCGCGTGAAAATGTCGGCTGCGCCATCGAAGCATCGCCCGAAATAGCGATCGCTGCACGGCTGCATTCAGAAGATCCACAACTGGCTTTACGGCGGCACTGAGGGACGCTGCGTCGCAGGTGCCGGCATCGAGACATCGGCTCACCGACTCACAGAAGGACGAGTAGTGATACAGCATCTTCGTGAGTGCCGTTGCACTCGCCGGTGGATTTGTTTGACCTGCTTCTCCAAAAAAGACCACTCGGTCTAATGCGCGTCGCATCATACGTCCTACGGGGATTACTCCTCCGAGGAACCGCCGTTCACGAGAAGCTGCTGAATCAATGTACCGGGCGTACGGTGACTTCGTGCAGATGAACTCAAAGTCGGCCCTCAGCGACGATGCGGCGGTGAGCTTCTCAACTGGCGAAATGAGGATCATATGCAGCCGATCATCCGACGTTGGAAACGCTTCGATGTAAGAAGGATGATCGCTTAGCATTAGATTGTGAAATGCGACTGGTGCGATGTCGGTCGTTCGTGGGAACGATGCGCCATAAAGAAGATAGTAGCCGTCAATCCGCATTGCGTCCTCGGCGGCCACGATCGGTGACGCGACGCCCATACAGTCCACGATCAGGCGTGCGCTGATTCGTTCGTCATTCGCGCGTACCAAAGCGGAGTGCCGGTCCACCGAATACGAATAGAAAGACGTGCCGCAGCGGATCTCGCCGCCGGCTTCCTCGAGACGCGTGCGCAGAGTCGAAAGGAGCCGGCTGGTGTCCCAGAGCCGGTAAGCGCCAAAGCAGTGGTACGTGAGATCGTCATGCGCAATGAACGCGATATTTGAGTAGTTGGAATCGATCGCCTGCGCAAGATGGGAATTCGCGTCGACGCATCCTGCGTCCGTAAGCCAGTACTTCGTTTCCGGAACGCGATTCGCCTTTTCGAGTACGAGCACGCGGTGCCGTTGCGCGAGCTCTCCGGCGACGAGCAGACCTGCGACACCGGCACCCAGTACGATCACGTCAGCAGCGTCGTGCACGGATAATCTCCAGTTATCCGTAAATGGCGCTGATGCGGGCGCCGAATCATCCCAGCGGCTACTCGGGTGTCGCCTGCTTGGCTGTTATGGTCCGCGCAACGATGCTGTGGCGGCCGTTGCGTGCTGCGTGGTATCTCTGGAGAACAAACATGGCCTCGACTAGGTAGTGTCCAAGTTCCAAGTCGAGACGCCGCCGTGAACATACCTTCCGGTAGTGCTCCTCGGCGTTGCGGCGATGCACGCATGCTGCTCAGGCGTGTACTTTGAGCGAGGCTCGTCTCGGCGGGGGGGTAGACGCCGACTTTGATCCCGTTCGTCGGCAGTGTGTTGTTATGGCGGCGAACTCACGCGCCTCCACATCCGCCCAGGCCCTCCGTTCAACGCTCACGACAAATTCAAGCACACGCCTCTAAATCGGTGGTCCCGGCGGTACCGTCGGGATGGTCGGCGCCTGCCACGCCTCCGGCCGGGCCAGAAAGCGGTCGATCTCGTCGCGAGTGGCTCGGCGGTGCGTGGTCTCTGCGATGTCGGCGACGTTGACGAGGCGGGTAGACAGTCTGCGCAGCGCGTCGAACGCTTCGGCGCGCACCTGCGGCGCGGCCTCGCGGTTCAGCGCGAGCTGCGCGAGGCGGGTCAGGATCAATGTCCGGCTCGCGCGGGTGATGGTGCCCTGCTGGGCGGCGACGTCGATGAGGGCGTCGGTGAGGTCGCGGAGGGTGAGGTTGTTTTCCTGCTGGGTGAGGCGGGCGGCGCGGGCGGGGTCGAGGAGGGCGGTGACGGTGATGTCGGCCGCGGTCATGGCGGCGGCGATCGGGTCGAAGAGGGGGGTGGTGCGACGGGGGAAGAGCTCGGTGTTCGGATCCCCATGCGCGTAGGACGGCGGGGGGATGAGGTCGAGGATGCGGCGGGGGATGGTCAGGAATTTCGGGTCGAGCGTCGCGAGGACGGTGGTCAGGGCTTTCTGCTGCTGTTCTTTCGGGACGACGAGAAGCGGGGTGTCGGGGGAAGTGCCGTTGCCTTCTTTCACCGCGTAGGCGAAGTGGGCGCCGCCGATCGATTTGGCGGCGGCTTCGAGTTGATAGCGGTGGTGGAGGTAGAGCGGCAGGAGGACTTCTTCGAGGCGCGAGAGGGGCTCGCCCTGTTCGATGTTGGCGAGGCCGAACCGGGCGAGGGCGATGTCGCGGACGCGGATCTCGTGGCGGAGCATGTCGACCGCATCGCCGCCGTTGTCCCATACCGAGCCGAGGGGATGCGCGGCGCCGACAGGGCGGGAGTGGGGATCGGAGACGAAGAGCGGGGTCTCTTTCGCGAGGCGATTCAGCTCCGCCTCTTCGTTTGCGCCCGCGGGGAACTGGGCGTAGCCGTAGCGGATGGCGGCGACGTCGTACGGGCCGACGCCGTTGGTGTAGGCCTCGGAGAGGTCGAGTTTTTCGTCGGCGGTGATCTTCACGTAGGGGGCCGGGTAGTCCATCACCGAGGCGCGGCCGGTGGTGGAGGCGGCCATGTTGTGGTCGAGGCCGAGGGTGTGGCCGACCTCGTGCGCGGAGAGCTGCCGGATACGCTGCAGGGCCATGATCGACGGGCTGGTCTTCGGGTCCATCGCGTCGAACGCGGCCATCAGTCCGCGCGCGAGCATCACGTCCTGCCGGATGCGCAGCGAGCCGAGAAGGACGGTGCCTTTGATGATCTCGCCGGTGCGCGGGTCGGTGACGTTGGCGCCGTACGACCAGCCGCGCGTGGAGCGGTGGACCCAGTTGATGACGTTGTAGCGGATGTCGAGCGGGTCGGCATCGGGAGGGAGGACTTTGACCTGGAAGGCGTTGCGGAAGCCGGCTGCTTCGAAGGCGGTGTTCCACCAGGCGGCGCCTTCGACGAGCGCGCTGCGGATCGGCTCCGGGACCCCGTTGTCGACGTAGTAGACGATCGGCTGCACCGGATCGGAGATTGCGGCACCCGGGTCTTTCTTCTGCAGGCGGTGCCGCGAGATCCAGCGTTTGGTGATCGGGCCGGTGAACGGCGAGGCGTAGTCGTAGAACTCGATGCCGAAGATGCCGACGCGCGGGTCCTGCCGGCGCGGCTGGTAGCCGGGCTCGGGGAGGGCGACGAAGGAGTGGTGCTCGCGGACGGTGATGACGTCGGCGGTCGGGGTGACGCCGGAGACGAGGGGACCGGCTTTGTCGTTGGTGGTGAAGGTGAGGGTGGCCTCGACCTCTGTGTTCTTCGGGAAGGCTTTGGTGCGCGGGAGGTAGATGGCGCTGCGGTTGCGGTCGAGCGTCCACGAGCCCTGCTGCGCCTCGCGCAGCCGGCGCGCGACGCCGTGAGCGTCGCTGAGGAAGAAGTCGGTGGCGTCGACGAGCACGCCGCGGTCGGTGGCGGATTCGATCTTGAAGCCGGCCAGGATGGAGGAGGCGAAGGACTGCTCGACGGCCCGCCGCTCCGAGGCATCGCTGCTGATGGCGCGGTAGGCGTAGTTCGGCTGGACCATCAGCACGCGCGGGCCAACGCGCTCGAAGCGGATCAGGTTCGTCGCGCCGAGCTGGCTGCGGTCGAGGCCGATCGGGTTCGAGCCGACCCCCGAGGCGAGGGAGACCTGCCAGATCAGCTCTTCGTTGAAGCGGGTGATCTCCATGAGGAGCTTCCCGTTCTCCGCGTCCCAGCGAAGGGGGACGAAGCCGTCGAGGTGCTCGATTTGCGGTTTCGCGGGCTGCGCCGCGGCGGGCGTGGGTTGAGGCGGTGTGGTTGTCGTGGTGCAGGCGGTCAGGAAGAGAAGCAGAATCGCTGCGCGTCGCATTCGGGTGGGGATTGTAGCGGCGGAAAATGGGACCTATGGGACAAATGAGACCGATGGGACGAATGGTTTCCCATTTGTCCCATCAGTCCCATCCGTCCCATGGCTTACTCCCCGAGCGCCGTGTAGTACACGATCCGGAACCTCGCCCCCTGCGCTTCGCGGATCCGCGCGGCGAGCTTTTCGTGCAGCTCCGGCGTCCAGGTGGTCCACTTGTCGAAGAACGCCTTGGCCGCGGCTTTGTCGCCTTCGTGCTGGAGTTTCAGGACCTCGGTGAGCAGTGAGGTCACGGTCTCCGGGTATTTGGCGTAGTTCACCGTCAGGCGGGCGGTCTTCGGGTCGGCGACCAGCAGGCCTTTGTCGAGGAACCAGTTGAACTGGGCGAGCTGCATGACTTGGTACGGCTGGTCGCTGCGCGGCCGGACGCTCTGCAGGGTGCGGCGGATGCCGCTGGACTGGATGGCGCGGAGCTGGGGGTGGTTCATCCGATGGAGGGCGAAGAGGGAGACGAGATCCGACTTCATCTCTTCGAGCGAGTCGGCGTGCTCGCCGAGGGCGATGTCGAGGGTGCGGCCCTGCTTGTCGCGGTCGACGCCGAGGTAGTGACCGATCTCGTGCCACAGCGTCCGCTGGAAGTTGCCGACGGCGGCCAGCTCGGACGCGTGCGCATCGACCGTTGCCGCACGCCAGACGCGCTCGTCCGAGGCGAAGATTTCTGGCGTGGTCATGATGTTCTGGCGCAGCAGGATCGTCCGGCCATAGCGGCGGGAGGTCAGCGCGTCGTTCGGCAGGATCGTGGCGGTGTTGGTGCCGCGGGCCTGGCCGAAGTCGGCGATGACGTCGTAGACGCCGACGGAGATGTCGTCGCGGACCCGCTTGTGGTGCTCGTACGGGAGGGCGTCCTCGATGGCCTGCAGGCTGCCGAGCGCCTTGCGTAGTTCCTCGGTGGCCGGCTGGTTGGTGAGGAGGATGCTCATGCCGTGGAAGGCCTTCGCCCCGTACAGCGCGTCGTCGTAGGTCTCGTACGCGCCGATCTGGGCGTTGAGGTTCTTGAAGCGGCCGGTGACCCACGAGGCGTCGCCGCTCTCGTAGTCGTTGGTGATGAAGTCGCGGGCGCGGTTGCGCAGGTAGCGCGCGAATTCTTCGTCGCTCGGCTCGAGCTTGGTCGCCGCGCGCATCAGGAGGTTGTAGACCTGCATGAGATCGTCCGGATAAGCGATCGAGTACGGCACGGCGTAAAAGACCTTCGGATCGGGAGCCTGCAGCAATGCGGTGAGGCGCTCCAGCAGGCCGGGATGCAGGGTACGGAGGGAGGCGAACGCCTTGACGGTGGTGAGGTCGTCGCCGAGGCTCTTGCGGGTGGCGCGGCGGACGACGGTGCGCTCGCCGAGGATCTCGTCGCGCAGGCCGGGATTCTTCGTCAGGAAGGCGTCGATCTCCTCGCGCGTCGCATCTAGCGGGTAGACGTTGCGGCCCGGCACCTGCGCCGCGACCGGGAGGAACGGCTCGCGCTTGTTGTCGAGCGTGGTGGCGATCGGGCCCTGGTTGAGCCGGTAGAGCTGGATCAGGTTCTGCGTCCACTTCGGTTGCTTCTCGCTGACGTCGATGACCCGGAGGCGGTCGAGTGACGCGCGGGCCTCGGCGTGGCGGGCGTTTTCATACAGTTTCTGCATGATCGCGCCGACGTCGTACAGGTCCTTGAGCGCGGACTGTTCGGCGGGCGACAGGCGGGAGAGGTCGGGCGCGAGCCGGATGGTGGTGGTCTTGGCGAGGATCTCGTTCGATTTCGCCTCGGGCCAATATCCCTCGGGGATCGTGTTCTGGGCAGCCGCGGTGAAGCTCACGGCTAGGGTGAAGGCAAGGAGCGTTCTCATGGCGCGAAAGTTATCACCTCGGCGCATCAGACGCGGGAAGGACGTTCCGGATTCCGGCGGAGCGCGGAGTTTGCCGGTCGGCTACACTCCCTGCCGCTTTGTGTCTGATCGTCCTGGCGCACCGCGCTTCCGACCGTTTTCCGCTGGTCATCGCCGCGAACCGGGACGAGGACTATGACCGCGCCACCCACGACGCGCATTTCTGGAGCGATGCCCCCGACGTCCTCGGCGGGCGGGACGCGGTGGCGAACGGTTCCTGGCTCGCAGTGACGCGCGGCGGCCGGTTCGCGGCGGTGACGAACCTGCGTGGGGCGGAGCGGAAGACGCGCTCGCGCGGCGAGCTGGTGCGGGAGTTCGTGACGACGGACGTGACACCGCAGGTGTATGGCGAGCGGATCGCGCGCGATGCGCAGGAGTATGCCGGGTTTCACCTGCTGGCCGGGGAGACGGGAGGGGACATCCTGCACATCACCCCCGAGGCGCAGGTCGCGCTCGAGCCGGGAGTGCACGCGTTCAGCAATGCGCCGGCGGGAGAGCAGTGGCCGAAGATGGTCGCGGCGCGCCAGGAGATGGAGATCGCGCTGCGGAGCATGGAGGATGCGGAGACGCTGCTGCTCCAGCTCCTGCAGTTCCTGCAACTCCTGCGGGGCACGGCTTCCGTCGAGAGCGAGATCTTCATCGCCGGCGACCGTTATGGCACGCGGGCCTCGACGGTGATCGTGGCGACGCCCGAGGCGATCCTGTTCGGGGAGCAGAGCTTCACGCGCGGCGGAGAGCCGTACGGCGAGAACCGGCTGTTTCGTCTCGAGCGGTAGCCGTTTGACTACACTGTCTCGATGGACTGCCGCTCCGGCTGTGGCGCGTGCTGCATCGCGCCCTCGATCTCGTCCCCGATCCCGGGGATGCCGGACGGCAAGCCTGCCGGCGTGCGCTGCATCCATCTCACCGGCGAGTCGCGTTGCGCGATCTTCCTCCATCCGGACCGGCCGGCCGTCTGCGCGAGCCTGAAGCCGGTGGCGGACATGTGCAGGACCACGCCGCGCGAGGCGTACGAGATGCTGGCGCGGCTGGAGCGGGCCACGCGCCCGTCCGTTGTACGATGATCGCGCCGGACCCCACACTTATGAAAACAGCGCTCGTGCTGCTTGCTCTGCTCCTGACCGCCTCCTGCGCGACCACCAAAGACGGATTCGTCAATGACACGATTCACCAGTGCGCGCCGGGCGATCCGGTGAGCATCGAGGCCGGGGTCGAGGCCCTGGACGGCGATCTCGGAGACCGGTCGGAGATCACGACGGAGCGCCTGATGGTGCGCGTCCGGGTGACGAATCTCACCGACGACGACATCGAGGTGACGGCGATCCGCACCGAACAGAACAGCGAGACGACGGCCTACCGGATCGAGAACGCGTACCGGAAGTTCAACGAGACCATCCCCGAAGGAGAGGATCACATCTTCGAGATCCCCTCCAACGGGCAACGGACGAGGACGAGCCCCGGCTATGTCACGACCCGCCGCGTCGAGTTGACCGTGACGGTGCAGCTGGCGAGCGGCGACGTGTACCGCTGCCGCTTCGCCGTTTAGGAGCGGCCGGCGCCTCGACGGCCGGCGGCGGTCCCGAAGGACGGAGCTGGCCGAGGTACGTGACCGGGACGCGTTGCTCCGGCTCCACGCCGCGGAGGGTGGCCCGGGCAAACCCGCGCAGAACGAGCTCCCGGTTGAGGAAGAGCGCGTCGGGCGAGCGATAGACGAACGCGCCGCCGTTCGGCTGCTCTTCGAGCATCACCCACGTCGAGGCGAGCGTCCATTCGAGCAGGGTCCGGGCAGCGGCTTCGTCGGTGAGAGCGATTCCGGCGAGGGTGACGGTGGCACGGCTGCCCGCACGGTCGATGACGATGGTTCGGCCGTCGACGACCTCGAGCACACGGACCATGGCGGCTTCGGCGCGGAGGGCAAGGCAGAGGAACAGCAGGGTGAGCAGAAATCTCTGGATCATGAGCGTCTTCGTGGTGCCGCAGACGGCGACTGCCGCGAGTCGGAGACGCGCTCAGGTGGGGAGTGAAGGATAGCACAGGGGGAGAAAGGGCCGAGGGCCAAGGGCCGAGGGCCAAGGGCAAAGGGCCAAGGGCAAAGGGCCGAGGGCCGAGCGCAACCCTTCTCGGCCTTTCGGTTCTGGCCGTTCTGATCTTCCCCTCTGCCCTCGGCCCTCTGCCCTCGGCCCTTTCTCCAACTTATTGGTACGGCAGAGCTTAAGTGGCATCCCCCTCGCAGTAACAGAGCCAGGAGGAACGCATGATAATCACTCGTGATGGGTTGCCTAACTCTGATGTCGAGCCGATGCCCAGTGGCTGTGAGGTGGAGGCGGCGACGTTTCATGTACCGGTGACCGAGGCCCTCGTGCCGACGGTGGAGCGCTCCGGCCTGCGTGGAAAAGTCGAAGACCTGAAGTCGCGCGGTCTGTCGAAACTCCACGGCATGCAGCACACGATCGGCGACCGCACCTCCGTCATGAAGAGGACGATGCGGCGCTCGATAATGAACGCGAAGACGTCGATGCGCACCGGCATGGACGGCCAGATGACGAAGATGCAGAGCTCGATGCATTCCAGCCCGATGAAGTGGGCGGGGATCGCCGCGGGCTCCGGCTTCGCGATCGGCATGATGGGACGCATGATGCAACAGCGAAACGATCGCCGGCATCACATGCCCCAGCTGGTCATCATCGAAACTTGTTAACGGAAAAGAGCGCCGGCTGACCGCCGGCGCTTTTTCGTGTTGTCGGTTGTCAGTCGGGGGCCATTCTCGGGCTACAGGATCACTTTCCGGACCGCCCGGATGTCCCCATCCAGCGGCCGGTCGTACAGGACCGGCTTCGCGGCGGCGCGTACTTTCAGGTAGAGCTCCCGGGTTCCCTGTCCCAGCTGCGTGGCGATGTTCCCTGCTTTGTCCTTCACCGCTTCTTCGAACTGGCGCGCCTGCGTTTCGGCATGATCGATGGTCAGGAGCTGCGGGGCTTTGCGGTTGGGGTCGTACTGGAAGACGGCGCGCCATTCGACGGCCTGGGCGGCGGTGAGGAGCTCGATGGCCAGGACGGACTGGACGTTCGAGAGCACGGTCCGCAGTTTGCGCGCGGCGTGGGTCGACATGGAGACGTGGTCTTCGGCGTTTGCGCCGGTGGGGATGGAGTCGACGGAGGCCGGGTGGGAGAGAACTTTGTTCTCCGAGACGATCGACGCGGCGGTGTACTGCAGGATCATCAGGCCGGAGTTCACGCCGGGCCGCGTGGTGAGGTTCTGCGGCAGTCCGCGGTTGTGGTGGCCGTCGAGCAGCATCTGGCAGCGGCGCTCGGAGATGTTTCCCAACTCGGCTACGGCGATGGTCAGGAAGTCTGCGGCCAGGGCGAGCGGCTGGCCGTGGAAGTTGCCGGCGGAGTAGGCGAAGCGTTTGTCGCCCTGGTACCACTCCGGCCAGTTTGCCCGGAACTGGATGTCGAACGGATCGCCTTCGTCGGGGAAGAAGAGCGGGTTGTCGGTGGCGGCGTTGATCTCGTGCTCGGCCGTGGTGCGGACGAAGCGGATGGTGTCGCGGGTGGCGCCGTGGACCTGCGGGGCGCAACGGAGTGAGTAAGGGTCCTGCACGGCGCCGGCGCGCTCGACGAGGCGCGAGCCGGTGACGGACTCGCGGATACGCCGCGCGCTCTCGATCTGGCCGGCGTGGCCGCGCTCTTCGTGAACTTTTGAATCCATGGCCCGCGTGCAGCCGGCCATCGCCTCGAGCGACATTGCCGCCGACGCGTCTGCGATCTCCGCGAGCCGCTCCGCGTCGTGGACCGCGAGGGCGAGCATGGCCGCGGAGAAGTTCGCGCCGTTGACGAGGCCAAGGCCTTCCTTGAACGTCGGCTTCATCTCCTCGGCGTCGAATCCGAGAACCGCGGCGAGGTCGGTCGCGGGGCGGAAGGTGCGGTCGGCCGCGTCGTTCAGGCGCGTGTAATCGACGACGTAGAACCGCCCCTCGCCGAGGAGCGTGACGAAGAGGTGCGAGAGGGGGCACAGGTCGCCGCTCGCTCCTACGGAGCCCCGCAGGGGAACGAGCGGAATGACGCCCTGGTTCAGCATCGCCTCGACCACACGCACCAGCAGGTGGCGCACGCCGGAGTGGCCGCGCAGGAAGGCGTTCAACCGCGTGACCAGCGCGCCGCGGACGACTTCCGGCGCGAAATAGTTCGACAGGTCGTCGGGATCGGAGTTGTCGCCGACGCCGACGGAGTGCGAGAGCAGGAGGTTGCGCTGCAACTGCACGAGATCCTGCGGCGCGATCGGCTTGTCTTTGAACTCACCGAAGCCGGTGGTGACGCCGTACTCCGAGATCTGGCCGCCGCTCGCGTAAGCCTCTTCGTACTGCGCCACGACGCGGGCGATGAGGGCCTCGCTGCGGCGCACGCGCTCGTCGGTCGACGGGTCGCGCTCGACGCGTGCACCGTGACGCGCCACCTGCACGAGCTGTTCGATGGTGAGGGAGCCGCCGTCGAGAACTACGGTCTCATTCATTCGTTATCCGCCAGCATCTTCCGGATGGTCGCGACGAGCTCCGCGCGCGGCGCGGTGACCTGGCCGGCGCGCTGGGCGAGGTACTCGCTGCGGTCGGCGGTCGGCTTCATCCGCTCGCGACCGGCCACCAGGTCTTTGATCGTGACCATGCCCTGTTCCCTCTCGTTCGTGCCGTAAAGGATGGCGAGCGGGATGTCGTACTGGTCGGCGTACTTGAGCTGTTTGCCCGGACCTTTGGCGGAGCCGAGATAGAGCTCGGTCGGGATGCCGGCGCGGCGCAGCTCCCAGGTCATGGCCAGGTAGTCGTCGCGGAGGGCGGCGTCCATGTGCGTGACGAGCACGCGCGCGGTCGCCTTCTCCTTGCCGATCATTCCCTGATGGGTGAGAGCGGCCAGCAGGCGGTCGACGCCGATGGAGGCGCCGACGGCGGGGATCCGCTCGCCGGTGAAGCGGGTCACCAAGTCGTCGTAACGGCCGCCGCCGAAGACGGAGCCAAACTGCGGCGCGTCGGGGAGGATGGCCTCGAAGACCGGGCCGGTGTAGTAGGCGAGACCGCGGGCGATGGAGAGGTCGAGGGAGACGTTCTCGTCGCCGTAGCCGAGGGCATAGAGGTGGCTGGAAATGCGCTCGACGACGTCGAGCTTCGCGGGCGCCTCTTCGACCGACGCGAAGAGCTCGCGGACCTGCGTCAGCACGTCGCGGCGCGAGTCGGACTTGATGGCCAGGAAGCGGACGATCCGGTCCACCTGATCGGCGGAGAGGCCGACACCGCGGATGATGTCGCCCGATTCGTCCTTGTAGCCCTGCATCAGCTCGAGCCGGATCTTGTCGAGGCCGACCTTGTCGAGCTTGTCGAGGACGCGGAAGACGTCCACCCCCTGCTCGGCGGAGATGTCGGCGTACGCCAGCAATAGATTGAGGATGGCGCGGCTGGAGAAGCGGACCAGATAGCGGCCCACGCCGAGGGCCGCCAGGGTGTCGCACATGCCGGCGATGATCTCGGTGTCGGCGAGCTCGCTCTCGACGCCGACGGAGTCGAGGTCGAACTGGGTGAACTCGCGGTAGCGCCCCTTGTCCGGCTTGTCGGCGCGCCAGACCGAGGCCACCTGGTAGCGGCGGAACGGGCGCGGGAGCTCCGGATACTGGGCGATGACGCGGGCCAGCGGCACGGTCAGGTCGAAGCGGAGGCCGAGGTCTTCCTTCTCCGGATTGGTGACCCGGAAGATCGACTGGTTCGCTTCCTGGCCGGCGCTGCCGGAGAGGACGTCGAGGAACTCGATGGCGGGGGTGGAGAGGGGGACGAACCCGTAGTTCTCGTACACCCCGCGGATGACGTCCACCATCTTCTGGCGGGCGAGCATCTGGTCGGGAAGCAGGTCGCGGAGCCCGCGGGAAAGGCGCGGCTGGACGGTGTCAGGCATTCGGCTGGAGCCTCGAAGCCGCGGGATCGAGGATTGAGGATTGAGGATTGAGGATTGCTCCGCCGAGAGCGAATCCTCAATTCTCAATCCTCAATTCTCAATCCCCGGAGGGTGGGGATGGTACCGAGGGGCGGGCTCGAACCGCCGACCCCCAGATCCACAATCTGGTGCTCTAACCAACTGAGCTACCCCGGCACGGGAGGCGAATGATACCTGCGGCGCTGGCGAATGCAAAGCCTTGCCGCGCGAGGAAGAACGCACGGGAGGCGCGGTGCATTTCGGGTGGGGGATGGGGGCAATAGGTCCCGTCGGCTCCCCGCCTTACGCGAACACGTACCGCTTCCCCGGCTCGCTGGCCTGCCGGTCGAGCGCCACGTTCGGGAAGCGCCGTACACGATCCCCGCCGTCGACGGCGAGGATCGTGTAGGTACTGGCGGGTCGATCGAGGACAGCGTCCGGCGGGTGTTTCGAGTACACCACGATCCGTCCCCGATCGATTGAAGCGCGGCCCGCGCGCCACTCCGCGCGGGTTTGCTCGTTGGTGACCACCACGTCGTGCAGCGAAGTTGCTGGCGACGCGGTGGCGGTGGTCATGAGGTTTGACAGTCTCCGACGCGGATGTGCGAGCACGATAGACGGGTGTCCGCCACGGCGCAGTTCAAAAGGGGACGTTTGGGATGAAATCAGTCCCGCGCCAGGAAGTCGCGAATCCGCTGCGGGTTGACGTGGATGGTCCGGCCGCTGGTCTTGATCAGACCCGCCTTCCGGAAGCGCTGCATGAAGGCGGTGATGCGCGGCCGGGTCGTGCCGATGATCTGGGAGAGCTCTTCGTGTGAGATCCGGTCGACGCGGAGGTGCGGGCCGTCGCTGCGGCCGAGCTTCTCGGCGAACGACAGCAGGACCTTGGCCAGCCGCCGCTCGGAGGCGATGGTCACGAGATCGAAGACGGCGCCCTGCCGTTCCGCGAGGCGAAGGGCGAGATGGCGGAGCAGCGACTCATAGGCGGAGGCGCGCTCGACTTCGATGAGGAACTCGCGGCGTGAGGCGCGCCGCACCAGCGTCGGCTGCATCGCGATCGCGCTCTCGAAGCGCCGCGCCGTTCCGTCGAAGCACGATTCGCCGAAGACTTCTCCGGCCGTGTAGATCGACAGCAGGCAGTCCTTCCCCTCGGCCGACGACATCGACAGCTTCACCTGACCCGACTCGATCAGGTAAACGGAGTCGTCATCGTCGCCCGTCGCGTAGACCGACTCCTGCGCGTTGACCCGCACGCGTGCATCCGTGGAGACGCGGTCGAATACGTCGCGAAGGGACGGAATGGGCGTTTCTGCGCGGCCGTCGGTGGTAGACATTTATGTAAGGCGCAGCGATCGTAGGCAGCAGTGATCGTTACGTCTGTTCAGAATTGAACATGCAATGAGATCCGTCGCGGCATACGGCTACGCGACGCAGAAACCGGCGCAGAATGGTGCGCAGCGGCGGTGCGCAAGGGAGTGATGCGCGACTGCGCGCCGGACGCGCCGATCGTGAGGCATCGTGCACCGGGAAGGTGCGTGGGGCCGATTACGGCGGGTGCGCGAACCTATCCTGCGCATGCATTGACGCGCAAAAGCGGAACGGCCGATCTACGGAAGGTAGGATGGCCGGAGGGTGTCCTCTGGGATCACCCGGACATCGTCTCTTTCTGACGTCTCAGCGTGCGACCAGCAGGGCGTCCGTGAACCAGCCGCGCGCGTCGGTCCACTGGTTCTCGATGGCGAACCCGCTGCCGGCGGCGAGCGCCCCCAGCGTGGCGTCGTCGTGCTTGTACGAGCTTTCGGTGTGAATGGTCTCTCCCTCGGCGAAGGCGATCTCGAGATCGAGCCCGTCGATCGGGACGGTCTGCTCGCGGGTGCTGACCAGGTGCATCTCGATCCGGCCGAGGCGCTCGTCGTAGAAGGCGCGGTGACGGAAGGAGTCGAGGAGGAAGTGCCCTCCCAGCTCACGGTTGATCCGGCCGAGGAGGTTGAGGTCGAACGCGGCGGTGACGCCGAGGGGGTCGTCGTACGCCGGTTCGAGGATCGCCTTGCTCTTGCGGAGGTCGGCGCCGAGGAAGAGCGCGTCGCCGGGCGCGAGCGTGGAACGGAGGTCGTGGAGCATGGCCACCGCAGCGTCGGGGTCGAGGTTGCCGATCGTCGAGCCGAGGAAGAGGACCACGGTCCGGCCGCGGTGCCGCGGGAGCGACGCCAGCGCCGCCGAGGGGCGGGAAAAGTCGGCGCAGAGGGCCCGGACCCGAAGCCGCGGGTAGTCATTGAGCAGTTCCCGCCCGCTCCGTTCGAGCATCGAGGCGTCGACATCGACCGGTACGTACTCGAGGTCCGGCTGCCGCCCGGTCAGCGCGTCGAGGAGGATGCGTGTCTTCCGGGCCGCCCCGCTCCCGAGCTCCACCAGCCGGATGTTCGGGCCGAACGCCTCGGCGATCTCGGCCTGGTGGCGGGTCAGAACGTCTGCCTCGGCCCGGGTGACGTAGTACTCCGGGAGGAAGCAGATGCTGTCGAAGAGGGAGGAGCCGAGGGCGTCGTAGAACCAGCGCGGCGGCAGCCATTTGGGCGACGCGGTCAGGCCGATGCGGACGTCGCGGCCGAAGTCGTTGGCCGTTTCCTGCCCCCGGACCAGGGTAAATCGGGACTGTGAGGAGAGGGGCACGACCGCGGCTGTCATCGTTTTGTTTTGGATTGTATCCCTCGGGAACCGAACCTTCGCTCGTACAATCCGTCTGAACATCCAGACATCCCATGAAGACCGTGCTTGTGTGCGCAGTGCTCCTGGCCGCGGCAGCCGCCGGTTGTTTCTCCGGCTACTCCGACGATTCTCCGTCCACCGACCTCCGCGTCCGCCGCGGCCCGTTCGCCAGCGAGATGATCCTCTCGGGCGAGCTCGAGGCCGCCCGCGGCGACTTCCTGGCCGTCCCGGCGCTGCCGTCGTGGCAAACCGCGATCAAGTGGCTGGCCGAGGAGGGAACCAGCGTGAAGGCAGGCGAGGTCGTCGTCGAGCTCGACAACAGCTCGCTGACCACCGACCTGGAGACCAAACGCCAGACCGCCACCCAGGCCATCCAGGAGCTCCAGCAGAAGGACGCCGAATGGACGGCCGACATCGAGCAGAAGCAGCTCGACGTCGAGAAGAGCCGTTCCGAGATGGAAAAGGCCCGTATCGACACCATCGTGCCGCGCGAGCTGATCTCGAAGCGGCAGTACGAGGACAAGCAGAACGCGCTCCGCCGGACGACCACGGCGTACGAGAAGTCGCTCGACCTGCTCACCTCCGCGCGGTCCGGGGTCGCCGCCGAGCGGGAGAACCTGATCCTGCGGATCAACAAAGCGGAGCGCGAGATCGCCGTGGCCGAGGGGGCCATCACCGCCCTCGTGCTCCGGGCGCCGCGCGACGGCATCGTGGTCGTGCGCGACCACATGTGGGAAGGCCGCAAGCTCCAGACCGGCGATCCAGTGTGGGTCGGCTTCCCGATCGCCATGCTCCCCGACCTCTCGACGCTGCGGGTCAAGGCGGCCCTCCCCGACGTCGATGACGGCAAGATCGCGGTCGGGATGCCGGTGACGATCACCATGGACGGCTACCCGGCCTTCCCGTTCACCGGACGGATCGAGGCCATCTCGGCGATCGCCCAGGAGAGCCAGCGCCAGTCGCTGCGCCGCCAGTTCGACGTGATCATCGCCATCGACCAGCTCGACCCGTCGCGCATGCGTCCGGGGCTCTCGGCACGCATCGTCGTCCGCCGCGAGGCGATGGCGGGCGTGCTGCTGGCCCCGCGCGCGGCGCTCGATTTCACCGGCTCCGCTCCGCGGGCCCGCCTCGCCGCCGGAGGAACGAAGGACGTGAAGCTCGGCTCCTGCAACGCGCAGGAGTGCATCGTCACAGGCGGTCTGGAGGAAGGCGAGCGCCTCGCGCCGGTCGTGGAGGTGCACCGTGGCTAAGTCGATGATGAAGCGGGCCCGGATCGGCATCCCGATCGCGTTGCTGATCCTCTTTCTCTTCGGCGGCTGGACGCTGCGCAACAGGCTCGCCGCGGACCGGCAGGGGCAGTGGGTCCGCGCCACCCGCGGCGACCTGGTGACCGGCTTCGAAGTGACCGGTACGCTCGCCTCGATCACCTCGGAGATGCTCGGCCCGCCGCCGCTCGACGACGTCTGGAACTTCAAGATCTCCCGCCTCGCCCGCGAAGGCGCCGAGGTGAAGAAAGGGGAGCCGGTGCTGTCGTTCGACACGACCGAGCTCCAGCGGCAGCTCGACACCAAGAGCGCCGAGGCCGAGGAGGCGCGGAAGCAGATCGAGAAAGAGCGGAACGACCTCGCCCTGCAGACGAAGGACGAGCGGCTCGCTCTCGCAGAAGCGGAAGCGCGCCTCCGCAAGGCTGCTCTCAAGCTCGAGGCGCCGCCGGATCTCGGCGGGATCAACGAGCGGAAGACGGTCGAGATCGAGCATGGCATCGCACTTCGCGAGGCGACGGTCATCCGGTCGCGCCTGAAGTCGCTCGAGCGTGCGGCCACCGCCCGCATCACGCTGCTGGAGAGCAAGCGCGGCGAGGCCGAGGCGGTCGTCACCAGCACGCAGGATGCGATCCGCCGCATGAACGTCCTTGCCCCGCGCGACGGCACGGTCATCTATCTGACCAACTGGCGCGGCGAGAAGAAGAAGGAAGGCGACAACGCCTGGAAGGCGGAGCGCATCCTCGAGATCCCCGATCTCGCCCGCCTGAAGGCGGAAGGGGAGGTCGACGAGGTCGACGCCGGGCGCGTGGCGGTCGGGCAGCGTGTGACGCTGCGGCTCGATGCCCGGCCCGACGAAGAGCTGCAGGGGACGATCATCACCGCCGGCCGCACGGTGCAGCGCAAGCGCGCCACGCAGGATCCGCTCAAGGTGCTGCGCGTCGAGATCCGGCTCGACCGCGTCGACCCGGCAACGATGCGTCCCGGCATGCGCTTCCAGGGGACGATCGAGGTGGGACGGGTGAAGACTGCGGTCCTGATCCCGCGCGAGGCGGTGCAGCTCGGGCCGAACGGTCCGTTTGCCTGGCGCCGCGGCGCGCTGAAGGTGGAGCAGGTGCCGCTGAAGCTCGGACCCGAGAACGACAAGTCGATCCAGGTGCTCGAAGGCATCTCCGCGGGAGACCGCGTGCTCGTCGCGAAGCCGGGTGACGAGGAGGAGAAGGCTTGAGGCGTCTCCTGGTCACTCTCCTTCTCTCCTGTTTCGTCGCAACTGCCTGCAGCAAGCCCTCGGACGACGTTGCGACGTTCAAGGTCGAGCCGATCACGTTCACCCGCCGCGTGACCGCGGAAGGGACGCTGAAGCCGGTGAAGGCGACGCCGGTGACGGTGCCGCAGAACGCTACAGCCCCGATGAAGCTCTCCTGGCTCGCCGAGGACGGGACGCTGCTGCGCAAGGGCGAGATCATCGCCCGCTTCGACGAGACGGAGTTCGAGAACCTCCTGCTCTACGGCCGCGAGGACCGGGCCACCGCATCGAACAAGCTCACCAAGACGAACGCCGACGCGTCGGCGACGCGGAAGAACCTCGGCCGCGACGCGCGGCTGGCCCAGGGAGAGCTCGAGTCGGCGAAGCGGTTCAAGTTCGACGACGCCGAGATCTTCTCGCGCTACGCGCGCATCGAAGCCGAGGTCGACCAGGACCTGGCCGGCAACCGCAAGCGCCACGCCGAAGAAGTGCTCAACATCCGCGACAATCTCGCCAACATCGAGCGCGACCTTCTCAGCATCGAAGACCGCCGCGCGGGGCTGAAGATCAAGGAAGCGGAGGAAGGCCTGCAGGCGCTGCAGGTCATCGCGCCGCACGACGGCATCCTCGTCCTCACGCGCAACTGGCGCGGCGACATCGCCCGCATCGGCGACACCATGTGGCGCGGCCAGCCGATCGGCGAGATCCCGGAGCTGACGTCGATGCAGGCCGAGGTGTTCGTCCTCGAGGCGGACGCCGCCGGGCTGGCCGTCGACCAGAAGGCGACGCTGCACATCGAGGCCGACGCACGCGCGCAGTTCAAAGGAAAAGTGAAGAACGTCGACAAGGTCGCCCGGCCGCGTATCCCCCGCCAGCCGGTGCAGTACTTCGGCGTGACCGTGGAGCTCGATCGCACCGACGCGAAGCTGATGAAGCCGGGCGCGCGCGTGCGGGCGCTCCTCGAAGTCGAGAACCAGGTCAACGCCTTCGCCATCCCGCGCCAGGCGCTCTTCGAGAAGGAAGGGAAGAAGCTGGTCTACCGGAAGAAGGGCGACGGCTTCGAGCCCGTCCCGGTGACGATCGGCTCGTCGAGCGCGGGACGGGTGGTGGTGACCAAAGGCCTGAAGAAGGGCGACGAGATCGCCATCGAGGACCCGACCAGCATCGACGGCGCCAAGTCGGAGAGCGCTTGAATCATGGAACAACGCGAGACCTTCACTACCGCTCTCAGTAACCTCGGCCGGCACAAGCTCCGGACCTCGCTCACGATGCTCGGCATGGTCTTCGGCGTCGGCGCCGTGATCGCCATGCTCTCGATCGGTGCAGGGGCCGAGAAGAAGGCGCTGGAGGCGATCGGCCGCCTCGGCCTGCGCAACGTCATCGTCCGGGCGAAGGAAGTGAAGCCGGAAGAGCGCCAGGAGCTGCGCAAGAAGTCCCTCGGCGTCTCCCTCCGCGACGGCGAGGCGATCAGCGAGGCCATCCCGAACGTCGAGCGCGTCCTCCCGCGCATCGAGGTCAAGCCGTACAAGATCATGGCCCCCGGCGCGAAGACGAAGGGGAAAGTGTTCGGCATGTCGTGGCGCTACCGCGACGTCGCCGACGTCGGCCTCGCCGAAGGGCGCTTCTTCGACGCCCACGACGAGCACGAGCACGCCCAGGTCTGCGTCATCGGCCAGGAGATCCGCCGCAACCTCTTCGGCTACGGCGCGGTCCTCGGCAAGCAGGTGAAGGTAAACGACGTCTGGCTCGAAGTCGTGGGCGTCCTCGCCACCGACGCCTCCGGCTCCGCCCCCGCGGGAGCCGAGACCGGCGGCGGGACCTCGTCGACGGCGAAGGAGATCTGGATGCCGGTCAGCACCGCCATCCGGAAATTCGACCGCGACCCCCTCGACGCCCCGATCGACGAGCTCCTCGTCACGGTGAAGGAAGGCGTCTCGACCCGCCGCACCGCGCAGGTCATCGAGCCGCTCCTCCAGCGCCTGCACGGCGGCGCGGACGACTACGAGGTGGTGATCCCCGAGGCGCTCCTCGAACAGAGCCGCCAGACCCAGCGCATCTTCAACATCGTCATGGGCTCCATCGCCGGCATCTCCCTCCTGGTCGGCGGCATCGGCATCATGAACATCATGCTCGCCAGCGTCCTCGAACGGACCCGCGAGATCGGCGTCCGCCGCGCCATCGGCGCCACCCGCCGCGACATCCGCTCCCAGTTCGTGATCGAGTCCTTCTCCATCTCTCTCCTCGGCGGCATCTCCGGAATCGTCATCGGCATCGTCCTGGCGAGAATCGTCGGCGCCTACGCGGGGTGGCCGACCGTGATCACGTACTGGTCGCTCCTGCTCTCGACGGGGGTATCGATCAGCGTGGGGCTGATCTCCGGGATCTACCCGGCCGCGCGGGCGGCGGAGCTGAATCCGGTCGAAGCGCTGCGATACGAATAGTCTGGAAAACCTGGCCTTTCGTCATTCTTTCTCGTTGAAAGGAGAAAGACATGGCTCAGGAACTCACCAAGGCCGCCGCATCCGATACGCCCGATGGGAATACCCAGAACGTCGTCGTCGTGGAGGGAAATGGTGTCTCGGGGACCGTGCAGGCTCCGACCGACTCGGGGAACATCTGGTTCGCATTCGAGATCGGCGCCGGCGGTTTCACGCTGGACGTCAATTTCAACGGTCAGAACTTCCCGAACATCCCTGAAGGCCAGTACCAGCTCAGCGGTCTCACCACGCCGCTGAACCTGACCGTTCAGGGGAGCGGCAGCACGAAGCTCGCGTGGGTCGCGAACTGATCGAGATCGAGGAAAGGAGAGAACCATGGCTACGAGTCCGTCAAACATCCCCACGACGAAGCTGGGCGTGGCCGGGGCAGACTTCCCGTCCACGTACTGGCTCACGATCACCAACTTCAATCCCGGGTGGACGCTGATCGGCGTCCCGTCGGCGGGAACGCTGTGGGTGTTCTACGAATGGAGCAACGAGCCGGCCGCGCAGATTTACGTGTGGCACCAGGGCGGCGCAACGACACCGATCAACGGCGGGGCGAACACCATTCCGGTGCAGTCCGGCGACGCCATCATGTACCAGCTCAACGACCCGGTGAACGACGGGATCAAGCTCGCATACCAGATGGTGTGAGCATTCGTGGGGTGGGCGCGTCCCACCCCACGTCTCCGGTTTGGCGCGAGCCAACACCACATCCGCGTGGGTAGAGCTGAATCCTGTGGGTGCGTCGCGGTACGAGCGGGAGGATCAGGTCAGCGGATAAATCACACGCAGCCCAGGGAACCGGCGAAAATCGCGGTCGGCCGTGTACAGCGTCGCGCTACGCTCGATCGCGAGGGCGGCAAGGTGCGCATCGGTGACGAGACGACCGCGGACGTTCGCCTCGACGAGAACTTGGCGCAGAATGGACCAGTAGCGCGCACCGGGCTCGATCAGATGGAACACAGGGACGACATCCACTCGTCCACGACGGCGGCGGCATCCGCCGGAACGAGCGCTACAGGCATGATCCGCGGGTCGGTCGAAATCCGGAGAAACGCGTAGATCATCGTCCAGGGGATGCCTACGGTTTCGTCTCCCGAAAGGACATCCTCCAACCACTTTCGCGCCGGGATGAACATCGGGTCGGCGTCGTTGTAGGCATAGATCAGAATGTTCGCGTCGACGACGATCACTTCTCGTCCAGCTCGTCGAGCATTGCCAGAGCCCTTCCCGTACATTCGAGATCGATGCGCGGCACGCCCATGTGACGTGGCCGGACCTTGAATCGGACGGGCTGCACTTCCGCATCCGGGAGGCTCTGCCGTAACGTGGTGTTTGCGACATCCTCTGCCGAGATCCCCGTTCTCCGTGCCTCGCCTTCGAGCTTCGCCGCCACATCCTCATCGAGCGTAATAGTCACCTGCCGTGCCATGCCTTTATGATAGCCGCATGAGTGATTACGACAAGCCGAGCAAAGCCGAGGACGAGTATTTCGCCAGACAGGAGCTCGAGCGCCGGAAGAAGTGGGCGCAGGAGCAGGCCGGGAAGATGGCCACCGAGGAGAAGGAGCGCCTCAAGCAGCTCCACTACATGAAGTGCCCCAAGTGCGGCATGGACATGAAGGAGATCGAGCTGCACGGGGTGAAGGTCGACCAGTGCGCGAACTGCGGCGGCATCTATCTCGATGCGGGCGAGTTGGAGCAGCTTACGAAGCATGAGGATGCCGGCGTGATAGGCCGGGTCTTCTCGATGTTCCGCTGATGCGCTTCCTCGAGCCCGCGCAGCTCCGCGGGCTCGACGCCCGTGCACTCGAGGAGCTCCTCGGACGCACCGAGGCCGTGATCGTCGCGGCGGAAGGGGAGCTGCGGGGCTTCGCCGCCGCCGCGCTCCTCTTCGCCGATTTCGCGGTCCTGCATCCGGGGTCGATGCTTCACCTCGATGCGCCCGAGGTCTGGGCGGGCGTGACCTGGCGGCTCGGGAGAGGGGCGCTGCGGCTGTATCTCTCCGGCGCCGCCTCGTTCACCGCCGAAGATGCCCTGACCCGCGGCCTCTGCGACGACGTGACCGACGCCGCTCCGGCCGACTGGCTCGCCGGCTGGATGCGCAACCGCAGCCCGCTCGCCCTCGACTCCGCGGCCACCCTGATCCGCGCCCGCGGCGGCGATGCCCTGGAGCGTGCCGAGTTCGCCCGCCTCTTCGCCATCGGCGAGCCGCAGGAAGGGCTGGCCGCATTTCTCGGTAAGCGGCCGCCTCGGTTCTGACAGCCCCTTCTGCCTTCTGCCCTCCTCCTTCTGCCTTCGATAAGGCCGGGATTTTGTATAGTTCGCCACCAGTTGGGAGAAACCATGAGCCGCAACGAAACCGAAGTGCGTTCTGAAGCTGCCGTCCTGCCGCAGGTGCCCCGTGCTGCGAGCGAAGCCGAGCAGCTCTCGCTGTTCTCCTCCGACGCCCTCTCCCAGGTGCAGAAAGAGGAAGGGCAGTGGCGCCGCGAGGTCCTCGATCCGGTGCTGCGCAAGAAGCCGTACTGGAAACAGGACTACACCACCGTCAGCGCCATGGAAGTCAACCCGCTGGCGACGCCGCTCTCCATCGCTGAACAGGACTTCCGCGAGGTTGCCTACCCGGGCGAGTTCCCCTACACGCGCGGCATCCACCCGACCGGCTACCGCGGCCGCCTCTGGACCATGCGCCAGTTCGCCGGCTTCGGCACCGCCAAGCAGACCAACGAGCGCTTCAAGTACCTCCTCTCGCAGGGACAGACCGGCCTCTCCACCGCCTTCCACCTGCCGACCCTCTACGGCTACGACTCCGACCATCACTACAGTGCCGGCGAAGTCGGCAAGTGCGGCGTCGCCGTCGATACCCTCGCCGACATGGAGACCCTCTTCGACGGCATCCACCTCGAGGACGTCACCGTCTCGATGACCATCAACTCCACGGCGCCCATCGCCCTGGCCATGTACCTCGTCGTCGCCGAGAAGCAGGGGGCGGACTGGAAGAAGATCTCCGGGACCCTCCAGAACGACATCCTCAAGGAGTACATCGCCCAGAAGGAGTACATCTTCCCGCCGCGCCCCTCCATGCGGCTCATCACCGACACCATCAAGTTCTGCGCGGCGGAAGTGCCGAAGTACAACACCATCTCCATCAGCGGCTACCACATCCGCGAGGCCGGCTCGACCGCACTGCAGGAGCTCGCCTTCACCCTGCGCGACGGCATGGAGTACGTCGAATACGGCGTCCGGGCCGGACTCGACGTCGACGAGTTCGCCCCGCGGCTCTCCTTCTTCTTCAACTCCCACAACGACCTCTTCGAAGAGGTCGCGAAGTTCCGCGCCGCCCGCCGGGTCTGGGCCAAAGTCATGCGCGACCGCTACGGCGCCAAAGACCCGCGCTCCTGGCAGCTCCGCTTCCACACCCAGACCGCCGGAGCGTCGCTCACCGGCCAGCAGCCGTACAACAACATCGTCCGCGTGACCGTGCAGGCCCTCGCGGCCATCCTCGGCGGCACGCAGTCGCTGCACACCAACTCCCTCGACGAGACCCTGGCTCTCCCGACCGAGAACGCCGCCCGCATCGCCCTCCGCACCCAGCAGATCCTCGCCCATGAGTCGGGCGTCATCAACACCGTCGATCCCCTCGGCGGCTCCTACTTCATCGAAGAGCTGACCGACCGGATGGAGAAGGGCTGCTTCGAGTACATCGAGAAGATCGACCAGTTCGGCGGGATGGTCGAAGCCATCGAGGCCGGCTTCCCGCAGCGCGAGATCTGGGACGCCGCCTACCAGTTCCAGCGCTCCGTCGACTCAGGCGAAAAGGTCGTCGTCGGCGTCAACGCCTTCCGGATGGAGAAGGAAGACCCGTACGACGTTCTCTACATCGACGAGTCGGTGACCGAAGAGCAGCTCGCCCTCCTGAACAAAGTCCGCGCCGAGCGCGACATGCCCGCGGTGCAGGAAGCCCTGCAGGCCCTCCGCACCGGCGCCGCCGACCCGAACGTCAACACCATGCCGCTCATCATCGACGCGGTGAAGGTCTACGCCTCGGTGGGGGAGATCTCCGACGCCTTGCGCGACGTCTTCGGGACGTACCAGGAGCCGGCGTTGTTCTGATATGCAGCCTCCGCAATAACTTTTCGCTGCGAAAGCATAGAACGCATGGCAGAATGGCATCGTTAGGAGGTGCTGTCATGCTTCGACCCCGGGTTGCCGTCTTTCTCTGCCTGACACTACTTGCCGTAACGCCTCTCGCCGCCGACGAGCTCGTGCTCATTCCCCTCTGGTACAACGGCCCCGGCGCGGAAGGCTCGAACTGGACCACCCACCTCTCCGCCTTCAACACCGGCGGCTACATCGAGCCGAACGACCGCGGGATCCTTCCGTGTCAGTGGATGACCCATCCCTGCGCCCGAGGCTTCTGGCAGGACAAGATGATCGTTTACCCGGCGCCCCGCTCCATGCCGGGCGGCTTCGTGATGGCGGTCGGCGATGCCAGCCGGCTCCAGTTCTCGCTCCGCGTGTTCGAGGAGTCGGCCCGCATGGAAGACCTCGGCGTCGACATCCCGGTCGTCCGGGAGCGCGACCTGGTGCGCAACGCCCCCGTCCAGCTCATGGACATCCCCTCGTCCGACGTCGAGCACTTCCGCTACACCCTCCGCGTCTACGGCATCGGTGACGCTCCGACGGCGGCCGTCCGCCTCAATGGTTACCTCACCATGGCCGACGGTTCGCCCGACCTGGTCATGACCAAGAACGTGAACCTCGTCCGCATCGACCAGGGCCTGGGCCACCACTACCTCGAAGACGCGACGTTCGTCCGCGACCTCGTCTTCGCCGTAGGCGGCATGGGCCAGATCCGCGTCGAGATCGAGCCTCGGACGCCCAACATGCGCTGGTGGGGTTTTGCCAGCTCCACCAATCGCCGCACCCAGGATGTCACGATCGTCACACCAAATTAACCCGGACTTGGCGTCCTGTAGGAAAGTGGGTTCCTCCCCTGTAGGAAAGCATGCTGCCGCAGTTCTCCGAAGCGGCAGGCCTGTAACGTGTCGCGTATGATGCTGCTCTACACCAATCGGAGGTTTTGCATGCGTGCGCGAATCGCATTCGTAGTACTCATTGTCCTCAGCGCGACATCGGTGTTCGCGAAAGACGTTTACCTGGCGGTCGGCGGCAGCGCGAACGGCTTCTTCACCGACGCGCGCATCGTCAACCCCTCGTTCGACAAAGACATCACCATCACGGCCCGCTACCTGCCGGCCGGCAATGTCGACAACTCCGCAGTCGCCACCAGGACCGTCACGGTCCCGAAGCGGCAGCAGCTCGTCTTCGACGACGTCGTGCAGTCGCTCTTCGGCGGCGGTCCCCCCCTCGGCGCGATCCGTCTGACCTCGGACGCCGACTTCCTGGCCACCCAGCGTATCTACGCCGACAAGCGGACCAGCCGCCAGCAGGGGACCCTCGGCCAGTTCGTCAAAGGACTCGATGCCGCCGAGGCGCTGCGCAAGGGCATCGTCATGCAGCTCAAGGCCGGACAGGCCGCCCTCGGCAACTTCCGCACGAACTGGGGCGGCGCGAACCCGAACGCCGTCGTCGCCACCATCAACTTCAAGCTCTACGACAAGGCCAACACCGTGGTCGGCACCAACACCCTGACCATGCAGCCGTTCGGCGTCTTCTCGCCGACCAGCATCGTGCCGTTCTTCGGCATCACCTCGGCCGACCTCACCGACGCCTGGTTCAGCTTCGAGTCCGACCAGCCGGTGTTCGTCTACGGCTCGGTCGTCGACAACGGCTCCGAAGACCCGACCTACGTCGCCGCGGCCACGGACAGCGGCACCGCGCCGCCCGACCCGGAGCCGGAGCCCGAGCCGATCACGGCCACCGTGACCGCGTCCAACTGGGTATTCGCGGTGAGCGGACTGACCGGACTGCGCCAGGGCGACGAGGTGCGGTTCGTGATCTCGTCCGAAGAAGCCATCCACGGCTTCCAGCTCTTCTCGCCGAGCGGAAGCCAACTGGTCCTCGTCGATCCCGTCACCGCGAACGCCGTCGAGCGCATCGTCACCCTGCCGGAGACCGGCACCTACATCTACATCTGCAGCCACAGCGCGTGCGGCATCGGCCACGGCGAGATGAACGGCACCTTCATCGTCACCGCGGCGCCGGCGCCGTAATCCCGCCTCGATGCGGTGCGCGCGAAGAGCGCGCGCACCGCACTTCCCGCTCCCTTCGCACGAAATTTGCTACACTCACCGCGAAAGCTGGGGAGTGTGTGAAGGGTGCAGCTAGTCGAATTCTTTCGTAGCCGGCGGGGCGGGGAGCTGATCGGGATCGTCATCGTGGCGATCGGCATCAGTCTGGCCGCGGCTCTCGTCACCTACCATCCGCGCGACTCCTCCGCGTTCTACACCTCCACCGACACCACGATCCACAACGCCATCGGCTACTACGGCGCCACCCTCGCCTGGATCTTCGTCAGCTTCTTCGGATTCGCGAGCGTCCTCTTTCCCGCCGTCCTCCTCGCCGGCGGCTGGAACCGCTTCTGGGGACGCGACATCGAGTACTTCCACACGAAGCTGATCGGCTTCCTGATCCTCGCCACATCGCTGCCGCCGCTGTTCGACCTCGTGGTGGGGAAGGTATGGCTGCACGGCTCCCTCATCGCCGCCGGCGGCTACCTCGGCCAGGAGATCAACCGCGCCATCAGTGGCAACATGAACACCAGCGGCGCCGTGATCGTCCTCATCACCGCCCTCCTGGTCGGCATCCTGCTGGCGACGCGCATCAGCCTCGCCGCGGTCTTCCTCGCGCTGCACCAGCAGTTCCTCTCCCTCGGCCGCTCCATCTCCTTCCACTGGGCGCGCTTCACCGAGCGCCGGCGCAAGGAGAAGATGAAAGTGGCGATCGTCCGCAAGCACCTCGACAAAGCCGAGCCCCCGCAGCCGCCGCTGCGGCTCGTCAATGGCGACAAAGGCGTCAACGGAGGCGGCGGACAGGCTCCGCAGCCCACGGCCGCCGGGAACCGCGAGCTCCTCCCCGCCGTCACCGGTCCGATCGTCCGTGAAGTGCAGGGACGCGGCAGCTTCCAGATCCGCAAAGTCACCAAGGCCGACCTCCGCAAGGCCGCCGAAGCGCTCTCCCAGCAGGAAGAGCGCGACCCGTTCGAGCTCTATCGCGCCCCGGCGACCCTTCCGCCCGCGGTGCGACCGCTCTTCCTCGGCCCTGACGAAGCGGCCAAACCTGCTCCCGCCGCCCCTCCCGCGAAACCGCGGAAGATGCCGGTCGCCGTCGCCCCTCCGATCGAAGAGGAAGACGACGACTTCGAAGATCCTCTCTTCGACGACATCCCGGCGGTTGCGAAGCCGCAGATCCCTCGCCCTGCCATGCGCAAGCCGGAAAAAGCGCCGAGGCGTGAGCTCCGGCTGACGCACGACCGCCTGCCGCCCGTCAACCTCCTCACCGAAGGGCCGAAGCAGGACACCATCAACGACGACATCCACAAAAAGTTCCTCGAGACCGGGCGCCTCATCGAAGAGCGTTGCGGCGAATTCTCCGTCGAAGGCGAAGTCACCGCGTACCACCCCGGCCCGGTCGTCACCACCTTCGAGTTCAAGCCCTCCGCCGGCGTGAAGTACGCGAAGGTCGTCAACCTCGGCGACGACCTCGCGCTCGCCCTGAAGGCCGAGTCGATCCGCATCGAGCGCATCTCCGGCTCGTCCACCGTCGGCATCGAAGTTCCGAACCGGAAGCGCGAGCTCATCACCCTGCGCGACATCATCGACACCGAGGCCTTCACCGCCTCGCCGTCCCTCCTGTCGCTGGCCCTCGGCAAGGACATCCACGGCGAGCCGCTCATCACCGACCTCGCCCGGATGCCGCACCTCCTCGTCGCCGGAGCCACCGGCGCCGGCAAGTCGGTCGGCCTCAACTCCATGATCGTCTCGCTCCTCTACAAAGCGCTGCCGACGCAGCTCCGGATGCTGATGATCGACCCCAAGATGGTCGAGCTGAAGGTCTACGAAGACATCCCGCACCTCCTCCACCCGATCATCACCGACCCCAAGCTCGCCTCCAACGCCCTGATCTGGGCCGTCAACGAGATGGAGAACCGCTACCGCACCCTCTCCGAATGCGGCGTGCGCAACATCGACCAGTACAACGGCCTGCTCAAAGACCCGGACGGCTACCGCCGGGCCAAAAAGCTCGCCCCCGACGCCCCGACGCCGCACGACGAGCCGATGCACTACATCGTCATCATCATCGACGAGTTCGCCGACCTGATGATGGTGGCGTCGAAAGACGTCGAAGACTCCGTGACCCGCATCGCCCAGAAAGCGCGCGCGGTCGGCATCCACCTCATCATCGCCACGCAGCGTCCCTCGGTCGACGTCATCACGGGCGTCATCAAGGCCAACCTCCCGTCGCGCATCTCCTTCCAGGTCGCCTCCAAGATCGACTCCCGCACCATCCTCGACACCCAGGGTGCCGAAAAACTCCTCGGCAACGGCGACATGCTCTTCCTCCCGCCCGGCACCGCCCGCCTCCGCCGGTTGCACGGCGCCTACGTCTCCGAGCGCGAGATCAACGACATCGTCGACTTCGTCAAAAAGAACCAGGGCGAGCCGAAGTTCCTCGACGAGATCACCCGCATGGCCGAAGAAAAGAGCGCCAACGACGGCCTCGACTACCTCGACGACCCCAAATACGACGACGCCGTCCGCGTCGTCCTCAGCACCGGCCAGGCCAGCGCCAGCTACCTCCAGCGCCGCCTCAAACTCGGTTACTCCCGCGCCGCCCGCCTCGTCGAGATCATGGAAGCGAACGGGGTGGTGGGCCCGAGCCAGGGGAGCAAGCCGCGCGAGATCCTGATTCGCGCGGATGACTATCCCCCGGCGAGTGGGCAGTCGATCTAACACCCGCGGTTAGGAGCGCCGGTCCTGTGGAGCGCCGGTCTTCGACCGGCCGGTCCGCCGGCTTTCAGCCGGCCGGTGGGTGGGAGGGGGTCGCCGCGAGACTGCCGACCGAAGGTCGGCGGACCGGCCGGTCGAAGACCGGCGCTCCACAGCCGCATCGTCGGAGTAGCGGTCGCGGTTTGCCGCAGTAACCACGAAGGCATGACCGGGTTCACGACCGGACTGTCCGGGTAGACCCGGATGTCCGATCGGGTAGATCCGCCCCCATCACCGGCTACATGCGGGCGGTTGGTCGGGTAGGTCCGCTCCCCCTCACCAGGTGGGCGCGCCTCATTCCCCCAAAATGGAAGGCCGCCTACTCCGTAAAGGAGCGCGGCCTACTCCGAGAGGGCGGGCTCCATCCCCCCACAATAGGACACGCCCTGACCCGTGATGAACGCCGGCCTACTCCCTGATGATCGCGGTACTACTCGACCAGGACAACTGCGCACTCCGGAAGGTTGTGCGCCATCCCCCCACGATCGTGCCTGCCCTGGCCCGTGATGGACCCGAAGCCACTCCCTGATGACGGCCGCGCTACTCCACAGGGCAACTCGCGCTACTCCGTGATGGAGCCCGGCCTACTCTTTCGGCCGGCCGGTCATGGTCTCCGATGAGGCTGCGTTTCAGGAACAAGGCATCAGGAGCCACTCCACAAAGCCGCGGCACGCGGAACATCCACCTCACGCCGGAGGAGCCGCGACGCCTTCAGCGAGCAGGATGACTGCCTCGGCGCTGGCCTGACGGAGCTCCCGTAAAGGCCTGTACATGTCGGACTCGTACCACGCGAGCGCTGCCGCCTTGTCGGGGAACTCCACGACGACCATCCGTTCGTGCTCCCAGGCTCCCTCGAGCGCGTTGACGTCGCCGCCCGAACGAGATAGCGGCCACCGAACGCTGCGACCGTCGCCGGCGCCTCGCTCATGTAGCGCTGCATCGCTTCCCGATCGCGAAGCTTCACCCTCGACACGACGTACGCAGCCATGATTCCTCGATCGTCTCTCAAAAAGGCTTGGGGCATTCTACGCCTCGGAAGTCATGGGTCCGCACTCGGTCAGGAGGGGTTCCATTCCTGCCGTGATCATGCGCGCGACCCTTGAAGTTCCCACGTGCGCCGAAGCCGCAGCGGGTGCATTGCCGAGATGACCGCGTTCAGATCATCCCGGCAGAATCGGAAGCTTGACGCGTACAGCCGCGTGAGAGCACAGTTCCGTAAATGCGGAGGCACGTAGGGAATCCACCTCGAACCGCACGAAAACAGCACCCGACGAACTGGATCAGGCGTACATAACCGTCAGCGGGCGCAAGATTCATCCGATCGTGATGTATCCGTTCTCGCAACCTCGGGATAAGCGCAATCTGGTGGCACTCTACGAAGGTCTCGTTCAGAAGTTGGCGGATGACGACGAGAAGTACGCAAGACCATTGACCGTGTTGAACCGCCAGACGGCCTACCGAAACGCATCTTCCAACGACTTCACGGCGTTTCTGAACTCGCACGTCAAAGCATTTTCAGATGTCATCGACGCGTGGTCGGTCGATACGTGCCAGATGTGGCTAGCCGGTTTCGGCCGGGCATTCGACAAGAAAAGCACGGTGTACGACGTTTACTGGTTGATCCCCGGTGACTTTGATTATGACAGTTCCGCCGGCCGCGACGTGCTGGCAGTCCTGGAGCGAATTCCCAACGAGGTATATACGGGGAATGCTGAGCTCTGCCTTGGGGAGATCAAGGTTCCGCTGAATAGCTCGAAACAGCTGATCGACACCTATGGCACCTACGGACTTCTTTACAACTGGTTCCCGGCAGAAGCGCAAGGCTTACGGACGATCACCGACAAGCCCCGGACGGAGTTTTTCGCAATCAGCCACGACTATCTCCGCAAGGCGCTCGTGAGCCAGCGCTGGTACGGCTACGAGCAGACGATCGTCATCCTCCTGCAAGGGATGCAGGGCGTCCGGCCGATGCGGGAGATCAGAAAATTCGAGCTGGGTGAAATTGTCGACGAACCGATCGGTCGTGACACTCTGGCCAGTGCAATGCAGCAAGTCGAACGCACGGAACGCGTATTGAAGCTGTATTGGCGTGAGTTGAAGGAACGGCAGGATCCGCTCTGGCCGGACAAATTTCGATTGCTCGATCACCAATCGGAGCAGATTCGAAGCGCGGCCATGGTCATTCTGCAGCAGATATTGTCTTAGCGCATCAAACTCCGGCGGCGACCATGCAGACGGATGGAGGTTACAAAGAGTATGCAGGCCGCCTCACTGAGCTGGCTACGCAGGTTCTCGCGGATGTCCCATGGAAGCGTTTAAGGCGGTACCGGCTCGTCCGTGAGGCGACGGTCACGGGTGCGTGCGGGCAATATCAACCTGTCCCGTTTCCGGGAATCACGGTACTGGCCACGCCTTACCCGCTCGCCAATCGACAGGTACTGGCGTGCCAGACGATGGTCTGTCGTACCTCGAAGGGATTTGCACCTGTTCCTGCAGAAACGTTGCACATGACGTTCGCAGATCTGCTCGCCGGCAGATCATACGGCGATCTTCCACGGGAGCGGCGAATAGAGGTCACGCGCCGGGCCGCGGAATTGATTCGAGCATGGCATCCTCCCGGACGTGCTTCGGTACCGATCATCGGGATCGGAGCATTCCCTGGTGTCGCAGTCGCCATCGTCCGGCTGCCGCCGGAGTGGTACGAAGCCGTCGTGCATTTGCGCCAGCATCTCTATGGCGACCGTCTGTTACGGGCGTCCTTTGTTTGTCAGGGTTTTCCTCTTCTCACGCACATCACCCTCGGCTACGTGGAGTCAGATTGGAAAAGCATCGCGGCTTGCCTGACGGCACTCCGCAACGGCTCGGCACTCGGTATGACGGAGGTAGACGGCGCGTCTGTGTTCCGGTTTCCGCACATGTCGCGCTTCGACGCGGCCTGAAGCAGCACGCGGTGCGTTCGCCAATAGAAGGCTGCCTCAGGATCGGATCACCACCGCTCCGCGACCGCAGTTGCGGTACCAGGAGGGAAGCGAGGAGCGTCCGGATTGCAATCACACAAACACCACCCACACCTCCACCGCCGTCGCCAGGATGAACCCCGTTAGCAGCGCGACATACGCAAACCGCAGAAACCGGTACTTCTTGCGGTAGAGGTAGGTGCCGAGGCCGTAGATGTCGCGGAGGATCGACTCGTACATCAGGGCGTCGGAGCGGAGGACGGGCTCGATCTCGCGCATGAATTCGTCTTCGGTCAGTTCGCCGAAGTGGCCGAAGAAGAGGAGGTTGCGGGGGGTGCGGCCTTTGCGGACCGAGCGGGGGGCGAAGGTGGGGAGGACAGCGATGATGGCCAGGATCAGCGACAGCAGGGCGGAGCCGGCCAGGGTGAACATGGCCGGCCGGAGCTCCGGCTCGCCGGAGCGGCTGAGGGCGAAGGTCAGGACGATCGAGGAGATGGTGATGAGGATGCTGGCCTTGGTGTCAGCCATGACGCTGAGCTGGACGTGATGCTGCTGTGCGGTCCGCAGCATCACGTCGAGACTCTGGCGCGGCTGAATGCCCTCCAGCCGCGCCACACCGTTCCCCGCACGTCCCGCCTCGCCGTTCACAGGGAGAAGTCTACTGCTCCGCCACCACCTTCGGCGAGGGGAGTCCCGCCGCCTTGGCCATCATCAGCAGCAGGTCGGCGCGATATCCCGCGGGATCTTTGGCGCGGACGGAGCGGGCCAGCTCGAGCGCGGACTCGTAGGACGCGTCGCCCTTGTGCGGCGAGTCGCGAAGGAGCATGCCGAGCTGGGCGACCGAGGCGGCCAGGCGGTAGTTGTCGGACATCACCACGGCCAGCGAGTCGTTGACGACGCGGGAGAGCAGCTTGCTCGTGTCGCCGTCCGGTTCCTTGTAGCGCAGCTTCACCGTGACCAGCTCGGCGCCGTCGCTCGCGGCAGCGGCCACCGGCTTCTGGTACTTCAGCGGGTCGACGCTGCCGGCCGGGATCTCGCCTCCCGGCGGGATGATCTCGTAGAGCGCGGTGACGGAGTGGCCGGCGCCGAGCTCGCCCGCGTCCTTTTTGTCGTCGTTGAAGTCCTCGCTGCGCAGGGCGCGGTTCTCGTAGCCGATCAGGCGGTACGCGCCGACGCGGGCGGGGTTGAACTCCACCTGGACCTTCACGTCCTTGGCGATGGTGAAGAGCGTCCCGGCCATCTCGTGGACCAGGGTCTTGCGCGCTTCGAAGAGCGAGTCGATGTAGGAGTAGTTGCCGTTGCCCTTGTCGGCCAGCAGCTCCATCTTCGAGTCCTTGATGTTGCCGGTCCCGAAGCCGAGGACGGTGAGGAAGACTCCGTCGCCCCGCTTGCGCTCGATGAGCCGCTCCAGCTCGCCGTCGCTGCTCACGCCGACGTTGAAGTCGCCGTCGGTGGCGAGGATGACCCGGTTGTTGCCGCCGGTGAAGAAGCTCTTCTTCGCCACGTCATACGCCAGCACGATTCCCTCGCCGCCGGCGGTCGAGCCGCCTGCTTCGAGCCGGCCGATGGCGCTCATGATCGCGCCCTTGTTCGCGCCCGAAGTGGAGGGGAGGACCAGACCCGCGCTGCCGGCGTAGGTGACGATGGCGACGCGGTCGTCCGGCCGCAACTCGTTGACGAGCAGCCGCAGTCCCTCTTTCACCAGCGGCAGCTTGTCCTGCGACTGCATCGAGCCGGAGCTGTCGATGAGGAACACCAGGTTGTTTGGCGGCAGGTCGCGGGTGCGCAGCCGCTTTCCCTGCAGCCCGACCAGCAGCAGCTTGTTCCTGTCGTTCCAGGGGCAGGCCGCCAGCTCGGTGTTGATGGAGAACGGTTCCGCCGCCGGATCGGGATAGTCGTAGGTAAAGTAGTTGACCATCTCCTCGATGCGCACCGCCTGGCGCGGCGGACGCTGGCCGACGTCGAGGAAGCGCCGGACGTTGGAGTACGAGGCGCGGTCGACGTCGATGGAGAACGTGGAGAGCGGGTGGTCGGCCGGACGGAGGAAGGGGCTCTCTTCGAAGCGGCCGTATTCCTCGGTGTTGTGCTCGGAATACGTTCCGTTGGCCCGGAACTGCGCGACGACCCACTGCTCCGACTCACTTTTCTTGCCGACATCCATGTACGCCCAGCCGGGGTCGGCCTCGGGGACGGGGAGCGGCGCGGGATGCGCGACACCGCTCGATGGGGCTTTTCTCGTACACGCGGTCATCACCAGGAGCAGCGCCAGCAGCGCGAAGGCGGCCTTCTTCATGATTTGTCGTCCTTTCACGCTTAGACGATCCAGTCGCGAAAAAGAAACGCGCGGCGGTTCCGCCGCGCGTTTCTCTATTTCTCCGCCACTTCCTTCGGCGAGGGGAGGCGCTCCGCCTTCGCCACCATCGACAGGAGGTCGCGGCGATAGCCTTCCGGGTCGTCACTGCGAACGGAGCGGGCCAGCTCGAGCACCGACTCGTACGACGCGGCGGCCTTGTGCGGCGAGTCGCGCAGCAGCATGCCGAGTTGCGCGACCGAGGCGGCGAGGCGGAAGTTGTCCGACATCATCACCGCCGGCGAATCATTGACGACGCGCGAGAGCAGCTTGCTCGTGTCGCCGTCCGGCTCCTTGTAGCGCAGCTTCACCGTCGCCAGCTCATTGCTCCCC
>Ga0190275_10000300_pt1 | contig 48085 bp, 34 predicted proteins | sample Popmic550T_FD_133745 | JGI IMG/M metagenome (GOLD analysis project Ga0190275, IMG submission 133745) | Populus adjacent soil microbial communities from riparian zone of Yellowstone River, Montana, USA - 550 T | ecosystem: Environmental > Terrestrial > Soil > Riparian zone > Trees stand | place... | reverse complement strand
GCGAGGTCGGCACCGAGGGCAAGCTGGGCGGCCAGGCGCAGGTGCCGGGCGTCGGCGGCACGTGGAAGGATCTGACCGACAACGTGAACCTCATGGCCGACAACCTGACCGGCCAGGTCCGCAACATCGCCGAGGTGACGACGGCCGTCGCCAGGGGCGATTTGTCGAAGAAGATCACGGTCGACGTGAAGGGCGAGATCCTGGAGCTGAAGAACACGATCAACGTCATGGTCGACCAGCTCAATTCCTTCGCGTCCGAGGTGACCCGGGTGGCGCGCGAAGTGGGCTCCGAAGGAAAGCTCGGCGGCCAGGCGCGGGTTGAGGGCGTGGCCGGAACCTGGGCCGATCTGACCGACAACGTGAACGCCATGGCCGGCAATCTCACGGGCCAGGTCCGCAACATCGCCGAGGTGACCACCGCCGTGGCCTCGGGCGATCTTTCCAAGAAGATCACCGTCGAGGTCAAAGGCGAAATCCTCGAGCTCAAGAACACCATCAACACCATGGTCGACCAGCTCAACTCCTTCGCTTCCGAAGTCAGCCGGGTGGCGCGCGAGGTGGGTTCCGAAGGCAAGCTCGGCGGCCAGGCCAAGGTGGAGGGCGTCGGCGGCACCTGGAAGGATCTGACCAACAACGTGAACGAGCTGGCCGCCAACCTCACCGGCCAGGTCCGAAACATCGCCGAGGTGACGACCGCGGTGGCGCTCGGCGACCTGTCGAAGAAGATCACCGTCGACGTGCGCGGCGAGATTCTCGAGCTGAAGAACACGATCAACGTCATGGTCGACCAGCTCAACGGCTTCGCCTCCGAGGTCACGCGCGTCGCGAGGGAGGTCGGTACCGAGGGCAAGCTCGGCGGCCAGGCGCAGGTGCCCGGAGTCGCCGGCACCTGGAAGGACCTCACCGACAACGTCAACCTGATGGCCGAGAACCTCACCGGCCAGGTCCGAAACATCGCCGACGTGACCACCGCCGTGGCCAGGGGCGACCTTTCCAAGAAGATCACCGTCGACGTGAAGGGCGAGATCCTCGCGCTGAAGGACACGATCAACGTCATGGTCGACCAGCTCAACGGCTTCGCCTCCGAGGTGACCCGGGTTGCGAGGGAGGTCGGTACCGAGGGCGCGTTGGGCGGCCAGGCGAAGGTGCCCGGTGTCGCCGGGACGTGGAAGGATCTGACCGACAACGTCAATCTGATGGCCGGCAACCTGACCAGCCAGGTGCGCGGAATCGCCGAGGTCGTCACCGCGGTCGCGCAGGGCAACCTCAAGCGCAAGCTGACGGTGGATGCGAAGGGCGAGATCGCGGCCCTGGCCGAGACGATCAACTTCATGATCGAGACCCTCGCCACCTTCGCCGACCAGGTCACCAACATGGCCCGCGAGGTCGGAATCGAAGGCAAATTGGGCGGTCAGGCGCGAGTGCCGGGCGCCGCCGGCCTGTGGCGCGACCTCACCGATAACGTCAACCAGCTGGCGGCGAACCTCACCAACCAGGTTCGCTCGATCGCCGACGTGGCGACCGCGGTGACCAAGGGCGACCTCACCCGTTCGATCGCGGTGGAAGCCTCGGGCGAGATGGCCGCGCTCAAGGACAATATCAACGAGATGATCCGCAATTTGAAGGAGCAGACGCTCAAGAATGCGGAGCAGGATTGGCTCAAGACCAACCTCGCGCGCTTCTCTCGAATGCTCCAGGGCGAGCGCGACCTCGCCACCGTCTCGAACCTGATCATGTCCGAATTGGCGCCGCTGGTGAACGCCCAATATGGCGTCTTCTACGTCACCAATCGGCAGGAAGAGGAGACCAAGCTCGAACTGGTCGCCAGCTACGGCGCCGAGAGCCACGACACCCTGAAGCGCGAATTCAACCTGCGCGAGGGCCTCGTCGGCCAGGCCGCCGCCGACAAGCGCCCGATCCTTCTCCAGAACGTGCCCGGCGACTTCATCCGGATCGGCTCGGGCCTCGGCAACGCCGCCCCCGCCAACATCAACATCCTGCCCGCTCTGTTCGAGGACGACGTGAAAGCGGTGATCGAGCTCGCCTCGTTCAGCGAGTTCAACGAGACCCACCAGAGCTTCCTCGACCAGCTGATGGAATCGGTCGGGATCGTTTTGAACACGATCGCCGCCACGATGAGGACGGAAGGCCTGCTGAAGCAGTCGCAGCTCCTCACGCAGGAGCTTCAGGCCCGCCAGACCGAGCTCACCACCAAGCAGGAGGAGCTCCACAACACCAACGAGGAGCTTCAGGAGAAAGCGCAGCTTCTCGAGAATGAGAAGAAGCAGGTCGAGGCGAAGAATCTCGAGATCGAGATGGCCCGCCGCGCCGTCGAGGAGAAAGCCGAGCAGCTCGCTCTGACCTCGAAATACAAGTCGGAATTCCTAGCCAACATGAGCCACGAATTGCGCACGCCGCTCAACTCGCTTCTGATCCTCTCCAAGCTGCTCGCCGACAATCCGCAGGGGAACCTCAACGAGAAGCAGACCGAGTTCGCCCGAACCATCAACTCCGCGGGCTCCGACCTGCTCAGCCTGATCAACGACATCCTCGATCTCTCCAAGATCGAATCGGGCACCGTCTCGATCGAGCTCGGCGACATGCGGATGCGCAGCCTTCGCCAGCATATGGAGCGCACCTTCCGCCAGCTTGCGGCCGACAAGGGGCTCGAGTTCGACGTCGAGTTCGACGAGAACCTCCCCGCCTCCATCCGCACGGACGAGAAAAGGCTGCAGCAGGTCGTTCTCAACCTCCTCTCCAACGCCTTCAAGTTCACCGCACACGGCGGTGTCACCCTCGCGGTTCGAAGCGCCCACAGCGGCTGGAGCACCAACCACCCGGTGCTCCGTGGAGCCGAGCGGGCGATCGAGATCGCGGTCACCGATACCGGCATCGGCATTCCCGAGGACAAGCAGAAGCTCATCTTCGAGGCGTTCCAGCAGGCCGACGGCACAACCAGCCGCAAATATGGCGGAACCGGCCTCGGCCTTTCGATCAGCCGCGAGATCGCCCGGCTCCTGGGCGGAGAGCTCCAGGTCAGGTCGAAGCCGGGCGAAGGCTCCACCTTCTCCCTTTTCGTCCCGTTCGAAGCCGCCGCCGTCGCCGCTCCGGAGGGTGCGCCCTCGACGACCGCCCGCTACGAAAACAGCGGCGCCTCGGTGCCGACCGCTTTGCCCGCCACCCTGGAGGTCACCGACGACCGCGACTGCCTGGCCGGCGAACCCTTCGTCCTGATCGTCGAGGACGACGTGACGTTCGCCTCAATCCTCCTCGACCTCGCCCGCGAGGCGGGCCTGAAAGGTGTGATCTCGCCCGCTGGCTCCGGCACGCTGGCGATGGCGCGCAAGCTCCGGCCCGACGCGATCACGCTCGATCTCGGCCTCGACGACATCAACGGTTTCGTTCTTCTCGATCTCTTGAAGCACGATTCGGAAACAAGCGAGATTCCGATCCACGTCATCTCGGGCGCGGATGAGGTGGCGTCGGTCACTCAGATGGGCGCGTTCGGGGTAACCGCCAAGCCGGCCGACCATGACGAGCTGGCCGGAGTGTTCAGCCGGATCCAGGCCGAGGCGAAGACCCGCCGCCGCCGCCGTGCCCGCACCCGCGGCGAGGACGTCGTGGTCAAGCCGCGCAAGCTTCCCGAGCTTGCCGGAACCAAGATCCTGATCGTCGACGACGACATCCGCAACATCTACTCGCTGACCAGCGTGCTCGAGAGCTACGACGTCGAGGTGCTTCACGCCGAGAGGGGCCGCGACGGGATCGACATCCTCGAGCGGACACCCGGCATCGACGTCGGCCTCATCGACATCATGATGCCGGAGATGGACGGCTATGAGACGATGCAGAAGATAAGGGAGAAGCCCGCGCTCGCCGGCCTTCCGCTCATCGCCGTCACCGCCAAGGCGATGAAGGGAGACCGCCAGAAGTGCCTCGACGCCGGAGCGTCGGATTATATCGCCAAGCCGGTCGATATCGAGCTTCTGCTGGCCCTTCTCCGGGTTTGGATCGGCAAGACCCGCAACCGGACCGCCGGATCCAAGGCGCGGCCGCAGCCGATCCAGACGGCGGCGGAGTGATCCGGTGAACATTCCGCGGCAAGTAGGTCCGGCCGACCCGGCCTCCTCTTCGATCACCGAGCCGGAGCCGGCGCCCGCCCCGCGCGCCCGGGTGCTGGTCGTCGACGACGACGATCACAATCTTCTCGCCATCCGGACCGTGCTCGAGGATCTGGCGGAGGTCGAGGTCGCTTCCTCCGGCGACGAAGCGCTTCGCCACCTCCTCAAGGGCGATTTCGCGGTGATCCTGCTCGACGTCTACATGCCCGGAATGGACGGCTACGAGACCGCTCAGATCATCCGCGGCCGGGAGCAGACCAAGCGCATCCCGATCGTGTTCCTCTCGGCGGTCAACAAGGAAAAGGAGCATCTGATCCGCGGCTATTCGATGGGCGCGGTCGACTATGTGTTCAAGCCGGTCGAGCCTATCGTGCTCCGCTCCAAGGTCGCGGTCTTCGTCGACCTGTTCCTGATGACCCAGGAGATCCAGCGCAAGGCGGCGCAGGAGCAGAAATTGCTCGACGCCAATCTTCGCGCCAATGCCGAGCGTCTCCGCGTCGAGCAGGAGCTTCGCCTCGCCGAGCAGCGCCAGGCGGCGATCATCGCCTCCCTTCCGATCGTCCTCTACATCGAGGCGGATGGTCCTTCGCCGCGCGTGCCGCAATTCGTCGGCGGCAATTTCACGGCGGTGACGGGCTTCGCCTTCGACGCGGTCGAGGCCCAGCCGACGCTCTGGACCGACCGGCTCCACCCGGAAGACCGCGAACGCGCGGTCGGCGCGATCCGCGACCGCCAGCGCACCGGAGCGATGAACATCGAATATCGCTGGCAATGCGCCGACGGCCAGTACAAGCATTTCCTGGACCAGGCGGTTTTGCTCCCCGCGGAGGAGGGCGACGCCGCGCAATATGCCGGCACATTGCTCGACGTCACCGACCGCAAGGATCTCGAAAAGCAGCTCCTCGAAGCGCGGAAGATGGACGCGATCGGCAAATTGACCGGTGGCATCGCCCACGATTTCAACAATCTCCTCGCCGCCGTGCTCGGCGGTCTGGGGCTCATCGAGCGGCGGCTTCCGCTCGAGGAGGAGCATAAGAAGATCATCGGAATGACCCGCCGCGCGGCCGAGCAGGGCTCGGAGCTGGTCAAGCGGCTGCTCGCCTTCGCCCGCCGCCAGACGCTTCAGCCCGACGCGGTCGACATCAGCCGGCTCTCGGCGACGGTGACCGACCTGCTCGCCCACACGCTCGGCGGGCTGGTCCAGCTGGAATGGCGCTCGGAGGCCGAAGTCTGGTGCGCTTACGCCGACAGCACCCAGCTCGAGCTCGCCTTGATGAACCTCATCATCAACGCCCGCGACGCCATGCCCAAGGGCGGAACCATCGTCGTCGCCGGCCGCAACGCCGAAGCGGCCGCCGGCAATGCGCTCGGCCTGCCCCCCGGCGAATATGTCGTGCTCGCCGTCGCCGACGACGGCAGCGGAATCCCGGCGGAAATATTGGAGCAGGTCACCGAGCCCTTCTTCACGACCAAGGCGGTCGGCAAGGGCACCGGGCTCGGCCTGTCGATGGTCTACGGCTTCGTCCACCAGTCGGGCGGAGCGATCGACATCAACAGCCAGGTCGGCGAAGGCACCACGGTCGAGATCTGGCTGCCGCGGGCGCCCGATTGCGAGGCCGCGGAGGAGCCGGTTTCCGCGCCCGAGTCAGAAGCGGAAGCCCAGGGCCGCTCTCTTCGGATCCTGCTCGTGGACGACCACGACGCCGTCCGCGAGACCACCGCCGGACTGCTGAGCGACCTCGGCCACGAGGTCGAGACCGCCTCCGACGGGCCGGGCCTGCTCCGCAAGCTGAGTGCGGCGCCGGCCGGTTACGACCTCATCATCACCGATTATGCAATGCCCCTCCTGTCCGGAGCCGACGTGCTCAAGCTGGCCCGGGAGATCCGGCCCGGAATGCCCGGGATCATCATCTCCGGCTATGCCGACAGCTGCGCGATCGTCAGTCAGGGCAACGAATCGCTGATTCTCACCAAGCCCTTCACCTACGACCAGATGAAGTCGGCGATCGCCACGGTCGGCGGCATGGCCCGAGAGGCGGCGGCGGCGGTTTAGGCTTTATCCACATCAGCGGCATCCTTCCCTCTTCCGCCTTTCGTGGAAGAGGAGCTTAGGCTCCGACCCTAAAGCCGCTCAGACCTGCCAGCCGCCGCCCAAGGCGAGGAAGACCGAGATCAGGTGGGTCGAGCGCTGGGCTTCCGCCTGAGCGAGCGCGGTTTCGGTCTGGGCGAGCGAGCGTTCCGCCTCGAGGACGAGTTGAAAGCCTTCCCGGCCCGCCTCGTACCGGAGACGGGCGATCCGTGCCGCTTCGGCGCTGTTGGCTCGGGCGCGGCGCAAAATCGCCACCCGGTCGAGCTCGTTGGCGTAGCGCGCGAGCGCGCTCTCGGTCTCTTCGAGGGCACCGAGCCAGGTCCCGTCGAAGCGGGCGAGCGCGGCCTGGGTGCCGGCTTCGGCCTGGGCGATCCGGCTTCGAGCCGCAGCCCGGTTCGGGAAGGTCCAGCTGATCAAAGGACCCAGCCCGAACCGGAGGCCCGAGCCCGAGGCGAGGCCGCCGAGCGAGCCGGCGGTCGAGCCGGCCGACAGGCCCAAGCTAATGTCGGGATAGAGCTCGGCCGTGGCGACTCCGATTCGCGCGGTCGCGGCGGCGAGCTCGCGCTCGGCGCGGCGAATGTCGGGCCGCCGGGCGAGTAGCGAAGCGCCGTTGCCGACCGGGATCGGAGTCGAAAGGGCGGGCGGCGTGGCGCAGTCGGCGGCGGCCTTCGGGAACTCTGCGGGAGGTCGCCCGGTCAGGACCGACAATCGGTACAAGGCCGACCGCCGTTCCGCCTCGAGCGTCGGCAGCTGCGCCCTCGTCTGCTCGAGCAGCGAGCCCGCCTGGGCGGTGTCGAGCGCCGTCCCCCGGCCGCCTTCGACCCGTCGCCGGGTGAGATCGAAGGTCCGCTCCTGGATCCGGACGCTGTCGCGGGCGACGTCGAGCTGGCGGCCGAAATTGCAGGCGTCGGCATAAGCGCGCGCCGTCTCCGCCGCGACGGTGATCCGGGAGAGGTCGAAGGCCGCCTGGACCGCTTCGACATCGGCACGGCTCGCCTCGGTGGCGCGGCGGATTCGCCCGAACAGGTCGAGCTGGTAGCCGACGTCCAGCCCGATATCGAAGATCGTGTCCGCGCCGCCGGGGCCGGGCTGGTTGGCGAAGCTCGTGCCGCCCGAGACATTGGTGGTGGGCAATCGCCCTGCCCTCGTTTCGCGAAGCACGGCCCGCGCCTGGGCGAGGTTCGCCGCGGCCACGCGCAGGTCGGTGTTGGCGGCCAGAGCCTGCTCGACCAGGCCGTCGAGCACGGGATCCCCGAGCAGGCTCCACCAGCGCCCGGGAGGCTCGTCGCCGGTGAAGGCCGGCGACGACGCGCCGACGAAGCCGGTCTGCGCCGGCACGGTCGGCGCGGGCGATGTGTAATTCGGACCGACGGTGGTGCAGGCGGCGAGCGCGAGCAGCCCGGCGGCGGTGACGAGCTTGCGGATCATGGCGTGGCTCCGTCGTCGGGCAGAAGCGGATCTCGCGACGGTCCGCCGAAAGACGTGGGGTAGATGGTCTCCTTCTCCCTTTTCTTGGGAAGGAAGCGGCCGAGCCCGCGGGCGACGACGTAGAAGATCGGGGTGAAGATGAGCCCGAAGATCGTCACGCCGACCATCCCGAAGCTCACCGCCGTACCCAGCGCCTGGCGCATCTCTGCGCCCGGGCCGACCGCGATGGCGAGCGGGATGACCCCGAAGATGAAGGCGAAGCTGGTCATCAGGATCGGCCGGAGGCGCGAGCCCGCGGCGCTGACCGCGGCCTCGATCGGGTTCATCCCCTGCTCCTCCTCGGCCTGCTTGGCGAACTCGACGATCAGGATCGCGTTCTTCGCGGCCAAAGCCACCAGCACGACCAGCCCGACCTGGGTCAGGATGTTGTTGTCCTGGCCTCGAAGGGCGACCCCGACGAGCGCGGCGAGGATGCACATGGGCACGATCAGGATGACGGCGAGCGGAAGGGTCAGAGCCTCATATTGCGCGGCCAGGACCAGGAAGACGAACAGGACGGCGAGCAAAAAGATGAGCGCGGAGCTGCTCCCCGCCGCTTTCTCCTGGAAGGCGAGGCCGGTCCATTCGTAGCTGAAGCCGGTGGGCAGGGTCTTCCCCGCTATCTCCTCCATCGCCTTCAGGGCGGCGCCCGAGGACACGCCCGGCGCCGCCGCGCCCTGCAGCTCGACCGCCGGAAAGAGGTTGTAGCGGACCACACGCGACGGGCCGCTGTCGTTGCGAAGGGTCGCCACCGAGGCGAGCGGAACCATCGCCCCGCTCGAGGATCGCACCTGGAGCCGGCCGACGTCGGCGAGGTCGTCGCGCGCCGCCGGCTCGGCCTGGGCGGTGACCCGGAAGGTTCGGCCGAACAGATTGAAGTCGTTGACGTAGGTCGAGCCGAGATAGGTGCCCAAGGCCTCGTAGATTTGCGACGGCTGGACTCCGAGCAGCTGCGCCCGGTCGCGGTCGACATCGGCCTGTATTCGCGGCGAGCCGGTGTTGAACAGGGAGAAGACCTGGGCGACCCTTTTATCCTGCCCGGCCGCCCCCATCATCCCGAAGGTCAGCCCCTCCAGCGCCCGATAGCCGGCGCCCGAGCGGTCCTGGATCATCATCGTGAAGCCGTTGCCGGTGCCCAGGCCCGGAACCGCCGGAGGCGCGATGAAGAAGACGTTGGCGCCCTGGACCGCGCCGGCCACCTTGCCGGTCAGCGCCGCCGAAAGCTCGGCCGCCGACTGGCCTTCGCCGTCGCGGTCGGCCCAGTCGGCGAGCCGAAGGAACATCGTTCCGGAGTTCGAGGCCTGCGAGAAGCTCGCTCCGTCGAGCCCGGCGAAGGTCGCTCCGTCGACCACGCCTTCGGTGTTCCTCGACAGCTTGTAGACCTGGTCGAGGACTTGGCTGGTCCGCTCCAGCGACGATCCCGGCGGAAGCTGGACGACTCCGATCAGGACGCCCTGGTCCTGGTCGGGAATGAAGCCCGTCGGAGTCGCCATCAGCCGCCAGCCGGTCAGCCCCAGCAGGCCGGCATAGATGATTAGCATGATCGTCGACTTCCGGACCAGTCGCCCGGTGACGTGGCCGTAACGGCTCGAGAGCCAGTCGAAGCCGGCGTTGAACTTCGCCCCGCCCTTGCGAATCCACCGCATCGGCCGCGATCCGCGATTGGGATCGTGCTCGGCATGCGGCTTGAGCAGCAAGGCGGCAAGCGCCGGCGAAAGCGTCAGCGAGATGATCAATGAGATGAGCGAGGCCGAAGCGATGGTGACCGCGAACTGCCGGTAGAAGATGCCCGGAATGCCGGCGACGAAGGCGGTCGGGATGAACACCGCGGTCAGGACCAGCCCGATCGCGATCAGGGCGCCGGAGACCTCGCGCATCGTCCGGTGCGCCGCCTCGCGCGGGGTGAGCCCGGCGCGGATATGCTTCTCCACCGCCTCGACCACGACGATGGCGTCGTCGACGACGATGCCCACGGCCAGGACGAGCGCGAAGAGGGAGAGCGAGTTGATCGAGAAGCCGAGCGCGAGCTGGACCGCGAAGGTGCCGACCAGGGCCACCGGAATGGCGATGATCGGGATCACCGCGGCGCGCCAGGTCTGAAGGAAGACGAGGATGACGAGCATCACCAGGCCGATCGCCTCGAGCAGGGTTTCCTGCACCGCTTCCACCGACGCCGCGACATATTCGGTGGGATTGTAGGGGATCGACGAGACGATCCCGGGCGGGAAGTCCTTCGACGCGGCCTCGACCTCGTTCAGGACCAGTTCGGCCGCGTCGAGCGCGTTGGAGCCCGGCTGCTGAATGACCGCCAAAGCGACTCCGCGGCGGCCGCCGAACGCGCCCTCGATCCCGTAATCCTGGCTGCCCAGCTCGACCCGGCCGATGTCGCGGACCCGGGTGAGGGCTCCGGACGCGTCGGTCTTGATGACGACGTCGGCGAATTGCGCCGGATCGGTCAGCCGGCCCTGGACCTGGACGGGAAGCTCGAAGGCCGGATTGCCCTTGTCGTAGGGCGGCTGGCCGACGGCGCCGCCGGCGACCTGGACGTTCTGGGTTCGAAGCGCGGTGACGATCTCGCCGGCGGTGAGGTTGCGTGCCGCGGCCCGATCCGGATCGATCCAGATCCGCATCGAATAATTGCCGCCGCCGAACACCTGCACGCCGCCGACGCCCTCCAGGCGGAGCAGCCGGTCACGGAGGTTCGAATTGGCGTAATTGCCGATATAGTCGATGTCGAGGCCGGGGTCGGTCGACGTGAGCGCCACGATCATCAGGAAGCCCGACGATTGCTTGGCGACGGTGACCCCGACCTGGCGGACCTGCTCGGGGAGGCGCGGCTCGGCCAGCGCCACCCGGTTCTGGACGAGCACCTGGGCGGCGTCGAGATCGGTCCCGGGCTTGAAGGTGACGGTGATCCCCGCCTGCCCCGACGAGGTCGAGGAGGAGGTCATGTAGAGCAAGCCCTCGACTCCGTTCACCTCCTGCTCGATCGGCGCCGCGACGGTTTCCGCCATCGTCTCGGCCGAGGCGCCTGGGTAGAAAGCGTTGATGCTGATCGTCGGAGGCGCGATCTCGGGATATTGCGAAAGCGAGAGCTGCGGATAGGCGAAGGCGCCGATCAGGGTAATGAAGATCGCGATGACCGACGCGAAGATCGGCCGCTCGATGAAGAAGCGCGAGATGTTCACCGCCTAGCGCCCCGCGGCCGGAGCCGCGCCGACCGGGATCGCGGTCGACGACGGAGTCGAGGCGGCCTGACCCGCCGTGGGCTCAGGTCCGGCGGCGACCGGAATCCGGCCGGCCTTGGGGACGACCTTCTGGCCGGGGCGGGCGCGCTGGACTCCGTCGATGATCACCCTTTCATTGGGCGCGAGGCCGGACCGGACGACCCGCAGATTGCCGACGAGGGGGCCGAGCTGAACCGGGCGGGCGATCACCGTCCCATCCCTGGCGACCGCATAGACCACCCGCCGCGCCGCGTCGGTGACGATCGCGGTGTCGGGAACCAGGAGGGCGCGATAGGGCTGGGACGCGGACAGGCGCATGTGGCCGAACATTCCGGGCTTGAGGAAGCCGCCGCCGTTCGCGACCACCGCCCGGGCTCGGACCGTCCCGGCGCCGGTGTTGATCACATTGTCGATGAAGTCGAGGGTCCCGGCATGGACGTAGGTCGCCTCGTCCTGGAGCCGAATCCGGACCGGGCTTCCGCTTCGCCCGCCGCCGCTCTGGCGCTGATATTTGAGGAGCAGGGCCTCGGAGCCTTCGAAGGCGAAGTGAAGCGGGTTGGTCGAGACGATGGTGGTCAGCACCGTCTGGTCGGCGGTGACCGAATTGCCGGCATCGACGCGCCGCTCCGAAATCTGCCCCGAAATCGGTGCGGTCACGCGGGTGAAGCCGACGCTGAGCTGCTGGCTTCGGATCGCCGCCCGGGCCGCCGCGATGTCGGCCTCGCCGGCGCGGACCGCGGCCTGGCGCTGCTCGACCTCCTCGGTGCTCGCCGCCTGCTGGGCCGCCAGCGCTCGCGAGCGGGCGAGCTCGGTCCGGGCATTGACGAGCGTGGCCTGGGCGCGGGCGAGCTGCGCCTGCGACTGGGCGAGGGCGGCCTGCGACTGGCGGGGATCGATGGTGAAGAGGAGCTGGCCGGCGCGGACGAACTGGCCGTCCTGGAAGTGGACCGACTGCAGGTAGCCGGTCGCCCGCGGCTTCACCTCGACGCTCTGGATCGCCTCGAACCGGCCGACGAAATCGTCCCAGTCGACGACGTCCTGGACGAGCGGCGCGGCGACCGTCACCGGCATCGCGGGCGGCGGCCCGGCCTGCTCTTCGGCGCCGCCGCTGCCGCAAGCGGCGAGCGAGAGGGCGAGCAGGAACGTGAGCAGGCCGTTCGGCACGGCGGATCTTGTTGCGGGCATCTGAAAGCTTTCGGAGCGGTCTGTCCGCTGGGCGGCCGTTCCTCGGCCGTCCTGCGGAGCAGCGAACTAAGTGGACGTTCAGGCTATGTCAACGGCTGTAGACATAAAAAGTCTACACTTGTTGACAAACTGTCCGTTCCGGCCAATTCCCGGGCGACCGAAGGAGAGAGCGAAGATGTCCCCCCGCGCGAAATGCGCCGCTTCCACCCGCGACACGATGCTCGCGTCCGCCCGAAGGCGCTTTCTCGAGGAAAGCTACGAGAATGTCGGGCTGCGCGACATCGCCCGCGACGTGGGGGTCGATGTCGCCTTGGTCGGCCGCTATTTCGGATCGAAGGAAAATTTGTTCCACGAGGTCCTTCGCGGGATGCGCTGCGACTGGCTCGACACCGACATCGACGCCGAGGCCCTCCCCTCCTTCCTGGCGTCGATGGTCCTTCGCCAGGAGGAATCGGAAGACCGCGAGGATCTCGACCGCCTCCTGATCATCCTCCGCTCGGCCTCCTCGCCCAAAGCCTCCGAGCTGGTCCGAACCGCCTTCCGGGAGGACGTGATCGAGCCGGTCGCCCGCCTCCTGAAGGGCGCGGACGCCGAACGGCGAGTCGCCGTCGCGTTCAGCATCCTGACCGGAACCACGGTCATGCGCACCTTCATGGGCGTCGAGCCCCTCCTGGCCTGCTGCCAGCAAGGCCTTGAGCAAAAGCTCACGCGGCTGTTGAGGGAAGCGCTTTCGACGTGAGAGTAAGTGGCGGAGAGGGAGGGATTCGAACCCTCGGAACGCTTACGCGCTCAACGGTTTTCGAGACCGCCCCGATCGACCACTCCGGCACCTCTCCGCATTGGGGGATTCGCCCCGGCTTGGAAGCGGGGGCCGGTCGACTGGGCGGGCGCTTAGCCCAAGCGTTCCGGCTTGCCAAGACGTCGGGTCCGCTCGCGTCGCTTGCCAGCCGCCCGCCAGGCCCTACATAAAGGCCATGATGGAAAGGCCCGACAAATATTTCGCCGGCAATGCCGCCCCCGCGCCGCTGGCGCCGCCGGTCGCGCATGCCCGATTCGCCATCGGCGACGTCGTCCGGCACCGGCTTTTCGATTTCCGCGGAGTCATCTTCGACGTCGACCCGGTCTTCGCCAACTCCGAGGAATGGTACGAGGCGATCCCCGAGGACATCCGTCCGCCCAAGGACCAGCCCTTCTACCATCTGCTCGCCGAGAACGGGGAATCCTCCTACACCGCTTATGTCAGCCAGCAGAATCTGCTCGTCGACGACAGCGACGAGCCGGTCGATCATCCGGCGATTTCCGGCCTGTTCGATACCGTCTCGCGGGGGCGCTACAAGCTGAAGCGCGAGCACAGGCACTAGCCGATAGGTCCGAAGCGGATCATTTCCACCCCGGAACGATGGACCCGGGATCGCCAATGCCATAACCTGAAGCAAGCAATGGGCCTCTTTCGAGGAGTGTCGACATGCTTCTTCGCGTCACTTTGGCCGTCTCCCTCTTCCTGTTCGTCTCGCTCGCGGCGTCCCAGCCGACACGGCCGGAGGCGCCGCCCGAGATCGAGCGCATAGCGATCGTCGGCCACGGCATCGCCTTCGATTCGAAGATGCGACGGATCCCCATCGACGTGAAGACGATCCGATCGATGCAGAGCTCGTTGCTCGGGGTGCTCGCCAAGTCGCGGCTCACCGGACAGCCCGGAATCCAGTCCTTCGCCGCCCGGATCGAATCGGCGATGGCCAAGGCCCGGAGCGAGGAAGAAAAAGCGATCCTGACCGGGATCCTCATCCGGCGGCAGCTCGAGGGCGCCGACCAGAGGGCGCGCGCCGCTTACGATTGGCGCAACAATTTCCTCATCGAGCGCAGCCGCTCGCTGCTCGACCGGCGATTCAACGGCCGGTACCAGATCTCCGAAACGGTCCTTCGACTGCTGCGCGAGGGCGGCCTGATCCTCGCGGCGACCCAGACCGCCTATATGAGCGAATGCCGGGGGCAGGACGTCCCGGTTCCACCCAATTTCTCGATGTCGAGCCCGGGAGCCTGGGTCAACCGGGGCAACCTCACCTACAATATCCTCAGCCCCGGCGATTCGGCGCAGGTATGGACCTGGACCGATCCGGCGCGCCGCGGCGCCTGCGTCGCCCTGCCCCGCGACGGCGGCGGGCCCGGCACCCTGGCCGGGATCATCTGCCAGAGCGCGACCACCGGCAAGGCCTGCTTCTGGGACAATCTGACCCGGGCCAATCCGACCCGGCGGGTGCCCCCGGCGACCGAGACCATGGTCATCCGCGACCTGCAGGACGGCAAGACCCTCGACGTCGGAGCGCCGTGCACCGGCTGCCACACCGGCAACAACGTCTTCCTGATGTCGCCCGACGATTCGACCTGGGCCAAGCTGATGCGCGGACCGCTGCCCGATACGACCAACTTCTCGACCATCTACGAGCCTCAGGCCAATACGGTCGCGGGCGGGCCGCGCTATACGCCGATCGCCCATGCGAGCTGGGTCAATCCGGCGCTGACGACCGGGTGCGCGGGCTCGTGCCACGGCTCGCCGAGCGGGACGGTGCAGGGCATCTGGTCCGGCCTGCCCGCCGCGCAAAAACCGCAGATGCCGCCGGCCTGCGCGACCGGTGGAAATTTCCGCAATTGCTACGACACGCCCTGACCGGTCCGTCCGCCGCCCGCCGGTCCACCTAGCAATGTTGACTTTGGCCGTCCCCTCCCTTAGCTGCGCACTTCCTCTCGCGGGGGTGTTCCCCGGCGGGCATATGCATTTAAGTTGAGAAAAAGCCATGTTCGCAGTCGTGCGCACGGGCGGCAAGCAGTATCGCGTCGCCGCCGGAGACAAGATCGTCGTCGAAAAGCTCGCCGGAGAGGCGGGCGACACCATCAGGCTGGACGACGTCCTGCTTGCCGGGGAAGGCGCGGACCTCAAGTCCACCGACGGCCTGATCGTCTCCGCAGAGATCATCGCCCAGGCCAAGGCCGACAAGGTCATCGTCTTCAAGAAGCGCCGCCGGCACAATTACCGCCGCAAGAAAGGCCATCGCCAGCAGCACACGATCCTGAGGATCACCGCGATCGGCGACCAGAAAGCGGAGAAGCCGAAGAAGGCCGACAAGCCCAAGGCGGAAACCCCGGCCGACAGCCAGATCGCCGACGCGGTCGTCAACGAGCAGATCACCGACAGCGTGACCGAGACCCCGGCCGCCGAGGCTCCGAAGAAGGCGAAGGCGAAGAAGGCCCCGGAAGCGGCGGCCGAAGCGCCCGCCGCGACCGAAGCCCAGCCCCAGGCGCCGCTCAAGGTCGAAGGCGCCGAGAGCGAGCAGGTCGATGCTCCGGCCCCGGCCAAGAAAAAGGCTTCCCCAAAGAAGCCCGCTGCTGATAAAGACGCGTAAACCCAAAAGAGATATAGAGCTCAGTCATGGCACATAAGAAAGCAGGCGGATCCTCACGCAACGGTCGCGACAGCGCGGGCCGGCGTCTGGGCGTCAAGAAGTTCGGCGGCGAGACCGTGATCGCGGGCAACATCATCGTGCGCCAGCGCGGGACCCGTTGGTATCCGGGCACGAACGTCGGGATCGGCAAGGATCATACCCTTTTTGCGCTCACCGACGGCCGGGTCTCGTTTCGCGACGGGAAACTCGGCCGCAAGTTCGTCTGCGTCGACATGCCGCAGATGACCGAAGCAGCGGAATAGGGACGCGCCGAGGAAGGGCCGTCCCCAGGAGGGGCGGCTCCAGGTCTCAGTAGAGAACCGAATTCGAGGGAGAGGAGCCGCCGGGTTTCTCTCCTTTTTCACGTCTCCCTCGAATCGGTCGCCGAAGCGTCACCCCTCGCGGGTAACGGCTCGGCGGCGGGAAGGGAGGACGAGACTATGTTCGTGAGAACCGAGAGACTGTTGCTTCGGCCCGGCTGGACCCAGGACGCCCCCGCCCTTTTCGAAGCGATCGGCGACGAGCGCATCGTCCGCAATCTCGCCACCGCGCCCTGGCCCTACCGGCCCTGCGATGCCGAGGCCTGGCTTGCGACCGAGCGCAGCGCATCCGAACCCTCGCTCCTCGTCTTCCGCTGCTCGGGCACCGCGCCCGAGCTGATCGGGGCGGTCGGCTTCGGCCGCAAGCCCGGCGGCGGGATCGAGTTCGGCTATTGGATCGCGCGCACCCATTGGGGCCGCGGCTACGCCACGGAGGCCGGCCGGGCGGTGCTCGCCGCGGCCCGCCACAGCCTGCGCCTGAAGCGGCTCGACGCCGGCCACTTCCTCGACAATCCCGCCTCGGGACGGGTGCTCGAGAAGCTCGGCTTCAAGCCCGTCGGAAAGATCGTCCCTTATTACAGTGCCGGCCGCGGCGAGGCGGCGCCCTGCCGCCTGTTCGAGCTCGAGTTCGATTCCGAAGCGGAGACCGCTCCGGAGGCGATGGCGGCGTAAATCCTCCCCATCGTAAGATGGGGAGGGGGACCAGGCGGAGCCTGGTGGAGGGGTAATGGCGCAGGCCTGTGCCAGCTACCCTTCCACCACCCTTCGGGTGGTCCCCCTCCCCACCGCTTCGCGGCGGGGAGGATTTAGGCGGCCAAGGCCTGCAAGCTCCGCTCGCCCTCGGCGATCAGCTTGCGGTCGTCATGCTTCCAGGGGTGGAAGCCGGGCAGGAAGAATTTCAGCCAGCCGCCCAGGATCTTGCGGAACATGCCGGGGCTGGCCATCGCGTACCAGAACAGTCCCGCCCAGGCGCGCGGCCCCTTGATGCCGTCCTGCTCGAGAAGCATCAGGGCGCCATGGGTGCGCTCGACGAAGAAGTTCTTGGTCACCTTGAGCATGACCAGCGACTTCACCGTCCAGCGCTTGCGTCGCGGCCAGTTGCGGGTGGCATGGAGCCAGGTGTCGTAGGCGACGCCCTTATGCTCGATCTCTTCCATCGAGTGCCAGCGCCACAAGGCGGCGGATTCGGGATCGGCGTTCTTCAGATGGCGGGGATTGCCGAGCAGCTGGTTGGCGAGGATCGCGGTGAAATGCTCGAGCGCCATGGTCGCGGCGAGGTTGACGATCGGCGGCCGGCTCTTCGTCTCCGCGATCCGATAGTCGACCCGCGCCTCGAGCGGGGCGATGTCGTAGCCGGCCTCGACCGCGCGCCGGTTGAAGGCGACATGCTCGCGGCTGTGCATCACTTCCTGGGTGATGAAGGCGCGAATCTCCTCGGCCAGCTTGGGCGGCGCATCGTCGCGGAATGCGCGGACGCTTTCGACGAAGAAGGCCTCGCCCTTCGGAAAGGTGATCGAAAGCGCGTCGTAGAGAGCGCTTCCATAAGGATTGCCGCCCAGCCACCAGCGCTCCGTCCTGGCGCCGCGGCCGAAACGGCGGTCCCGCGGCGTGATCGTCAGATCGGAGGGTGTGACTTCGCGCCCCATGGCTGTATCTCCTTTTCATGACGCCTGAACCATACTTACACGAATGTCAATAGCGCGCGAACGCCTGTCCCCTTCGGAGAGCCGCGCCGCCGCGCTCGAGGCGGCTCGGGCGTTGCTGATCGAATCGGGGCCGCAGGCGGTCACTTTGAAGGCGGTCGGCGCCCGGATCGGCAAGACCCACGGCAACCTCCTGCACCATTTCGGCTCCGCGGCCGGGCTCCAGGGCGAGCTTGCGCGCCTGATCGGCGAGCGGGTGACGGCGGAGATCGCCCGGGTCGTCGAGCGCGAGCGTCAGGGCGAGGCCTACCCCCGCGAGATCGTCGACCGAACCTTCGACGCCTTCGACCGCGAGGGCGCCGGAGCGCTCGCCGCCTGGATGATCCTCAGCGGAAATCGCGACGCGCTCGACCCTATCCTCGACGCGATCCACCGCCTCGTCGACCAGCTCGGGGCCGGACATGAAGACCGACCGGTGCACGAGACGACGCTCTGGCTGGTGCTCGCCGCTTTGGGCGATTCGCTGATGGGCGGGCCGATGGCCAGCGCTCTGGGACTGCCGCGCGAGCAGGCCCGCGAGATCGCGACCCGGCATCTGGTCCAGCTTGCAGCGCAAAGGAGCCCGACATGATCACAGGCGCCCACGTCATGGTCTTTTCCCGCGATCCGCAGGCCGACCGCGAGTTCCTCCGCGACATGCTCGATCTGCCCTGCATCGACAGCGGCGGCGGCTGGCTCATCTTCAAGCTGCCGCCGGCCGAGTTCGGAGTCCATGGCAGCGAGAAGAACGATGTCCACGAGCTCTACTTGATCTGCGACGATGTCGACGCGACGGTGGCCGGGCTGAAGCGCAAGGGCGTGGCTTGCGACGCTATCGGCCAGCGTGAATGGGGCCGTGCGACCGCGGTCGAACTGCCCGGCGGCGGCAAGCTCGGAATTTACGAGCCGAGGCACCAGCGGCCGTAAATTGGCTATCGACAGCGCGGGGTGACGTGTGAGGCCCCTTCCCCTACAGGCCCGTCATGCATTTCCTCGACCAGGCCAAGATTTTCGTCCGTTCCGGCGCCGGCGGCGCGGGGGCGGTCGGCTTCCGGCGCGAGAAATATATCGAATATGGCGGACCGGACGGCGGCGACGGCGGCAAGGGCGGCGACATCGTCTTCGAGGCGGTGGAGGGTCTCAACACCCTCATCGACTTCCGCTACACCCAGCATTTCCGGGCGCCGCGCGGCAAGGGCGGTTCGGGGCAGAATCGTACCGGCGCGGGCGGCGACGACCTCGTGATCAAGGTCCCCATCGGAACCCAGATCCTGTCCGAGGACAAGGAGCATGTCCTCGCCGACTTCACCCGAGTCGGCCAGCGCCAGGTCTTCCTGAAGGGCGGCGACGGCGGCCGCGGCAACGCCAGCTACAAGAGCTCGACCAACCGGGCGCCCCGCCAGCACGGCACGGGCTGGGAGGGCGAGGAGATGTGGGTGTGGCTTCGCCTCAAGCTCCTCGCCGACGTCGGCCTGGTCGGACTTCCCAACGCGGGCAAGTCCACCTTCCTCAACGCCGTCACCAATGCCCATGCCAAGGTCGGAGCCTATCCCTTCACCACCCTCCACCCCAAGCTCGGCGTGGTCCGGCATCGCGAGCGGGAGTTCGTGATCGCCGACATTCCGGGCCTGATCGAGGGCGCCGCCGATGGCGCGGGCATAGGCGACCGTTTCCTCGGCCATATCGAGCGCTGCCGGGTCCTCCTCCACCTCGTCGATTCGGAGGTGGAGGACGTCGCCGAGACCTACCGCACCGTCCGAACCGAGCTCGAAGCCTATGGCGCCGGACTCGCCGGCAAGCCGGAGGTGATCGCCCTCAACAAGTCGGACACGCTCGACGAGGAGCTGATCGCCGCCCTCTCCGGCGAGCTTGAGGCGGAGGCAAAGGCGAGGCCCCTCCCCCTTTCCGGAGTCACCGGAGCGGGGGTCGAGGCGGTGCTGGACGCGCTGCTTCCGCACATCGTCGCGGCGAAAGCGGCGGAGGCCGATGAGTCCCAAAAAGACTGGTCCCCGCTATGAGAAAATCGTGACAGTTACCAATTTCCCCAAATTCCTCCGCCGGGCATCCGGGGGAATCGCGGGGAGGATCTAAAAGTGTCATGACCCGCCGCCGGGCCAAAATCCGAACCCTCGCCGTCACCGGCGGTACCGGCTTCGTCGGCTCGCACCTGCTGCGCCTGGCGCTGGCGCAAGGCTACGACCTTCGCGCCCTCACCCGCGGCTGGAAGCCGCCCGAGGACGCGATCGCCTGGGTCGACGGCGCCCTCGACCGGCCCGAGACCCTCGTCAAGCTCTGCGGCGGCGCCGATGCCGTGATCCACGTCGCCGGCCTGATCAACGCCCGCACCCGCGCCGGTTTCGAGACGGTCAACGTCGGCGGCACCGCCGCCATGATCGACGCCGCCCGCAAGGCGGGGGTGCGCCGCTTCATCCACATTTCATCGCTTGCGGCGCGCGAGCCGGAGCTCTCCGCTTACGGCTGGTCGAAGGCCCGGTCGGAGCGGCTGGTCGCGGCCTCGGGCCTCGATTGGACGATCGTTCGCCCCCCCGCCATCTACGGCCCCGGCGACCGCGAGACGTTCGAATTGTTCAAGATGGCCCGGCGCGGCGTCGTCGCCTTGCCGTCCAAAGGCCGCTTCTCGGTCATCCATGTCGAGGATCTGTGCCGGCTGATCCTCGCCTCGCTCGACGATTCCGACAGCTGGGCCGAGACTTACGAGCCGGACGACGGCCGCGAGGGCGGCTGGCAGCACCGCCATTTCGCCCGCACGTTGGGACGGATCTACGGCCGCCGGGCGATGACGATCGCCCTGCCGAAGCCGGTGCTTCGACTCGCCTCGGGGCTGGACCGCCTCTTCCGGCGCGGCAACGCCAAGCTCACCGCCGACCGGGTCGGCTATTTCTGCCACCCCGATTGGGTGGTCTCGTCGGAACGGCGCCCGCCCGAGCGCCTGTGGCTGCCCGAGGTCAAAACGGCGACCGGCCTCAAGGCCACCGCCGACTGGTACCGCGAGCAAGGCTGGCTCAAATAGAAAATAGTGACAGTTACCAATTTCCGAGGCGCCGCCGGGCCGAAGCCGCTGCGTCCACGAAATTCGTAACTGTCACTATTTTCTAAGGCGTTGGAAGAAAAACGGCGGGTCCGGAGGCCCGCCGCTTCTGCTTCCGGTGCAGGCCGGTATCTGGACGCTCAGCCCGCGACGGTGACGTCGACCTTGTCCACCCACTCCGGGAAGAAGACCGGCTCGCGGTTCGACCAGCCCGGGGCGGTGGCGGCGGCCTCGCTGATCGACTGGAGCAGGGCTCGGCGCTTTTCCGGGTGGAGATGCGGGAGAGCGGCGGCGGCGCAGAAGGCGCCGGGCAACCACGGCCGCACCGCGGCGCCGATCAGGCGCTCGTAGAGGAACCGGTAGGAAGCGAAATCGGACAACCGGTCCTGGCCGAGGTCGAAGGCGGTCATGGTGACGAGCGGCCCCATCACCGGCTCCATCTCGTCGAGCCCGCTATCGTCGGGAACATTGGCGCGGACATGATCGAGCCGCCGGTACATGCGCTCCTGGGCCCGGATCGAGGCGGCCTCGCCGACGTCGCGAGACCAGCGCCGGAGCGCATCCCGGCGGCCGAGGCCAATGTCGAGCGAACGGCGGATGTAACGCTGGGTCGCGGCCGGGAAACCCGCGAACTCCTTCATCTCCACCAAAGTCAGGCTACCGTCGGCCGGCTTCGTATTCGTCGCCATGATCCCACTCCCACTCTTTCAACCCGGCGGAGATCATGCGATCCAAACGGTTACCAGCCGCTTAACCAAGACCCCGCTCCCCATTCATAAATGAATCAGGTTTCGGGATGGGCGGCAATGAGAAAAGTTCACATGGGTGAGAGGGCACGAGGACTGTCACCTCGACGCCACAGGGCCTTTCAACGAAAGCGTTGCAATTCAATCAGTTCGCGGGCCCGAAACGACTTTTCCACAGAATTCGCGATCCTCGTCATGCTGAACTTGTTTCGGCATTCAGGGTGGAGCCGTCTCGCGGGCGGAGGACTGGGCCCTGAAACAAGTTCAGGGTGACGGCCGGCGAAGGCCCAAGACGGCCGTGCCCTTTTTCGACCAACCTCCTCCCCCTGTCTGCAAACGGCACGTCCGGCGGGACACAGATACGCAAGAGCGGGTAAGAAGGCGAAGGGATGGAGAGTTTCACCGACTATCGCGCGCATCGGCGCCTGCCCGATCTGCCGCTCGCGGCGGCGTCGATCCTCGGCTTCTGGCTGTTCTACTTCGCGACCATCGTCGTCCGCAGCCTGCTGATCGAGGAGAGCCTGGCCTGGCTCAGCTATCGGGCGCTCGGCTGCCTGATCGGGATCGTCCTGACCTTCCTCGTCTACGTCGTTCTGAGCCGCGCGGCGCGCGAGAGCGTCAGGATCCAGATCGTCGCCGCGGCGATCGCCTGCGTCCCCGCCGCCGCGATCTTCTCGACTTTCAACCTCGCCTTCGCCGTCCAGCAGCCGCTGATCGACCGCACGATCATCCGCCAGGGGCCGGACGGGACCCGGATCGTCGGCTCGGCCGCGGGGGACGAGATCAGGATCGACGACAAGGGCCTGCAGATCGTCACTCCGCTTCCGGTCGACCCGCAGCTTCGCCGCCAGAAGGCGCTTCGGCTGATCGCCGACGGGCTCGTCACCTGGTATTTCTTCTTCGCCGCCTGGGCGAGCTTCTACATCGCGATCAGCTCAGCCGCCCGCCTGCGCGCGGCGGAGCGGCGAGCCGCGGGCGCCGAGCGCGACGCCCAGGAGGCGCAGCTTCGGGCCCTGCGCTACCAGGTCAACCCGCACTTCCTGTTCAATACTCTGAACTCGCTCTCCTCGCTGGTCATGGCCCGGCGCGACGAGGAAGCCGAGACGATGATCGTCAACCTGTCCGCCTTCTTCCGCTCGAGCCTCGCGCTGGATCCGAGCGAGGACATCATTCTGTCCCGGGAGATCGAGTTCCAGCAGCTCTATCTCGACATCGAGAAAGCGCGTTTCCCGAAGCGCCTCGACGTTCGAATCGACGTGCCCCCGGACCTTCGCGGCGCCCGGGTACCGCCGCTCATCCTGCAGCCGCTGGTCGAGAATGCCATCAAGCACGCAGTCGCCCGTACCGCCGAGCCGGTGCGGCTGACCGTGGCCGCCCGCGAGGAGGATTCCCGGCTCATCCTGACCGTCGAGAACGATCGGGGCCCGTCCGACCCGGCGGCAAGCGAGCAAGGCACCGGCGTCGGGCTGGTCAACGTCTGCGAGCGCCTGGCCGCCCGCTTCGGCGCCGAAGCGGCCTGCGATCATGGCCCGCTGCCGGACGGCGGCTGGCGAGTCACCCTCTCAATGCCCCTGGAACATGATGGCTGATCCGATCCGATTCCTCGTCGTCGACGACGAGCCGCTCGCCGTCGAGCGGCTTCAGCTCCTGCTCGCCCGGATGGAGGACGTGACCCTGGCCGGCACCGCGTCCGAAGGCGCCGCAGCGTTGCGGATGGTCGAAGCGGTCCGGCCCGACGCGGTTCTGCTCGACATCGCCATGCCGGGAATGGACGGGATCGACGTCGCCCGGGCGCTGGCGCGGGTGCCAAGACCGCCGATCGTCATCTTCGTCACCGCCTTCGACATGTTCGCGGTCGCCGCCTTCGACGTCGAGGCGGTCGACTATGTGATGAAGCCCGTGTCCGCCGAGCGTCTCGCCCGGGCGGTCGCTCGCGCTCGGGAGCGCCTCGCGACCGGAAGCCTGCCGCTTGCGGGGGGCGGATCCGGCTCGCCTTTCGTCGACGAATTCTGGGTGTCCGAGGCACGCGGCCTGGTCCGCCTTTCGGCCACGGACGTCGACCGGGTCAGCGCCGAGCGCGACTATATGCGTCTCCACGTCGGTAAGAGGAGCTGGCTGATCAACCACACGATCGGCAAGCTGGAAGAGGAGCTCGATCCGGCCAGGTTCGTTCGCCTGCACCGCTCCGCCATCGTCCGCCGCGACTTCGTCACCGGCTTGAGGCGGGATGAAGGCGGTCGCTGGTGGGCCCGCCTCGCCGACGAGAGCGAGCAAAAGATCGGCCGGCTCTACCTCGCCAATGCAAAAAGGCTCGCCGGGCGCCGCTAAGGGGTAGCGGCGCCCGGCGAGCCAGTCGTCCGCTGGGCTTCCGTCAGCGGACTCGAAGGGTCTTCGGCCTTGTCTCGATCCGGTTGCGGCGCGAGGTTCCTCTCCCGGGGATGAGACAGGGTCGGAAACCCCGCGCCGCTGGAGTGGACCTAGACTGCGGATATGGGAATTGCGCGCCCGCTTCGACACGGGGCCGCGACGGCTCTGCGAACCGCGCGGGGCGCCGACGAACGACATTCCAAGGGTGACGAACCTACTTCGTGGACTGCCGTCAGCGATCCGCCAGGGGCGCCCTTACGGCCCGATGTCGTCGATCTTGGTCTTGACCCTCGGCCGGATCTGGCCCGGAAGGCCGAGGGCGGCGGCGACCTTGTCGTCCCAGGCGTAAGGGTCGGTGCGGAAGACGATCCGGCCGCCGTCCAGATAGGCGCTATGATAGAGAAGCCGGACCGGGATCGCGGTAGCCAGCTCGACCGGAGTCTCCTCCTTGGTCGCCATCGCCTTGTCAAAGGCTTCCAGCTTGCCGTCGTCCTGGGCCAGCAACCGGGCGAACTGGACGGCATTCTCTACCCGAGAGCAGCCATGGCTGGCGTGGCGCCGGGTGGAGGCGAAGAGCGCCTTGGCCGGGGTGTCGTGAAGGTAAATCTGCTCATCATTGGCCATGTCGAACTTGACCAGGCCGAGGGCCGATTTCGGCCCCGGCTGCTGCACCAGCCGGCCGTTCTTCGTAACGATATTCTCTTTCGCCATATAGGCCGCGCCCTTGGGAAGAATCTCCTCCTTCGCGATTGATTCCGGAACGGTCCAGGGCGGGTTGGCGACCAGCCGGGTGATCGGCGAGCCGAGCTCCGGAGTCTCCCAATCCGGCTGTCCCACGACGACCCGGCGGCGATCCTTCTCGGCGCCGTCCTTGTAATAATGAAGCTCGGCCGCGGCGGTGTTGACGTCGATCCGGGTCGCCGGCGGCGCCCGGTCGAGCCAGCGCCGCCGCTCGAGGTTGACGGCGAGGATCCGAGCCCGGTCCGCGGCGCCGGTGTTGAGCGCCTCGACGGTGCTGTTGCCGATCACCCCGTCGGCTTCGATTCCGTAATCGGCCTGCACCTTCTTGACGGCGGCGACCAGGTCGGCGCCGTAGACATCGCCACCGGCCGGCGCGGCCGCCTTGGCCTTGCCTTCCTTCGCCTTGGGTTCGGCGGCGGGCTCGGCGGCGAGATAGCCGTTGGCGCGGAGGCTCTCGCGGATCTGGGCGACCCGCGGGTCCTTCTTGCCGGGCCTGAGCTGCTCGCCCGAAGCGATCACGGCCTTCCGCTCCTGGCCGGCCTTCTGCCGGTAGGCGAGATAGGCGTCCGACAGCGCCTTATATTCCGCGTCCTGGGGCGCCAGGCTGGCGAGCCACTGGCGAACGCCGCCCTGCTCGACCGCCTGGCCCAGCCCTCCGGTCACGTCGCCCTTCGACATCGGCACCGTATAGACTTCGAACAATTTGCGCGGGTCGACCGCTCCGGTGGCCAGCGCCTGGCCATAGTCGATCGCGGCGAGGGTCAGCCCCGCCTCCCGCTCCGCCGCGCTGGCGCCCTTGGTCGCGTTCTCGGCATAGGCTTTGGCGTCGATGGCGTGGCGGGCGGCATCGTCGAACGCCGCGGTCAGCTCCTGCGCCCGCTCCCCGGTCCAGACCGCCTGCCAGCCGCGCGCCTCGTAGAATTTCCTGACGCGCGGATCGCTGACCGCCGCCTTGAGGTCCGCGGGAGTCACGGCCTTGGGATCGACCTGGACGACCTGGCCGGAGCTTCCGCCGCCGCCGCCGCCGCTCGTGCTTACGAAATCGCAGCCGCCGGCCAGCAGGGCCGCCAGCGAAACGCACATCATAATCTTACGCATCTACACACCGCCGCTTTACAGAGATCAGGCCCCTCAAACGTCCCCGAAGCCCAATAGGCTCCGAAGAAAAGAAGCGTCTCCGCCGCTTGACGGCCGCGGCGCCTCCGTCCCGCTATGGCACAGCGGGAAATGGGGGGGCGCAATGGTGCAACATTATTAGCTATCGGAAGCTAGGCGGGCACTCGAACGGGCGACAAGGACGATCTTGGTTTTGCTGGATTCCATATATTTCAATACCTTGAGAGAGGCGCTTCGTTACCGCGGCCGGGAGATAGCCTGTGGCGCGGCCCTGCTCGTGACCGCATCCTGCGTACCGCTCAAGGCCGCGGACGCGCCGGCCGGTGCCTCTGGCGCGGGCGCCGCCGCCGCCCTCGGGGCGGCGCCGCAGCCCGAGGCGATGGTGCTTCGCGACGTCGCTCCGACCGAAGCTTCGCGGATCAACGCCTCGATCCCCTTCTCCGCCGACGCCAACCCCCGGGCGCCCTCGACCGTCTTCCGGGCGGCCACCCCGGGCGACCAGTTCCGCTCGCTCCAATGCCTCGCCGAAGCCATATATTACGAAGCCCGCTCCGAGAGTGAGGACGGTCAGCGCGCCGTCGCCCAGGTCGTCCTCAACCGGGTCCGTCACCCCGCCTGGCCGGGTACGGTCTGCGGAGTCGTCTACCAGGGACCGATGCGCGCCGGCGGCGGCTGCCAGTTCACCTTCACGTGCGACGGCGCGTTGCTTCGCATGCCCTATGGGGCGGACTGGGCCCGCGCCCGCCGCCTCGCCTCCGAAGCGCTGGCCGGCCAGGTCTTCGCGCCCGTCGGCCTCGCCACCAATTACCACACCCACCAGGTCCTTCCGGACTGGGCCTTCCGGCTTCCCAAGGCGACGGTGATCGGCAACCACATTTTCTACCGCCTGCCCGGAGCCTGGGGCGGCGCGACGGCCTTCAGCCAGGCCTATCGCGGCCGCGAGCCGTCGCCGGCGACCGTCATGGCGGCCCGGTTGCCGATCAACCTGGGACGGGGGACCCGAGCCACCTTGGCCGCGCCGGTCGACTTTGCCGGCTTCGCCTTGCCCGCGACTTCGGCCTATACCGGCTCGCCGGTCCTGGTGAGCGAGACGCCGCCACCCCCCGTCAACGACCGGCTTCCGCAATCGACGGTCAAGGCGGAATTCGCCAACAGCGGCCGTTACTTGGACGAGGTGGCGCCGGCCGGTTCGACCCGCTAAGCCTCAAATCGTCATCCCGGCGAAGGCCGGGACCCATGAACACCGCCCTTCGAATTCTGGACCTGCCGTGTTCCTGGATCCCGGCCTTCGCCGGGATGACGCAGTGAGACGGCTTCGGGCAACGTCCCTACCGCCGTACCGCCGCGCTCTGCGCCCTGACCGCCGCGAACTCCGACCCGTCCTTCCAGCTTGGCCAGTCGCGTCCGAACGCCAGGTCCCGGCCGATGTCGTAGAACAAGGCGACGTCCTGAGCGGCACCGGCGAAGTCGAGATCGGGCCGCCATTCGTCGCAGGCCTGGTGATAGCAATCGGCCGTGAACTGGGTGACCCAGCGGTCGCCGGCCTCGCGCCCGCCCTCGACCAGGTCGACCCCGCCGCCCAGCGCCATCAGCAGAAGCACCGGAACCCCGCGCCGGGCGAAGGCGAAATGGTCGGCCCGATAGAATAGGCCGCGCTCGGGCCGGGCGTCGGGCGTGATCGTCCGCCCCTGCCGGCCCGCGGCTTCGGTGAGCCTGTCCTCGAGATCGCTCTGGCCCTTGCCGATGAGGACGACGTCGCGGGCGAGGCCGTTGGGCTGAAGCGTGTCGAGGGTGAGGTTGGCGACCGCCTTGTCCATCGCGAACAGGGGATTGGACGCATAATGTTCGGCGCCGAGCAGGCCCCTCTCCTCAGCCGTCCAAGCGGCGAAGACCAGGGTGCGCTCGGGCCTCGGCCCGGCCTTGAAGGCGCGGGCGAGCTCGACGATGCCGGCTATTCCCGAAGCGCTGTCGAGCGCGCCCGGCCGAACCGTCTTCCCGCGCGCGTCGGGCGCTCCGACGCCATAGGCGTCCCAATGGCTGGCGAACCAGATCGTCTCGTCCGGCCGCTCGGACCCGCCGATCTTGCCGAGCACGTTGTGGCTCTCGACTCGAGTGGCCTCGACCCCGAGATCGGCCGAGAAGCGGGCGCCGAGGTCGATCGGTTGGAAGCCGGCCGTACGGGCCAGCCTCTTGACCGACTCGAAATTGAGGCCGGCCCGGCTGAACAGGTCTTCGGCCGCGCTGCGCTGGATCCAGCCCTGGAGAAGGACCGGCTGCCGGGCGCCCGGCTTCAGGACGATGTTGTAATTCTCGCCTCCAGGTGCCTGCACCGTGTTCCAGCCGTAGCCGGCGCCGGCCGTCTCGTGGACGACGAGGGCGGCGATCGCTCCGCGCCGGGCCGCCTCCTCGAACTTGTAGGTCCAGCGGCCGTAATAGGTCATCGCCTGGCCGCCGAAGCGCCCCGTCACGGGATCGGCGGCCGGCGCCTCGAAATCGGGATCGTTGACGAGGAAGACCGCGACCTTGCCCTCGAGGTCGACGTCCTTGAAATCGTCCCACTGCCGCTCCGGCGCGGCGACCCCATAGCCGACGAACACCATCGGCGCGCCCTCGATCCGGGCCCGCTCGGTCTCCCGTACCGTCGAGAGATAGATGTCCTCCGGAATCCGAAGCCGCATCGGGGCGCCCCTCCCCGTCACCGTCACCGAGCCGCCTTTGTCGAGCTGGGTCCGAACCGGCGGCACCTTCTGCATCCAGCCGCCATTCTCCCCCGCCGGCTCGAGCCCGGCGAGGCGGAATTGTTCGGCGATATAAGCGATGGACTTCGCTTCGCCGGCCGTTCCCGGCGCCCGGCCCTCGAACCCGTCCGAGGCGAGCGTACGGATCATGTTCGACATCCGGACGGGATCGATCCGCGGAGCGGCGCTCCGATCGGCGAGTGTCGAGGCGCAGCCGGCGAGCAGGAGCAGGACGAAGAGGGCAAACAGTCTCATGCGGCAGCTCCCGATATCGATTGTCCAACTGCCCGGCTCCGGTTCGGTTGCCAAGGCCTGGGCTTGTCGCTCACCAGACCCCCTCGTCGATCTTCCGGCGGCGCTCGAGCTCGGCGGCGCTGGGCTCCCGGGTCGCGAAGCTGCCGGGCTCGACCGCCCCGCCCGGTTCATAGGTGGCGATGATGTTGCCGCCCGGAGTGATCAGGTGCTCGGCCAGGCGCATCGCCCCGGGGGCCGTTCCGTCGCCGAACAGGCGCTTGCCCGAGCCCAGGACGACCGGAAAGATCATCAGGGTCAGCCGGTCGATCAGGCCGGCGCTCAGCAATTGCGGATAGAGCGTTCCGCTACCCTGAATGACCAGGTCGGGCCCCTCGCCCCGCTTCAGGTCGGCGAGCGCATCGAGGCTTTCTATCCGGTGGCTGTTCTGCCAGCCGAGAGGTTCGCCGCTCCCCGTGACCACATATTTCGAGGCGCGGTCGAATTTCTGTCCGATCCCGTCCGGCTCGCTCGCATTGTAGGGCCAGAAAGCGGCGAATATGTCGTAGGTCCGCCGGCCGAGCAGAAGGTCGAACGGCGGCGTGAACAGCCTGTCGATCCGCTCGCCGACGGCCTCGTCGAAGAAGGACGCGAGCCAGCCGCCCAGCGCGAACCCGCCGGTCCTGTCCTCGTCGGGGCCGCCGGGGGCCTGCATCACTCCGTCGAGCGAGACGAACGCCGCTCCGATTATCCTGCGCATTGATTTGCCTCCATCGTTTGCCGAAAGTCGTCATGCTGAACTTGTTTCAACATCCAGCGTCGAACCGCCTCGCGGGCGGAGAGCTGGACCCTGAAACAGGTTCAGGGTGACGGCGGGGCGTTACGCAGCCGGACATCTCCCCGCGCCCGGCCCCTTCACGAAGCGCCCCGGAGTCGCACCGGTGTGGTCGCCGTCCTTGAGCACCTGGACGCCGTTGACGAAAACGTGGCGCATCCCGGTCGCATATTGCTGGGGCTTGGGGAAAGTGGCGTTGTCGCGGATCGTGGCGGGATCGAAGATGGCGAGGTCGGCGAAATGGCCGGCCTTGAGCGCGCCCCGGTCCCGGATGCCGAGGTTGCCCGCGGGCATGCTCGTCATCCGCCGGATCGCATCCTGCAAGGTCACGACCTTTTCGTCGCGGGCATATTTGCCGAGCACCCGCGCGAAATTGCCGTAGGCTCGGGGGTGCGTGCTCGACTTGAGGAACACGCCCTCGGGCGCCTGGGCGGAGGCGTCGGAGCCGAAGCTCATCCAGGGGATGGCGACTTCGCGACGAACATTGGCGTCGCTCATCGAGAAATAGGCGACCTGGATCCGGCTGTTGTCCTCGACGATGAGGTCGGCGGCGGTCTCCTCGGCGGTCTTGCCGCGTTCCCGCGCCACCTCCTCCAGGGTCTTGCCGGTCAGGGGCTTGAGCGCCGGATTCTTGAAGCCCAGCAGGAGCACCTTGGACGGCTCCTGCACCACCAGGGCGCTGTCCTCCGACTCGCCGCTGCGCATCTCCGCCAGCACCCGGGCGCGCTGCGCCGGGTCCTTCAGCCGCTTCACCCACGCCTCGATTCCGCCTTCCTGGACCCAGAGCGGCATCGACGCGTCGAGGCCGGTCGAGCTCGCCGGATAGGTGTACATGTCGGCGGTGATCCTGAGGCCCCGCGCCCGCGCGGCTTCGACCCGGGCGATGGCGGAGTCGATCTTGTCCCAATTGGGCCGGCCCGACTGCTTGAAATGATAGATTTCCGCGGGCGTCCCCGAGGCCTCGGAAATCGCCACCAATTCGTCGATCGCTTCGAGCAGCTTGGGACCTTCGTCGCGGATATGGCTGATATACATGCCGCCGCACTTGCCCGCCTCGCTCGCAAGCGCGATCAGCTCCGGAGTCTCGGCGAAGAAAGCGGGCGCGTAGATGAGCGAGGAGCCGAGGCCCATCGCGCCCTCGTTCATCGCCTCGCGTACCAGCGCCCGCATCCGGTCGAGCTGCGCGGGGGTGGGATCGACGTCGCCCTCGCCGAGCTCGTGGACCCGGACCGTGGTCGCTCCGACGAAGCTGGCGATGTTGGGGGAGACCCCTTTCTTCTCCATCTTCGAGAGGTAGCCGCCCAGCGTCGTCCAATCGACGATGTAGCGGATGTCGCCCTGCCGCTTGGTCTCGTCCAGGATCATCTGGCGGGACAGCGGCCCCATCGACTCGCCCTCGCCCATCACTTCCAGGGTGACGCCCTGCCGGATGTCGCTCTGCCCCTTCGGATCGGCGATCAGCGTCTCGCCGGCCCAGCTCAGCATGTTGATGAAGCCCGGCGCCACGGCGAGGCCGGCGGCGTCGATCTCGGTCCGGGCGGCGCCGTCGAGGCGCGGCCCGACATAGGCGATCCGATCGCCGCGAAGGCCGACATCGCCGGTGTAAGGCGCCCCGCCGCCGCCGTCGTAGATCGTGCCCCCGCGGATCACGGTGTCGTAGGACGGAGCCGTCGGAGCGGTGGCACAGGCGGCGAGGACGAGGGCGAGTGCGGGCGCTAAAAAGGGCGCGGCCCCCCTCCTCCGCAAATGCCGGGGAGGACTTAGGTCGGTGATCACTCGCTTCATTTGCATTTCCCCCATCCGGGCCCGCGCACGAAGCGGCCCGGCTTCGCGCCCGTAGGCTCGCCGTCGCTCAAGACCTGAACTCCATTAACGAAGACGTGGCGCATTCCCACGGCATATTGGTGCGGGCGCTCGTAGGTGGCCCGGTCGGCGATCTTTGCCGCATCGAAGATGGCGAGATCGGCGTGGAAGCCGCGCCTGAGCCGCCCGCGGTCGGCGATCCGAAGGTTGTCGGCCGGAAGCGAGGTCAGCCGCCGCACCGCCTCGGCCAGGCCGAGCGCCTTTTCGTCGCGCACGTAGCGGCCGAGCAGACGGGCGAAATTGCCGTAGGCGCGCGGATGCACTTCACGGTCGGTGAAGGGCGGCTCCGTCGCCAGCGCGGCCGCGTCCGAGCCGAAGCTGACCCAAGGCCGCGCCAGCACCTTGCGCAGATTGTCCTCGGAGATGGAGTGGAAGATGGTACCGACCTGGCTTCCGTCCTCGGCCACGAGATCGACCGCGGTCTCCGCCACGCTCTTGCCGCGAAGCGCCGCGATTTCCGTCATCCTTTTGCCGGCATAGACCCGAAGCGCCGGGTTGGCGAAACCGACCGGCTGAACCGTCGTCCAGTCGCGCGAGCCGCCTTGCATTTCGGCGGCCGCCCGGGCGCGGACCGCCGGGTCCTTCAGCCGCGCCTGCAGGGCCTGCGGGCCGCCCTCGCGAACCCAGAGGGGAAGCGTGGAATCGAGCCCGGTACCGGACGCGCTGTAGAGATACATGTCGGCGGTCACCGCGACGCCCGCCGCCCGGGCCGCCTCGATCCGGGCGAGCGCCGCCTCCATCAGCGGCCAATTGGAGCGGCCAGCGGCTTTCAGATGGTAGATTTCGGCGCGGGCGCCCGAGCGGCGGCCGATCTCGACGAGCTCGTCGATCGCCTCGAGCAGCCGGCCGCTCTCGCTTCGCAGGTGGCTGATGTACATTCCGCCGCAGCGGCCCGCCTCGCCCGCCAGTGCGACGAGCTCGTCGGTCTCGGCATAGACGGCGGGGACGTAGATGAGCGACGAGCCGACGCCCATCGCCCCTTCGTCCATCGCCTGGCGGACCAGGGCGCGCATCCGATCGAGCTGCTCCGGAGTCGGGTCTACGTCGTTGCGGCCGAGCTCGTGGACCCGGATCGTCGAGGCGCCGACCATCGACGCAACGTTGACGCTGACGCCCTTCTTCTCGAGGAACTGGAGGAACTCGCCGAGCGTGGTCCAGCCGATCGAGTAGCGGGTGACCGTCTGCTCGGCCAAGGCCTCGGCTTTCTGGGCGGGGCTGAACGGGCCCATCGACCAGCCTTCGCCCATCACTTCGAGAGTGACGCCCTGGCGGACGTCGCTCTGCGCCCTGCCGTCGCGGATCAAAGGCTCGGCGGCCCAGCTCAGCATGTTGATGAAGCCGGGCGCGACGGCGAGGCCGCGCGCGTTCAGCTCGACCTTGCCCTTGCCGGGGAGCCGCGGGGCGATGGCGGCGATCCGGTCGCCCTTTATGGCGACGTCCGCGATGAAGGGCGCTCCGCCGCCGCCGTCGTAGACCGTGCCGCCGCGGATGACCGTGTCGTAGGCCGGCGCGGGGCGGGCCGAGGCGGCACTTGCGAGGATCAAGGCGACGGCGGCGAGGACGCGGGGATACATCGCCCCCCTCTATCCTCCCCATCGCCAGATGGGGAGTGGCACCGCACGAAATGTGGTGGAGGGGTAGCTGGCACAGCCCTCGCCGGTTACCCCTCCACCACCCTCCCCATGCTTCGCAAAGGGAGGATTCTAATCGCCCCCGCCCTCGCGCATGTCCCTGGCGGCTTCGCGCATCTCGCGGGCGCCTTCGCGCATGTCCTTGGCGCCTTCCGCCATTTCATCGGCGGACTCGAGCAGATCTTCGTGAGTGACCCGCTCGCCGCGGGCGGCGTTGCGGCGGATCACGTCCTCGCGATAGGCCTTGCTGCTCTTCAGCTTCGAAGCCTCCAAGCGCATCCGCTCGGCGCCCGCTTCCATGTGGCGCGCTCCGGCCTCCATTCCGACGGCGCCGTGCTTCATTCCGGCGACGACCGCCGCGGCGGCCTCGCCGGCGGCGCGGCTCGCCTCGGCGGCGATGTCGACCGAGCGCATCGCCTCTTCGACGGCGCGCTCGACGTCCGTCTCGATCTGCGCCCCGTCGACATAGGGCGCCCGAGGGGGTCGGGGCGGGCGCGGTGCGGCAGCCTGCATCGCCGCGGCGACCGCGAGGGGCGCGCGCGGCGCCAGCGGAGCGCCTGGAGCCACGCCGGCTGCCACCGGCGTCGGCGGGACGGGCGGAACCAAATCGACGAGCGAGGCCAGGCCGGCGAGCGGAGCCAAGGCGGCGGTCGCGCGCACGGGCGCCGGCGGTGGCGGCGCGGCCGCTGGAGCCGCGGGCGCGGACGGCGCGAGCGAAGCGGCCGGCACGAGCGGCGCCTCGGGCGCCTCCGGCACGAACTCCAGGGCCGCCACCGGGGCCGCGAAGGCGGCGCAGCCGAGCATCGCCGCAACCGCCCAGCCGGAGCCGGAGCGGCGGGCGACCCGGCCGTCGAGGATCGCCTTGACCCGCCGCGACAGTCCGGGCTCGCCGGCGGCGATGGCGTTGGCGGGGAGAGCGGAGCGGCCACCCGGCCGGGCCCAGTCGAGAAGGGTCTGGGCGTAGCGCGCAGGCTCGACCTTGGCCGCGGCATCGCTGTCGGCCGCTTCCTCGGCCTGCTGGGCGACCTCGCGGTCGAGTCGCCAGACCAGGGGATTGAACCAGAAGAGCGCGACCGCCAGTCGGGACAGGACGAGCGACGGCCAGTCTCGCCGGACGACATGGGCCACTTCATGAGCGAGGATGGCGTCCGCCTCCTCCGGGGTGCGCAGAGTGTCGGGATCGAGCAGGATGACCGGGCGGAGAACCCCCCAGCTCAAGGGCGAGCGCGAGTCCTCGCAGACGAGAAGACGAACCCCGAGCGAGTCGCCGCCGGCCCGGCCAAGCGCCGCCCGCCATTCGGGATCCTCGACCTCGGCGGCGCCGCGAGTCCAGCGCCGAAGGGTCCAAAGCCCGGCGAGCAGCCGGCCGCCGACCATGAGGACCCCGCCGACGTAGAGAAGGATGAAGAGCAGGCTGGGATCGTCCCAATCGCCGGCCGCCGGGCCGGTCGGCGCCGCGGAAGAAACGGGCGCGGCGGCACTGGCCGGCTCGATCGCCTCGGCCGCGGGCGGAGCGCCGGCCGCGACCGGCGCCGGCGCCGAGGCCGGGGTCTCGATCTGAAGGGCGGGCGCGAACGAAGCGATGGCCGGCAAGGCCAGCAACAAGGCCACGGCGATCTTGAGCACCGCGCCGCGATCCGCCGCCGCCCGTGAGCGGAGCATCGCCGCCAGCAGCAAGGCGCCGCCGGCGATCGCTGCCGATTTCCACCCCATCTCGATCAGGAAGTCGTAGCTCATTGGTCGCGCTCCTTTGCCTTGTCGATCGCGCGTTGAAGCGCGTCGAGCTCTTCGGGCTTCAGCGATTGGGAAAGGCCGAGAAGGGCCGTCGCGGCGCTCGCCGCCGACCCGTCGAAAAAGGTTTTGACCATCTGCCGAAGCGCCGTCTCGCGGACCTTGGCCGGCTGCGGAACGCTCTTGTAGACGTAGGTCTGATCCTCGGCGCGGTGGCTGACCAGCCCCTTCGCCTCCAGCCGCGCCAGCATGGTCCGGACCGCCGAATGGCTGGGCGGATCGGCCATCGCCCGGCGCACGTCCGCCGCCGTCGCCTCCCGGCGCTGCACAATATCTCGAATATCTCGCGCTCACGGCGCGGAAGGCTTGCAATCATCACGACTCGGTCCAGCTCCTGCTACACCTGTAGCATGCCACAAATGTAGCAGGTTGCAAGAGCCGTTCGTCGAAAAAGCCGGGCGGTTGGTCGATCCGGGCGCGCCTCACGTCATCCCGGCGAAAGCCGGGACCTTAGGACGGAAGCTCTCGGCGGGTCTCCCCGAGGTCCCGGCTTTCGCGGGACGACGGGTTAGCGCGCCGGCTTTCGGAACCGGTACATAAAGCGATCGGTGCTGCCTCGGACAGAAGGGTCGAAGACGTTCTTCGAATGGTCGTCCTCGCGCACCCGAAGCAGGTCCGACTGCCCCTCCAGCACGAAGCCGGCCCGCTCGAAATCGGCGCGGATGACGGCGGGGTCGATCCGGTGCAGCTTCTCGACCGTCTCGCGCGTGTCGCCGCCGGCGACGGCGACATGGTCGATGACGGCCACCGTCCCGCCCGGCTTCAGCGAGTCCCATATCGCCTTGACGACCGTGTTCGGATCGATCCGAGGCAGGCCGAACTGGGCGCTTTCCCAATAAGCGTCGTGATAGACGAGATGGAGGAGCGCGAAATCGAAGCTGCTCGGGGCGAAGGCGATGGCCGTCGAGGGACTCGAATAGAAAGCGGTGTTCGAGCTTCGCGATCGGATATCGGCCAGGGCCTTCACCACCGGCTCGCGGCGGGCGAAGGCGGCGGAATTCCAGCCGACGACATGGCCCTTCGGCCCGACCGCCCGGGCCATGAGCTCCGCATAATAGCCGGTGCCGGTGAAGTAATCGAGCGCCCGGTCGCCTTTCTTCAGGCCCATGAAGCGAAGCACTTCCGCCGGCTTCCTCACCGAGTCCAGGTCCGTCGCCGCCTTGGGCCGGCCCGGCGCCGCCATCGCCGCCGCCAGGTCCGCAGGCACCTTTGCCGGAGCCAACGCCGCCGCCGGCGCCGCCAACGCGAGCATGATCGTCACCAGAGCCGTCCCGCGCATCTACCCGCCTCCCTTCGCTTCCTCGACTCGATCGGGAGAGACTAGCTCAGGCTCCGGGCCGCGTCACCGTGCGCTGCGACAAAGCCGCCGTTTCAAATGGCGAAGACCTCGCGTCCCGCGCGGCTGCGCGCGCCCCGATCGCCGACCATCTCGACCTGCAGGCTGCACACGACGTGGGCGCCGCACCGGACGGCGACGGCGAGTGTAGCGCCGGCCGCTCCGCTGAAGCTGTAGAGGAGCGCGTGGGACGAGCCGTCGCCGCAGCGGCCGGCGCAGGCCACCTCGCCTTTGTGGGATGAGCCCATCGTCGCCGGAATCCCGTCGATGTAGAGCGCATAGGCGCTCACGCCGGGGCCCGGCCCCACCTCCACTTGCAGACTCGTCGATCGCGTTTCCAACATCGGTGCGGGCATAGGGGACGAAAGCCGCCTGCGACCGTGACGGGCCTCACGCGCGATCGCAGGCGCCTCGATTATGTGCGCCGAGTCGAAGCGCGCGAGGCGCGCGTTGACCGCGGCCGCGGAGAGGCGCAACTTGAACTGTCGTGGGGAGCGGGCGATGCAAGGTGAGCAAGGCGCGGAGGGTCGGTCCGAGCAACCGACCGGCGGCGTGGAGACGGTAGCCGTCTACAAGCCCAAGTCGATCGTCCTGTTTTCGGACGGGACCGGCAACAGCAGCGCCAAGCTGTTCAAGACGAACGTCTGGCGAATGTACGAGGCCGTCGATCTCGGCCCGGCGACCGAGGGCAAGCGCAAGCAGATCGCTTTTTACGACAACGGGGTCGGCACCTCCAGCCTGCGCCCGCTGGCCGCCCTCGCCGGCATTTTCGGTTTCGGCCTCAAGCGCAACATTCTCGAAATCTACCGCTACGTCTGCCGCAATTACGCGCCCGCGCCGGGCCGGGAGGGAGGCGGGGATCCGGGCGCCGACGGCGACCATATCTACGGTTTCGGCTTCAGCCGCGGGGCGTTCACGATGCGGCTGGTCATTGCCCTGATCGCTCAGCAGGGCCTGGTGCGGTCGTCGACGGAGGAGGAGCTGGAGCGCAGGAGCGAGGACGCCTATCGGGCGTTTCGCGAAGATTTCCTGCCCCGCAAATGGCAGGCGCCGACGAAATGGTTCCGGGCGCGCCGCAAGCGCAAGGTGGAAGCCCGCAACGCCCGGCTCGGGATCGCGCCGTACGACAAGAGTCGAAACTACATGCCGGTGATCCGCTTCGTCGGCGCCTGGGACACGGTCTCCGCTTACGGCGGGCCGGTGTCGGAGATCACCCGGGCGATCGACAATTGGATCTATGCGCTGAGCATGCCCGATTATCAGTTGCACGAGCGGGTCCTGAGGGCGCGCCACGCGCTCGCCATCGATGACGAGCGCGACGCCTTCCATCCCCTGCTCTGGGAGGAATCGGAGGAAGAGCCGCGCTATCAGACGGCGGCCGGAAGCCAGGCGCTGGCCTGCCTCCAGGCGCGGGTCGCGGGCCTTCGCGGCGACCGGGAGGATCGGCTGAAGTCGCTTCGGGCGGCGGCGGCGGCGGGCGCTCGCAAGCGCAAGTTCCGGGACCGGATCGAGCAGGTCTGGTTCACCGGGATGCATGCGGACGTGGGCGGCGGCTATCCCGACGAAAGCCTGAGCTACGTCTCCTTCCTGTGGATGATGGAAGAAGCGCAGGCGGCCGGGCTGAGGACCATCGACGCCATCACCGACCGCTTCCGGGCCACGGCCAACAGCTCCGGTCCGCTCCACGACAGCCGAAGCGGTCCGGGCGCTTATTATCGCTACCAGCCGCGCCGGATCGCCGCCTGGCTTCGCCGGCCCGACCGGGACGCCATCGTCCAGCTCGATCCGCTGCGCTGCGCGCACGGAGAGCCGGTCGGCTATCTCGAATCGATCCGCATCCATCAGAGCGTCGCCGCCCGGATCGCCAGCGGAACGGACCGCTACGCCCCGTTCACACTGCCGGCGCGGATCCGGATCGTCCCGCCGCAGCGCCAGGGCGAGACCGCGCAGCAGGCCGACAGCCAGACTCCGTCGGCTCCGCCCGCCGAGGACCAGCCGGCCCGGCCGCTCGTGTCGCGCGACGTTCGCGAGCTGCTCGAGGATCCGGACCTCGCCGCCGCCCGGATCGCGGCCACCGAGCCCGTCTGGGACATGGTCTGGCACCGCCGGCTCATCTATTTCGGAGCGCTCCTGGCGACCCTGTTCCTCGTCATCCTCCCCTGGACGATCGCGCCGACCCAGCTCGAAAGATTATGCTCGGACGACCGCTGCGTCATCACCGGACTGATCGGCCAGCTCAAGATATTGATCCCCTCCTTCCTCGAAGGCTGGGTCGACGGCATCGCCACCCAGCCGCTCCTGGCGATCGCTCTGATCGCTCTGATCGCCGTTCTCCTGTCGGCGGGAAGGCGGGTCGAGCGCCGGCTGCGTGAGCATTCGCACGCCGCCTGGGAAGCCGTTCTGGGCCGGCGCGACTGGCCGGCCCCGCCGCGGTTCAGGCTGCCCCCGCTCTGGCGCTCGCCGCGCTACCGCCGGGTCTTCCGGAGCCTGAAATGGACGATCCTGCCCTCGCTGGTCACGATCGCCTTCTTCGTCCTCTTCGCCAATCTGGGCGGCGCCGCGGCCACCCAGGCCTGGCTGGTCCTGGCCGAGCCGAGGGGCGCCTTCTGCGTCAGCCGGGGCGAGGGGCGAACCCCAACCCGCGCCATCCCCATCCAATTCATGGCCGACGCCCGCTGCACGGATCTCCACGTCGACGTAAAGGCGGGCGAATATTACGAGATACGCCTCCGCACCTCGCCCGACTGGGCCGACTCGGGCTACAAGGCCGACCTCGGCGACGGCGCCGATCTCCCGCTCTACGCCGACACGGCGATCCTCTACCGCCGGGTCATCGGCGCCCCCTGGATGAAGCCGCTGATCGAGATACGCGACACCCGAAGCTCCGGCTGGAAGCCCGAATGGAAGCAATGGGCGCTCGGCTCCCACGTCAACATCAAGGCCCTGCATTTCTGCCCGAGCCGCCGCAACACCTGGGCCGCCCGCTTCAAGGCGGCCCGAAGCGGCCGCCTCCACATCATGCTGAACGACGCCGCCCTGCCGTTCATGCCGGGGGCGTTCTACGGCAACAACAGGGGCGTCGCGGTGGGGACGGTGCTGCATGCGCCGATCAACCGGCTGAGGTGCCGGGAGCCTTGAGGGGCTAGTCGAAGGGGAAGGCGGCAGTGATCAGCCGGAATTGTGCCCCGGTGCCGTGCGGCCGTTGCACCTCATGAGCCCGCTTGGGCGAACGAACTCGAGCGCCGGCCAGAAACGTCGACGGGTCAAACCCACGCATCCGACGCCCATGGCGCAATCGGAACGATGTCGAGGCGGAAAGATTTTCTACCCGGCGACCCGGTCATCGGTTTCGGTCCGATCGTGATCCGCCATGTCGGCCTTCAAGGCTTCCTGGACGATCGCGACCTTAGCCGACGTCGAACCGCATCGATGGCCCCGCGGGCCCGATCTGGAGCAGTTGCAGGCCGGAGTCGGATCGGTCCCACCAATTGCTGTTCGGGGAGGTCATGGGCGTGAAGCTGTCCTTGTGTCCCGCCCTGAAGAGGTCGCCCGCGTCGCCTTGGCCGATGCCGCGTTCGAGCTCCCGGAGGCCGTCCGCCTGCATCAACGCGCATTCGTAATGCTTCGACGGGCTTCCCGACTGATGCTCGTTATCGCCCCCCTCGTCGACGTGCCACACGGCCAGGCCGCTTCCCGGAAGCACCGCGTCGCGCCCGGTCGCGGCACGATTTTCGACGATGAAATATTCTTTCGCGTTTTTGCGGCGCATGGCGAACTGATTGTTTCCGGCTGCCAGGGTTATCGATGCTCCGGAAGGAAGATCGGCCAGGTCGCTGGTCCAGCCCGCGGCGTGCTTGAGATAGGCGCCGACTTGGGACGGATTCTTTGCGCCCGCGCCCTTTCCTCCCGCGCACATCAGGCAGAAGACACCGACACCTCGCGATTTTACGCCGTCTTCGCCATAATCGTAGAGGTCCGGAAAGTCGCAGATCAGGTGACCGTTTTCGTGGCAGAATGTGCCAAGCGTAAGCTCGTCCGTCATGTCGGTGATCTGATAGTCGTGGGCGATCTTCCCCGGCGCAAGCTGATAGCCCCCGCCGCCGATATAATAAGCATGCGGCCACAAGCCTTCCGACCAGTTGTTGTCGCGCGTACCGGCGTAGAAGACGTTGACCGCATAGATATAGTCCTGCTGATCCGACGTAAGCACCGTCGCGTCGAAGCCGTTCCCCACGAGGTGATCGAGGGCTTCGCGGATCAACTCGACAGTTCGCTTGGTATAAGGGACTTTGGGATCGGTGTAGTAGCCTCGCTTGTGCTTGGCCCGATAATAAGGCGTGACGACGTTCGTATAATCGAGCTTGCCGTCCGACACGTCGTGGAAATAGTCGCGGACCGAGCCATTATTGCCGAAACCGTTATACCCCGGCTGATTGCAATAAGCCTCAACCTGCGCGCGCGAGATCGTCGCTGGAAAATCCTCGAAGTCGATGAGCAGGGTCAGCCCGACGAAAGTTCCGACGGTCTCGCGGGTCGGCGGCGCGAGCGTGAACCCGACGTCTTCGGCCATCGCCCTTAGTTCTGCCCTTCGCCGATATTCTTCGCGGCGCTGCCGCCAGCGGGAGCCCGATGCGGGAAGGCCCTCCATCGCGGGAGGCGGAAGTTCCGTGCCCGGGACTGACGGAGGACGAAGGCCCGCCGCCAAGCCAAGCAGCTCCGGGTCCGCGGCGCCCGGCCGGATTCCAGCCGGCACGAGGGCACCCGCCGGTCCCGGCCTGGCATAATGGTAGAAATGCGAAACCGGATCCTGAACTACGGTGAACCCGTCGAGAGTCTCGAAAGTCGCGGCATTCTGATTGCCTGTCCCCCGCACCTGAAGCGTCGAGCCGTCCGGCTGGGTGAAAGTGAATACCTCGTCGATGAAGGGCAGCGACATTAAGGGTCTCCTCAGGCTTGCACGGCGCCAGGCCGCCTTGTCTAAGGCCCCCGTGCCGTCCGCCGCGTGACCGTCGTCACGCCCCCGTCACGAAATCCGGACCTTGCCTTCCACCCCTACCGCACCCATCTCTCGACTGCCGCGTTGACCTTCCACGCGTCCCCTTCTATCCATAGAACAGATCTGGAACACGACCGGCCATGCTGACTCACCTTTCCGTCCGCGGCGCGCGCGAGCACAATCTCAAGAATGTCGACGTGGACATCCCGCGCGAGACTCTCACCGTGATCACCGGGCTCTCGGGCTCGGGCAAATCCTCGCTCGCCTTCGACACCATCTATGCCGAGGGCCAGCGCCGCTACGTCGAGTCGCTCAGCGCCTATGCGCGCCAGTTCCTGGAGATGATGCAGAAGCCCAACGTCGACCATATCGAGGGCCTCTCCCCCGCCATCTCGATCGAGCAGAAGACGACGTCGAGGAACCCGCGCTCCACCGTCGCCACCGTCACCGAAATCTACGATTACATGCGCCTGCTCTGGGCGCGGGTCGGCGTGCCTTACTCCCCCGCCACCGGCCTCCCCATCTCCGCCCAGACCGTCAGCCAGATGGTCGACCGGGTGATGGCGCTGCCCGAAGGCACCCGCCTCTACCTCCTCGCCCCCGTCGTCCGCGGCCGCAAGGGTGAGTATAGGAAGGAGCTGGCCGAGTGGCAGAAAGCCGGCTTCGCCCGGGTCCGCATCGACGGCGCCTTCCACGACATCGAGGACGCGCCGGCGCTCGACAAGAAATACAAGCACGACATCGAGGTGGTGGTCGACCGCCTGGTCGTGCGCGAAGGGATCGAGACTCGGTTGGCGGACAGCCTCGAGCAGGCACTGAAGCTGGCCGAGGGCCTCGTCTATCTCGACCCCGCCGATCCAACCCCTCTCCCTGAAGGGGAGAGGGACAGGTCGCAAAGCGACCAGGGTGAGGGCACCGGCAAGGGCAAGGCCAGGCCCTCACCCCGCGCCGCCAAGGCGGCTCACCCCTCTCCCCTGGAGGGAGAGGGGAAGAAGGCCGTCCTCGGCGACAACGCTCCCGAAGGCCGGATCACTTTCTCCGAGAAGTTCGCCTGCCCCGTCTCCGGCTTCACCATCGCCGAGATCGAGCCGCGCCTGTTCTCGTTCAACGCCCCCCAGGGCGCCTGCCCCGCCTGCGACGGCCTCGGCGAGAAATTGCTCTTCGATCCCGAGCTCGTCGTTCCCAACGAGAATCTCTCGATCAAGCGCGGCGCCATCGTCCCCTGGGCCAAGTCCAACCCGCCCAGCCCTTATTACATGCAGGTCCTCGGCAGCCTCGCCCGCGAGTTCGACTTCAGCGTCGAGACGCCCTGGAACGACCTTCCCGAAGAGATCCGCCGGACGATCCTCTATGGAACCGAGGGCAGGCCCGTCACCCTCCGCTTCATCGACGGCAAGCGCAGCTACGACGTCCGCAAGCCTTTCGAGGGCGTGATCGGAAACCTCAACCGCCGGATGCTCCAGACCGAGAGCGCCTGGATGCGCGAGGAGCTGAACAAATATCAGTCCGCCGCCCCCTGCGAAACCTGCCACGGCGCCCGCCTCCGCCCCGAGCCGCTGGCCGTCAAGATCGCCGGCGAGGACATAAGCATGTCCACCCGCCGCTCGGTCCGCCACGCCCTCGAATGGTTCTCCACGCTCGAGGACAAATTGAACGGCCAGCAGAAGGAGATCGCCCGGGCCATCCTCAAGGAGATCAACGAGCGGCTCGGCTTCCTCGACAACGTCGGCCTCGATTATCTCAACCTCGACCGGACCTCCGGCACCCTGTCGGGCGGCGAGAGCCAGCGCATCCGCCTGGCCAGCCAGATCGGCTCGGGCCTCTCGGGAGTCCTCTACGTCCTCGACGAGCCCTCGATCGGCCTCCACCAGCGCGACAACGACCGCCTTCTCGTCACCCTCAAGCGCCTCCGCGATCTCGGCAACACCGTCATCGTCGTCGAGCATGACGAGGACGCCATCCGGACCGCCGACTATGTCATCGACATGGGCCCCGGCGCCGGCGCCCATGGCGGCGAGGTCGTCGCGAGGGGCACGCTCGAAGAGGTTCTGGCGAATGAGAAGTCACTGACGGCGGATTATCTCACCGGCCGCCGCTCCGTCGCCGTCCCCGCCACCCGCCGCAAGGGCAACGGCCGCAAGCTGACCGTGAAGGGCGCCAAGGCCAACAACCTCAAGGACGTCACCGCCTCGATCCCGCTCGGCACCTTCACCTGCATCACCGGAGTCTCCGGCTCCGGCAAGTCGAGCTTCACCATCGACACGCTCTACGCCGGCGCCGCCCGCGCCCTGAACGGCGCCCGGGTCATCTGCGGCCCGTGCGAGAAGATCGCCGGCCTCGAATATCTCGACAAGGTCATCGACATCGACCAGTCCCCGATCGGCCGGACCCCCCGCTCCAACCCCGCCACCTACACCGGCGCCTTCACCCAGATCCGCGACTGGTTCGCCGGCCTCCCCGAAAGCCAGGCCCGCGGCTACAAGCCCGGCCGCTTCAGCTTCAACGTCAAGGGCGGCCGCTGCGAAGCCTGCAAGGGCGACGGCCTGATCAAGATCGAGATGCACTTCCTCCCCGACGTCTACGTCACCTGCGACGTCTGCCACGGCCACCGCTACAATCGCGAGACGCTGGAAGTGAAGTTCAAGGGCAAGAGCATCGCCGACGTCCTGGACATGACGGTGGAAGACGCCCACGAATTCTTCAAGGCCGTGCCGCCGATCCGAGACAAGATGGCGATGCTGGAGGAAGTCGGCTTGGGCTACATCAAGGTCGGCCAGCAGGCGACGACTTTGTCCGGCGGCGAGGCGCAGCGGGTGAAGCTGGCCAAGGAGCTGTCGAGGCGGGCGACCGGGCAGACCTTGTACATATTGGACGAGCCGACCACGGGGCTGCATTTCGAGGACGTGAGGAAGCTCCTCGAGGTGCTCCATGCGCTGGTCGAGCAGGGCAATTCGGTGGTGGTGATCGAGCATAACCTGGAGGTGATCAAGACGGCGGACTGGGTGCTGGACCTTGGGCCCGAGGGTGGCGACAAGGGGGGGGAGATCGTCGCGGAGGGGACGCCTGAGCAGGTCGCCGCCGAACCCGGCTCCTACACCGGCGGCTATCTCAAGGCCCTGCTGAACGGCCCCCGTGCCGAACCCGCCGCCCTGAAACCGAGAAAGAAGCGCGCCTCCTCCGCCGTCCGCGAGCGCGAAGCGGCGGAGTAAGCGCAGCCTGCGATGCGTCGATGGTTCAAGACTCTTGTGACAGGCGAATCCATGAAAGCAGAGAAGGAACTATACTTAGCCGCGGACAACGTCGGTGATCTTTTATCCAGGTTTCGAGTATCTCTTCCTGAGAAAACACTGGAGAACGTTACCGATGTCTGTTCTGAAGTGCAGAAGAGCTGGAGCGGCTCTAACCTCGGATATCACGCCTACGTCTACTTCGAAGATCTTAAACCGATTTCTCCCGGTGCTCATTTCAGTCCAGAATGGGGTATCAGAGATGATGACCTTGGGTTTGGGCACGGGAGCGACAGGCGGTTTTTGCAATATGATCCGGACGCCATAAAACGACATATTCTAGCGAGAGCCGGAAACCTCAATCTTGGGATGGTAAGAGAGGCATTTCGGAGCTTAGCAACTGACTTGCCCGTGCTGCAACGCGACGTGATATCGATCCTCTCATCGATGAAGCGGGACGACTTTCTGAATGATTTAGTCAAGGAAATTCGGGGAGTTTCCATCCTTTCGACGCACGACGCGCGAAACGCGCTCTTGCCGCGGGGTCAGCGGATGTCGCGGGACAGCCTGGCAATCACTCAAGGAACGCGCTTGGCTCCCCACCAGGAAATATGGGGAGAGATGCTGGCCTTTAGCTCCGGAATGGTGGCTGCCCAAGAACTTATGACGCTAACACGCCAGGCGGCCGCGCACTTGGCGCGCCAATCCGGCAGGGGCGCCTCAGCCGCAACTTCCTCACGCAAGGTTTTCATCGGCCATGGCGGATCTCCCGTTTGGCGCGAGCTAAAGGATTTCCTCCGCGATACATTGCGGCTGGAGGTGGAGGAGTTCGGTAGGGTCCCAACGGCCGGGATCAGTACAACTTCCAGGCTTTATGAAATGCTCGATAGTTGTGGCTTCGCCTTCCTCTTGATGACCGGAGAAGATGAAACCGCGGAAGGTCACAAGAATGCCCGCCTAAATGTCATTCACGAGATAGGCTTATTTCAAGGGCGACTTGGAGCTTCGAAAGCCATCATCATGTTGGAGAATGGCTGCTCTGAGTTCAGCAACATTCACGGCCTGGGCCAAATACGGTTTCCTGCCAATCGAGTATCGGCGGCTTTCGAGCAGGTTCGGCAGGTTCTGCGCCGCGAGGGTATTATTCAGGATTGAACTTCTATCTATGCCGTCGTCGTAACTTCTATCAGCCTAGGAGACCCAAGTGCGCAAAGGTTATTGGACATGCCGCGACCTGCGTTGGGCTCTATTTCTGGCCGCTTTCGCGCCAATGGGGCAGGGCTGCGCTTCGGCGGGCGATCATCCTGCTCGCGCCACCAGTCCCTTGCCGCGCCTATTCGCCGCCTCGCCGGAAAGTAGAATCGGCGGTCAGGCTCGCTTTGCCGGATACCTTCAGGTTCGAAACGGCTGTGTAATTGTGACGGCGGAGACGGGCCACATCGTTCCGATTTTCGACTCCTCGATTCGTCTGACCGAAGCCGGCGACGCGATCGTCGATAGTCGGAACGGACTGCGCATAGCGGTCGGCGAGCGTCTTTGGGCTTCAGCCGCATATGCAAGGGATCACGGCGTGGGGTGGAGTTATCCAGAAATTGAAAAAGCTATGGGCGTGAGGGTGTCGGAAGAATGTGGAGACACTGTGGTTCGACTGAAAAGCGTCAGACGCGAGGAACTCGAGCCCTAGGCCGGGAGTGAACGCCGCCGGCCTAGGAGCGAACAAGCATTATGGCTGAGTGAGGACCTGGAAATTGGCATCCGCAAACCTGCTGGCAGGCATGAAGAATGCATCATTCGGATCCTCGAAGACGTCGTCGCTATGGATACCCCAAGCCTCACTGTAAGTGGAAACATACCAGGGAGCGCCACTATCCCCACCGCTCGACATATTGGCACCTGCCTTATGGACGCGGATAAAGCCACCAGCGCCCATGCCACTATAATCCGTGCTTAGAACATAGCCACACGTATAAAAGGTCGCTCTTCCATACTTACATACATAGTCATCTTCGAAAATCCACTCGTACGGAATTGCAGAAGTAATCCTCTGTAGAACTGAGCTTCCTACGTATATCGCGTTAGTGACCGTATTTGTGCCTAAACCGTTAACCTGGAAGTCGTAGATCGTGCCCCATCGTTGGGCAACCCAAGGCAGCGGAGATCCGTTGTAATTTAGAGTATCCGCACAGTGCCCCGCGGTCGATATATACCGCTTTGTGCCGTCAGTTAGGGCAAATCCCGCAGTGCACCTTTCTATCGCGCCTTCCTTCAACGGATAGCCGCCGTATATCGCCGCCTCCCCGTCCCACTTCATCGCCTTCACTTTTTTTATTTTTACCTTTTTGTCGAGCTTGATGTTGCCCTTCGCCATGGCCGCGTTCAACCCGGCCTCATCGTCGGTGAAAAGGTCGATTTCTCCCGCCCGAACTCGCGTCTGCGCGGCGACCCGTCCGCCATTCTCTCTGATGCCCTTCAGGAGATCCGCTTGCTCCTGACGAAGTGCCTTTTCACTTTGCCGAGCCGTCGCGGGCACGACGGACCTCGGTACCTTGTACTTCTTCAATTTCTCTGCGGCGCTTTCCGTAAACAGCACCGTGATTTTAAACTCTGGGCGATGGTCGACATAAATCCCACCGAACGTGTCACTCTCGTTGGTTCGAAGCTCGCCGGCCAGGCGGCGCGTTTCTCGCAATTCATCGAGCCGACGTCGCGCTTCTTCCACCGATAGACCATTGTCGGCAGCGTAGCTCTTTTCCGTAGATGGAGGAGCGGTGTCAGGGGCCACTGGGTCCTGCGCAAGTGCTGACGATGCCGCGGATGAAGTCACGGCAAGCAAAAATGCACATAAATGTCTCATCAGCATAACTCCTGCAAACGTCGCGCATCAAGCATCTCGAAGCGCTTCCGTTCCGAGTTAACTAATCTAAAGTGGACCTATTTTCTGAGGCTTGTCGTAGCGTAACATCTGCTTTCCTTGCCACCGTAATGGAGCCATCTCCGCTTGGCGATGACCGGTCGCCGTGGGAGATTGCCGTGGTGAGAGGCCCGGACATGGGGTTCGAGCCGGCGGGGAGGCTGACATGGCTGAAACGGGTTCGAAGGAAGGCGGAGCCGCAAGCGCGCCGCTTGAGGAATTCCTCGGAGCGGCGGAGGCGTTCGTCACGAACGTCGCCGACGCGATGGTCAAGGCGGCGGGCGACGATCCGGACGCCCTGCTGATCCGGGGCACGTCGAGGACCGTCATCGCCCAGTTCGCAAGCCTCTGCCAGGAGGTGCGGTCGAGCTATCGCGGCGCCAACGCGAACGCTCGCCGGGAAGCCGACAAGCTGCTCTCGATCCAACAGGGCGCGATTCTCGCCCGGACCGGCGAGGAGACGGCCATGGCGGCGCTCGCGGCCGGCCCCGGCGGCGGCTTCTTCGGTTGGGTCTCGCAGCACCTCGAGGAGATCAAGAAGATCATCCGGTTCATTCTGGGCGTGATCTTCAAGGAGCTGCCGAAATGGGTCGACGAGATCATCACCCTCGTCGACGAGCTCTGGGACCTGATCAGCTCCCTGCTCAGCGGGGTCTTCGGCTTCAAGCGCCAGGAGATCGCCGACGAGATCTCCGCGCGCGCGGTGAACACCAAGAACGAGCTCGCCGCCCTGGCGCGGCTCGCCGCCGCAACCCGCGCATCGGCCACCGAGGACGGGGACTAAGCCTCGGCTGAGATAAACAGTGACAGTATACAATTAACCTGGAGGCACAGCGCTCCCCAGGCGCCTTAAATGTATACTGTTGTCTAATTGATTGTTCTCCTGGGCGTCAGCTGACCGGCCTCTATGGTTGTCTACGAGGTCTGCGGACTGGCGTTGGCGCCGTTGGTGTCCGAGCCGTCATGATCGCGGTCAGGC